>Ga0114925_10000931_pt1 | contig 13918 bp, 18 predicted proteins | sample SumtaG_2_FD_87287 | JGI IMG/M metagenome (GOLD analysis project Ga0114925, IMG submission 87287) | Deep subsurface microbial communities from Indian Ocean to uncover new lineages of life (NeLLi) - Sumatra_00607 metaG | ecosystem: Environmental > Aquatic > Marine > Oceanic > Sediment | place... | reverse complement strand
TACCATCGACTCTCTATATTTTATATTATTAATTAATATAATTTTTCTTTATTTTACTTTTAAAGCTATAAAATATTAATTGGTATTTAAAATAGTTTATTATTAACATATTACTTATAATTATACTATATACAAAATTTAATCTCACTTTTTTTATATTATTCATAAATTAATAGGTTTTTATAAACCAAATTATGAACTTAAAGAAATCAAATAAATGTATTTCGTTAAGTTAAATTTCTTAATTTTTATATCTTTTTTAGGTTTTTCTCGTGGAATTAAAGGTATTTTAACGACAATTTTGTAATCTTTCAAATATAAATTAATATAAAAACAATTTTTATACTTATCCCAATCGATATACATACTCATTGTTAACTTTTCGTGCTTAGGCATTTTCTCTCCCCCTTTTTTATATTCTTTTTAATTATCTAATTTTTTTATTGATTTTTCCAATTTTATTATTTTTAATAGATGATTTTTCTTTAAATGTACATGTGAGATTATAATTATACTTTTTATTTAGTACTCTTTCCATAATATAGATTTCTTTTCTTCTTCGTTATAATTATTATATTTACAATATTTATAATTTATATATATTTCTATTGATTCTTTTAGATATCTTATATAATTACTTGATAAATATTATAATATTTTTATAAAATTATTTTTTTAAAAATAAATATATTGACCCATTAATAAAAGTATAAAAAAATTATGGAAAAACTTAAATATAAAAATCACTACTATGTTTTTACACATAAATTTAAATAAAAACCATAAAGAAAACATAATAATTTAACAAAACAATAAGAATTCGATAGATAAAAATAAAATATATAAAAAGATGATAAAACATGGCTGAATATAAACAAATATTAGATTTTTTAAACGTTAGTTTTGGTGTAGCAATTGATTCTTTATTACGTATGGGATTAAATATTCCTTTAATTCAGAATGAGATGGCTGAATCGTTTTATGGAGATGGTGTTGCAAATTTAATGAAGGATGTTGGATTAGTTATCGAAGGCTCTGATGTTAAATCTATAACAGAAAGTTTCGTAAAAAAAATAAAAGAAGTCGGTCTTTGTCAAAGAGCAAATATTTTAGAAGTTAATGATAGTAAAATCGTTCTTGATCTTGGAGAATGTGTTTTAGCGCCTATAACGAAAGTTTTAAGGGGCGATGATAGGAGCATGATACCTCCTTGTCCAATGTTCGCGATTTTATATGGGGCTATAGTTAAAAAAACAGGAAAGACCGGATTTATGGAAAAATGTGAATATAAACCAGAAGAAAATACATCAATATTTACTTTTAATCTGGAGGGGTGAACTTTAATGGCGAAATCTGATTGTGTCTTTGCTGGAGAGGAGAATTCTGAAGGTTTAATCTGGTGTCAACAAAAGAATATTTACGTTACGGCAAAAGAAAAAGATACGTGTGAATTTTATCAACCAAAATAAAAGAGAAGAGGAGAAAAAAATGAGTGCAAAAGCAGAAAAAATATACCAAATTTTAATAGAATTAGAAAAAAATTCAGAAATCGATAACAGTGCTCTCATATCATTGAAAGGCCAGATGATGGCAAGCGCTCTACATAAAGAAATCGATGAAAGGGCAATAGCAGCTATGACTGCGGCCTTAACATCAGTTGGGAGTAGAGTTAGTGATACTTTAAAATCCGGAAAAACAGCATCTATTGTGATTAATGGATCTAAAAAGCTCATTATTTTGAGTCAATTAAGTCAAGCAGTCTTAATAGCTTTAGCGCCAGCAGATGCGAAGATTGGTTTAATAGATTTCGAAGTAAATTCTGCATTGGATAAGATAAAAATGGTATTAGGGTAAAAATAGAATTATAAAATTTTTTTTTTTTTAATAAATTGTACAAATTTAATCAATACGAAAATAAATGAACACAAAAAAGGATTAATTAAAGATAAGAATTTAAAATGTCAGAAATAAAAGATAATTTAATACAATTATTAGATGATCTTGTTCTTAATACAGGGGTAAATAGTTGTAGCCTAATAACGGAAGATGGTTTAGTTATTGCCATTAATAGTGAACAAGATGACCAAGATGAAGAAATTAATTCAAGTTTTGCGGCAATATCTGCTAGTATATTGTCAATAGCAGAAAGAGGAATAGAAATTATTAATGCTAACAAAATTTTAGAACAAATTAAAATTGATGCCGGTTTAAATACTGACCTTAAGGCCGATTTTACGATATTGATTACAAGAGTATTTTCTAATGTACTTTTACAAGTAACTTTTCCTAAAAGGATAAATATCGGATTAATTCAATTTGAAACAAATAAGATCATAAAACAGATAAAAAATATTATTCAAAAAGATACTTCTAGAGAAATTTTTACAGATATAGGTTCCCTATTGTAAAAATTTTATTTAATAATTAAACTAAAAAAGAGATAGGATTTGATAATGTAATGGAAAAAATAGATGATAATGAAAAAGAAGAAAATCAAAAACAAAACTCGAATTCTAAAGACGATGATAATAATTATATTGTAGAAGAAATGGAAAGATTTTATGGAGAAGAAGATATTTCTCCTGAGGCAAAGGGTGTTCTTGATGAAGTTATCTCGGATATGATATCTAAGGATATTGAAAGTGAAAATATAAGCGATTCAGATATGTCAAATATTAATAGTATAGATAATGAGAGTCAATTATTAGATATAGAACACTCAGATATTGAAGAAAGTATAATTGAAGTAAATGATATAGTTTTAACAGCTGAAAGTAATGAAATTGATGCAGAGATTTCTAATGACATAGAAATTGATTTGGAAATTAAAGAAAGAGATTCCTTAGAAATAATTAATGAATTGAAAATGTATTATGAAACCAAATTGGAAGATTATAAAGAAAAAAATGAAGAATACGATAGAAGATATAATAAATTAGAAAATGTAACACAGGAATATGAAGAAAGAAACCGTAAATTATTAGAAAAGAGAATAGAATATGAGAATACGATAAAAGAGTTTGAACAAAAAAGCCAAGATTTAGAAAATACCACGGAGGAGCTTAAAGACCGAAGCGAAAAATTACAAGAAGCAAGAGAGCAATTTACACAATTAAGTAAGCAAGTAGAGGAAAAACAAATTGACCTTGAAAAAAGGGATAAAACGTCAGAGAAATTGCATCGATCATTGGAAAAAACCAGATTTGAAATCGAGAAAAGCAAAATTGAACTTGAAAAGGCTAAATTCGAATTTGAAATTGAAAGATCGGAAACAGAGATAAGAGAAAAAGGGTTGGATGATATTGAACCTTCACATAAATTAATAGATGAAAAAGATATTCGTATTGCAATTGAAGAAAAAAGAGAACCAAAAGGTAAAACAGAGATTTTGGAGGCAATACTTCGAAAATTATCCGAAGAGGGCTATTTTCAATCTTGTTTTTTAATAGATAGTAAAGGAATGTTAATATCTGAATTTTCTAAAATTAAATTAGATAAAATGGCAATTGGGGCCATGTTTTCATTAATTGGTTCATCAGCACTAAGAACAGTAGATAGTTTAAGGTTACAGGAGTTGTTGTATTTCAAATTAGCTTCTACGAATGGAGAATTTATAATCAAGAATATCAATTTAAGAAATTATGAAAGGAATTTTATAATTATTGCTTTTTACAACAAGTCAGATTTGACATTTCCAGATATTATTCAAAAAATTAATAAAAAAACAATTAAGAAAGTTTTGAAACATGTAAAAAGTGATTTTAATGAATCTTTGAAAGAATCAAATTTTTCATGGGCTTTTGATAATTTGGCAGAAAAAGTTAATTTCTTAAAGGAAAAATATAAAATGCCTGAAACTGACCTAGAAATCATAAGGAAGAATCTTTTAAATAAAGTATCAGTTGAGATTAAGGAATTATTCGAGAAATAAAAACATATTTTTTATTAAAAAAATAAAAAACGGGGGAAAATTTTTTTGATGATTAATAAGGGACTTAAAATTTTCATAACAGGATTTTTTAATTCAGGAAAAAGCACTTTAGTGCATACTCTTGATAACAAATCAATTCATGTTGAAAAAAAATTACATACTCGATTTGATAAAGATAAAACTCATACTACAACTGGTTTTGACTTAGGAAAATTAATATGGGCGAGACCGAATTTAAATAATGATACGGAAGGGGTCCTTATGACTAAAACTGAGTATTTTAGAGATAAAGATGATTATTTAGGTTGGTATGTATCGAATGTTGAATTAAAAGGATGTCCCGGTCAAATGCAGTTTTCTGCTGTAAGAAAAGTATTAGCAAAAGGGAGCGATGGTGTAATTTTCCTAATAGATGGCTGTGATTTAGTAAATATTGGAAATGCAATAGTAATTTTAGAAGAAACTAAAGCTACATTAGGGTCTAATGTTCCGATGAAGCTAATTGCTAATAAATCAGATAGAGATGATTATCATGGATGTGAAATGATTTCAAACATGGTTGGTGAGCAAGTATTTGAGGGATCTGCTAAATATAATATTGGAATAAAAGATGCCATCATCGAAGTCCTTAAAATAATTTTAAATGGAAATGATAAATCTAATATAACTGAACCAGGGGTAGCCCTCTCAAATGAGTAATTTAAAAGAAAAAGAGATTAGGAAAATTTTAGAAGATTTTCGGAAAAGAACTGATATTATATGTTCTATACTATTTACTGAAGATGGTTTTATAATAGCATTAGATCAAGCATATACTAGTGAAGATTCAGAATATCATCAATCTTTAGGGGCATTATGTGCGGGGATTGTATCATTAGCTGGAAATGGTGTTGAGATTGTTTACGAAAATAAAAAAATAAAACAGATTTCTGTTCAAGCTGGGCATCAATTAGAACAAGATGGATTTCACATCTTAATTGAATCGGTTTCGAATGACGTATTACTTTCAATAATATTTCCAATTTCCCTCAATTTTGGTGTAATTCTTTTTGAATTGAAGCAGACAATTTCAAAATTGCAAAAGTATTTTTCAGCGCCTGAAAAAGATGGAATTCTTGAAAGTTTAAGCGCATAAAAGTAAAGATTATATTTAAATAGCTCCAAATGGAAAAATGGAGTAAGATGTATTTTCAATTAAAGAATTTAATCAAATAAAAGGTTCACTTATAAAGAGGAGTAATAATTTTGGAATTAAGTGTAAACAAATCTGGTCATAACATAAAGACCTATGCGAGATATATGGCAGAAAATTTGAGTCACAATAATCCTAATATTAGAAAAGAAGCTGCTTTAGCTATAGAAAAAAATAAAGTTTTGGGAGCTCTTATTTCCCTATTAAATACTTATTTTAAAGGGTCTTTTTATTTAATTCCAAAAATAATTGGAAAAATTGGAAAAGATGATATAAAATTATTACTTAAGATTGCTTTTGATAAGGAGAAAATAATAAGAGTACGAAGATATGCTATAGAAGGATTGGGTAAAATTGGAGATAATGCTATATTAAAAGATTTATATAAATTATTAAAAGATGACAATATTTATATTAGGAAAAGTGTGATATTAGCCTTAGCTGATATCGGAGATAATTCATCAACAGAAATTTTACTTGACCTATTGGAAAAAGAAGTTGATTGGATTAAGAAGGATATTATTTGGGCTCTAGGAATAATCGGTAATAATCGATGCGTTAATAAATTAACTAATTTATTATCTAATAAAAATTTGGAGTTTAAAATTAAAAAAAATATAGTAAATACCTTGGGAAGAATAGCTGATAAAAGTACAGTAGAAATTCTTATCGAGATATTAAAAGATCAACATTCGGGCTTAGAAGATTATGTATCTTTAGCTTTAGAAAAAATATGTGATAAAAGAGCAATATTTCCATTAATTAAAAAGTATTTAAATCCAATGTGGAATTCGAAAGAGTTTTATAGAAATGTTCTAAACAATATTTCACCTGATTGGAAATATCTTTTAAGAGAATGTGATTTTAAAATTCGTCGAAGGAATGAATTTCCACTTAGATTTTTTGATAATATTAGAAATCCTGGGGATTGGCATTATGGTTATTTGAAGAAATCGCATTATATCTTAAATTGTTTTAATGAAATTGCTGGATGTTTGAATTTGATTCATTTTTCGATTTATAACAATACCCATCTTTTTTATTTCGACACTCTAGAAGTTAAAGAAAACTATAGGAGGAGAGGATTAGGTACATAATTGGTCCAATTTATGATTAAGAATGAAGTAGAGAGATACAAAAAATTTAATATTTTCTTATTAATTGCGAGATGCGATCAATATAAGTTAAAATTTTTTAGTAGCTTAGGATTTTCTCCTGTAAATTTAAGAAAGACTAAAGTTGGAACGCACTGTATAATGAGTTATCCATTTAATGAAAATTCAGAAGAAAATTGCCGTAAATTATTTGAATTCTTTAATTGGAGAGAAGAGAAAAAAGAATTTATATCATCAGATTGTAAATATGCTTATAATCCAAATCCAACAGGTCTTTACTGGTGTGACAAGAAAAAAATATATGTTACGGGTTTAGAGAAACAAACTTGTGAGTTTTATATAAAAGAAAAGGAATTTTATTTTGAGGAAAAATTTTTTGATTTGAAGGAAATAATAGATTAAAATTTAGTATTAGAATTTTTTAAAGGTGAGAGAGGTTGCTTAATAAAATTGGTATTATTGACAAAATTTATACGAATATTGTTCTTATTCAGTGCCCTAAATGCCAAATTAAAAGAATAATAAAGGTTCCTATTAAAATTATAACTCAAAATCAACGATTGACCACGGTTTCTATACCATTTGGATTAATTTGTAATCATAGCTTTAATGCTTTTATAGATAAAAATTTTAAAGTTAGAGGATATCAAAAAGTTGATTTTGAAATATCAAAAATAGAAATTTCTAGATTAACAGAATTACAACTAAAAAAAAATGTTTCATAAAAAGTAAAAAAGAAGAGATTTTAAAATGATTTTAGAAATTATATGAGGTGATCAAAAAAGATGTCTAAAAAAACCATTATTTATACACCAAATAAATGTCCATATTGCAATTCCAATGATTTGAGCCATAAACAGGAATGTTTTAGCGGAAATTATTTAAATATTCCAATTGTTTGCAAAAGATGTGGAAAAGCATCAAAAGAAATTTATTATATAGAATATTGTGAAACTGAAGGATTAAATTAAAAAAGAAGCTAAAAATATTAAAATTTTTAATTAAAAAATGTTTTGTCGAAATAAAACCTTTCGAATAGTTCCAAGAATTGAAATTTAGATTGAATTTTATCTTTCAAATGATAAGTAAAAGTTTCCAATAAATTTTGTATAATGGATTAAAAAGAAATTGGAAAAAATGAGAAAAAATGGATGAAATAAAAGTGGATATTGAAAAATTTGTAAATTATTTTAAAAATAAAAGGAGATTTCGTATTGATAATGTTGAACAAATTGATAAGATTCTAACCTCTCAAAAATATCTTGATTTTATTAATACTATCTATAGTTATTATAATTCAAAAGTAGGGGCAACGGATAATTACAGACTATCTCCTCTCTGTTATCTTGATGCCGATAGAGCCATTAATTATTTTTGGGAGTTCCTGTTAGGTTCAGAATTAAATAAAAAACTCAAATCGAAATTAAAATTGGTATGAAATAATATTTAACTCAAATTGTGATATGGAAGGTGGTTATAAAATGAATAAAATAATTGAAAAATACGATTCTCTTGACTCATGTCCAGAATGTAATGGAGAAATTATTTTAATTAAAGAAGAAGGAGAGGAGGTTTGTGTTGATTGTGGTTTAATTATTAATGAAAGAGAATCAATTTTTTCTATTTCTCGAAGAATTAAATAGTAAGAAAAAAATTGGTATTAATTGAAAAGAATGGAAAGAGAAAACAAAAGTGAAGAATTTAAAAAATGAAATCGTGAATATTGTTAATTTCTTTAAAAGAAAAAGGAAATTTAACATTGAAAATATAGAGGGAATAAAAAGGATTCCTAACTATCAAGTATATTATGGATTTATTAATAAAATATACAGTAATTATAATTCAAAAGTACAATTAGAAGAAAATATTCAATTATCCCCTAAATATCATTATAAAGCCAATCAGATAATTGACAATTTTTGGGAATTATTCTTAAGCATAGAATTGAAAAAAAGATTTCAACTAAAATGAAAGAAAAAATTAAGATTTGAATATAAAAGTAGAAGGAGATTAAGAAAAGATGTTAATAACTAAAGAAGATCGCAATTTAGATATTTGTCCAGAATGTAACGGCGATACCCTCTCAATAAGAGAAAAAGGCGAAACTGTCTGTTGCCAATGTGGTTTGATCGTTTATGAAAGGGAATTAGATTTATCTCATGCAGGATTGAGAATTTGTAATAAAGGAGCTACAGCTAAAAAAGTGATGGTAAGAACTCCTATTTCACCATTAATTCCAGATCTAAGGATATGTACGTTTATAAATAAGAAAAGAGTTTATAATTCTGAATTAAAACGGGCTGTTAAAAGAGATACTCATTATCCCTGGGAAAACCGAAATTTAATAATAGCTATGAACGAATTAAGAAGAATTAGTCATAATTTAAATCTTCCTACCTATATAAAAGAGAGTGCATTTAATCTTTATAAAAAAGCTTTTAAGTTAAAGATATTAAGAGGTAGAACCATTATCGGGATGGTTACAGCATGTGTATACTATTCTTGTAAAAAAATGGGTCTTCCAAGAACTTTTCAAGAAATCATAAATGAATCACCTATAAATAAAAAAATGGTGAAAATGTGTTATAAAACCTTAATTAATCGTCTAAATTTAAAAGTATCTAATATTAATCCCATTTCACTTATTCCTAGATATATAACAGATTTAGGTTTAAATATTGACATAGAAAGAGCTGCAATCAAACTGTTACAATCCAATCTTGAAAAAAATTCAATCTGTGGAAAAGATCCTAAAGGTTTTTGCGCAGGAGCCATATATTTTGCTTCTAAAATTAAACATGTTTCAATTAGCCAAAAAGTAATAGCACAAAAAGTTGGAGTTTCAGAGGTTACTCTTCGCTCAAGATACAAAGAGCTTACATACAACTTAAGTTAAATTAATTTTAATTAATTAGGCGAAAATAATGATGGAAAAACAAATTAATCGAAAAATTGAACATTTAGAATCTGTTTTTGACTCTATTTTTGATGAAGTTTTGATTTTAGATAAAAATTACAAGATAACAAATGTGAACAAAACATTTTGTAAAAAATATGGTGTAACTAAAGAAGATGCTATAGGAAAAAAGTGCTATAAGTTAACTCACGGACTAAATCAAATTTGTAAACCACCAGAATGTATATGTCCAGTTGAAGAGGTAATAAAAACTGGAAAATTCAGCGAATCCATCCATACTCATTATATTAATGGGGAAAAAACATATGTGGAGCTTTTAGCATATCCAATCAAGAGCAAAAGGGGTAAAATCAAGCAGATAGTTAAAATTGGAAGAGATATCACGGTACGCAAGAAGTCTGAGGCCAAAATAGAAGAATCTGAAGGAAATTTGAACATAATTTTGTCAAATGTGAGTGATTCAATAATTATGGTGTCAAAAGAACATAAAATCTTATATATGAATCAAAAAGCAAAGGAAGAATTTGGAGATAACATTGGAAATTTATGTTATAAGGTTCTAATGAAAAGAGAAAAATCGTGTGAAAATTGTTCATTTGATATATTATCAATTAATGATAACAAGGTTATTAGATTTGAATCAAAAGTCATAAACCCCTTAACGAATGGGAAAAAATTTTATGAATATGGATGCAAATCTGGTTTAAATATTAACGAACAACCCGTAATAATAGATGTAATAAGAGATATTACGTTTAAAAAAAAAGCTGAAGACAGGTTAAAAAATTCAGAAAAAAAATATCGCACTGCTTATAATCGTGCGAGTTTTTATAAAGATCTCTTTACGCATGACATTAATAATATTTTTCAAATTATTCAATCATCTAATGAACTTTTATCTTTATATGTAAAAGACTATAAAATAAAAGAAAAAATAGACACCCTGATAGATATTGTTAAAGAACAGATAAAAAGAGGATCAAAATTAGTTCTAAATGTCAGGAGACTTTCTGAAATTGAAGAAAAGGAAATGTATGTAACTACTATAGAAGTAAATGAAGTTTTACAAAACGCAATACAATACGTACTTAAGAGTTTTCAAAGTAAAAAAATAAATATACAAATTGATTCCACTGAGAGAAAATTTTACGTTAAAGCAAACGAACTCTTACAGGATGTATTTGAAAATATTTTAATTAATGCTGTAAGACATAACACTAAACCAATAAAAGAAATCTTAATCAAAATATCTAAGGAGCATAAAAATGGAATTGAATATTTTAAATTGGAATTTCTAGATAACGGGTTAGGAATACACGGCAAAATGAAAGAAATTATTTTTTTAAGGGTAGATAAAACAAATAATACGCTGCGTGGAATGGGATTGGGATTGTCTCTTGTGAAAAAAATAATAGGAAAATTTGATGGAAAAATATGGGTTGAAGATAAAGTCGATGGAGATTATACCAAGGGAAGTAATTTTATCGTCTTAGTTAAAGCTTCTCATCCTACAGTAAGTAAAGATATCAAAAATGGTATAACTTTAACTGCCCACATACAAGGAAATGAAGGAAGTTGATAGAAAAACATAAATATCAAAAAATTGTAAATGTAATTTTAGATTCTCTCTTTGATGAAATAACTATTTTAGATAAGAATTATAGGATAACAGATGTGAATAAAACGTTTTGTACAAAATACGGAGTTTCTAAAGAGGAATCTATAGGAAAGAAATGTTATAAGTTAACTCATGGATTAAATCAAATTTGTAAACCACCTGAATATAAATGTCCTGTTGAACAAGTATTAAAAACTGGAAAATTCAGCAAATCCATCCATACTCATTATGTTAATGGGGAAAAAACATATGTGGAGCTTTTAGCATATCCGATCACAAATAAAAAGGGTAAAATAAAGCAAATAGTTAAAATTGGAAGGGATATCACTGACCGTAAGAAGATCGAACAAGAAATCAAAGAATCTGAAGAAAAGTTAAATTTAATATTATCAAATATTAATGACTCCGTGATAGTTATATCGAAAGATCATAAAATTTTATATATGAATAAAAAAGCAGAGGAAGAATATGGATGTCATCTTATTGGAACTATTTGTTATAATGTTTTAATGAATAGAAAGGAATTATGTGAGCAATGTCACTTTAATAAATTAATAAATAATGATACTAATAATGTCAGATTTGAAAAAGAATTCATAGATCCTTTAACATATGAAAAAAAACATTTTGACTATAGTTGTACTCCAATTTCAAATTTTAATGGTCAACCCGCAATTATAGATATTATAAGAGATATAACAGACAAGAAAAACATTGAGGAAATGTTTCGAAATTTAGTTCAAAATTTTCCATATTCCATAATTTTATTGGATTTCAATAAAAAAATATATGATTGTAATAGGGTTGCCGTGATATATCTAAATCAACCTAAGAAGGAATTAATAAATAAGTTTTTTTTTGATATTTTCCAAATAGATGAAAACCAATTTGATTTAATTTCGGGAATAATTCAAAATATTATTGATTTTGATTTGAGTGAAATTACAGAATTCAAATTCTTAAACAAAAGCAAAGATGAGATATGGGTTGAATCATTTTTCTCATCGGTAAAAATTGGGAATAAAAAATATATTCAAGTCATTTTACAAGATATTACCGAAAGGAAATTAGCAGAAAATATTATTCAAGAAGAAAACGAGAGATTAAGGAAACTTAATCAGGTTAAACAGCAATTAACGGTCCAAACATCGGAGGAATTAAAATCACCATTAAGTATTATGTCCAATGCGTCAGAGATCCTATTAAATTCATATAAAGATAAATTGGATCAAGATGCAATTAACCTTTTGGAACTGATTAAAAAAGGTGGGGAAAGGTCAATGAGTTTAGTTGGAAGAATTGTAGATATTTCCAGAATTGAATCTGATAAATTTGAATTGAATTTACAAACAGAGAGTTTAATCGATATTATAATAGAATCTGTTGATGAGATATCGAATAAAATAGAAAATTATAAAACTACTTTGAATTTAGATTTAACAGAAGATTTGTACTCTGAAGTCGATAAACTTACGATTAAACAAGTATTCAAAGATTTATTATTAAATACTTTAAAAAATACGAATAAGAAAAACGAGATAATAATCAGTTTATATAAAAATGGTTATTTTGCCGAAATTTCTATTAAAAATACTGTTTCTGGACTGAAAGAAAAAAAGTTCAACGAAAAAGTTTCACAAGAATCTTTGCTTGGCTTCCATTTTTCGAAAGACATCGTTGAGCGCCATGGAGGTCAAATTTTAATAGACTCTGAAGGAAGCAATAAAGGATCGATATTTATTGTAAGATTCCCTATAAAAAATTGGAGGGAATTGTTAATGCATATTTATATCATATACAAACATGGAATTCCTCTTTATTCTCACTCATTTCTTATTGAGGCTGATGAACATGACTCTACAATTGTTTCGGGGGGTATTATTGGAATGATTACTATTTTAAAAGAAATAGTGAAAGGTGAAAAACAAATAAGAACAGTTGATCATGGAGATCGAAAACTGATGTTTAAAACTAATAAAACAAAGGACATTATTTTTGCACTTATAGTAAAAGAAGATCTTATAGTATTTCATAAGAAACTTGATTCTTTAATTGAGGAATTTGATAAAGATAACAAGGATTTGGTTAAAGATATTAAAAATACTAGCTGTGTTATGGAAAATTGGGAAAATCTTGAATTTTTAGTTAAAAAATATTTTTAGTTGATTAATGATTTTTAAAAAATTGGATTATAAAAGCCAACCATGGAAGAGAATAAAAATATGTTGAAAATTGAGAAAAAAGAAGATGACATTTTGATAAGAGCATCTCATGAATTGAAAACTCCGTTGATTTCAATATATAATATTTCCCAAATTCTTTTAAAAGCCTATAGTGATCAAATGAGTGAGAAAGTGTTGGAATATGTTGAAATAATCCATAAAAATGGTCAAAAGTTAACAAATTTAATAAAAAATTTACTCGATATCTCATCCCTAAGATCAAACAAAATGAATTTGAAGTTTCAAACCGAAAATATTGTCAAAATTATTAGAGAATGTAAAGAAGATATTATGTTTTTAGCAAAAAAAAGAAAACTTGTTATAAACTTAGATCTTCCCCTAGAATTATATTTAAAAATTGATAGAATCAAATTTGAACTAGTTATAACAAACTTACTATCAAATGCTATAAAATGTACACCCCCCAAAGGTACTATTTTTATAAATCTATTGAAAAACAAAAATTTTGTAGATATCTGTATAAAAGATACAGGCGTAGGAATTACGGAAAACGAGAAAAACGAGATATTCCAAAAGTTTGGAAAAATCAAAAGGAATATTGAGGAATTAAATATAAATAATGAAGGATCTGGACTTGGGCTATATTTATCAAAACAAATTGTAGAATTGCATGGTGGAAAAATCTGGGTAGAATCCTCAGGAAGGAATAAGGGATCTACTTTTATTACAAGGATGCCTTTAAGAAGGGAAAAAGAAAATTCATAATAAAATTCATTATCATAGATAATTATTGGAGACACGAAGAGGAAATTATGCAGGCTATTCGATTTTTCCTTACTAAAGGACGCGACGAAATAGATGGCGTAATTTTCTTAATCAGCTTCGCATGCGGACCAGATAGCCTTATCTCTGAACTGATCATGAGAGACATGAAAGTTGTAGGACTTCCCTTTTTAGAAATT
>Ga0114925_10000930_pt1 | contig 13927 bp, 11 predicted proteins | sample SumtaG_2_FD_87287 | JGI IMG/M metagenome (GOLD analysis project Ga0114925, IMG submission 87287) | Deep subsurface microbial communities from Indian Ocean to uncover new lineages of life (NeLLi) - Sumatra_00607 metaG | ecosystem: Environmental > Aquatic > Marine > Oceanic > Sediment | place... | reverse complement strand
CGCTTGTCCAGAATCGCATCGGCCTCTTTTTTCAGCTTTTGGGGGTTTGAAGGTTTCAGGATAAAGCCGCCGTCCAGAATAACCGTTTGGCCGTGATCGTCTCGATTCCCTTCATTCTCCCAAGAGAGACTCCTGTATGAAAAATTGAGCTTTTCCCTGCCAATGCGCCGGGTGTGGCCCGATGCCTGGAGCACCGTGATGGCGTCAAGGACATCCGCCACCCAGCCGTATGATGTCCCGGCATTCGTCATGATGCCCCCGCCCACGGTGCCCGGTATGCCAAGCGCAAAATTCATTCCTTCAAGCCCGTTGGTTATGGCGAACCGACAAAGCGCCTGCATTCGAACGCCCGCCATAGCGGTGACAACGACATCACCTTCTTTCCCGTTTGCCTGAGAAATACTGTTGAGACACTTCTTCAGCGTAATCACAATGCCATCGATCCCGTTGTCTTTCACCAGAAGGTTTGTGCCGTCACCGATCACCAGGTATGGCAGCCCATTCCCCCAGGACCACCCAACAAGCTTGATGAGATCTTCGCTCGTTCCAGGCGTGACATATGCCTCGGCCGGCCCGCCCACGCGCAGCGATGTGTGTTTTGACATCAATTCGTCGAATTTGACGTTGCGGCCAAAGCAGTGTCTCAACCATTTTTTTGCTGCTGAATCGAGTACCATGTTTCGCTTTTGATCTTGGATTAATGAATGCCGATATTGAACAGTACCCTGCAGTCCCGATTCTGTCGGGACGGGGTCAGCACCCGCTGTTTCGGTTCAAAAATCGACAACTACCTGTCGCCAATCGACAATTCCTTCAGCACCGCTTCTCCCAGTTTCCATACATCACCCGCGCCCAGTGTCAGGAGGATGTCTCCTTCTTTCAGGATCTCCTTGAAACGGAATGCCGCTTCATCCAGTCCGCCCATATGGACAACTTCCTTGTGGCCGTGTTCCCTGATCCCTTCATACAGGGCATCGCTGGTAACCCCTTCGATCTTCTTTTCTCCGGCCGCATAAATAGGAAGCACCACCAGCACGTCCGACTGGTAGAACGCCCGCTTAAAATCGTCAAAAAGCGCATGGACCCTGGTATAGCGGTGTGGCTGGAATGCAACAACGATACGCCTGTCGGGCCAGCTGTCCTTAACGGCCTGCAGTGTTGCTTTGATTTCCGTTGGATGGTGCCCGTAATCATCCACAACCGTAATACCCTTAATTTCTCCTTTGATTTCCATTCTTCTCTGGACCCCTTCGACCGTCTCCAGTGCCGTTTTGATCACATCAAAGGAAATATCAAGTTCCATTCCCACTGCAACACTTGCCAGGGCGTTATAAACATTATGGAGACCGGGCAGGTTCAATATGATTTCCCCCAGTTTCCTTCCGTCGTGATAGGCGGAAAATCTGCTCTTTAACCCCTCTGCCACGATATCTTTCGCCTGAAAATCGGCCTGGGTGCTCATGCCGTAAGTCGCATAACGTTTTCTTATTTTCGGAATAATATCCTGTACGGGTTCGTTATCCAGGCACAGGACGGCAAGGCCGTAAAAAGGCACGCTGTCAATGAATCTTAAAAAATCTTCTTTTATATCATCTAAACCCTGGTAATAATCGAGGTGCTCCCTGTCTATATTCGTTACCACCGCTATTGTGGGGGAGAATTTCAGAAAGGAGCCGTCACTTTCATCCGCTTCAGCAACGATAAAGTCTCCCTCGCCAAGCACCGCATTGACACCGATGCTCTTCAATTGGCCGCCGATCACCACTGTGGGATCTAACCCGCCTTTATCCAGAACGGAAGCGATCAACGACGTGGTCGATGTCTTGCCGTGCGCACCGGAAATCGCTATGCTGTACTTCAACCGCATCAACTCGGCGAGCATTTCAGCCCTGGGTATAACAGGGATTGACAACTCTCTTGCTGCCAGAACCTCGGGATTTTCCGGATCGATTGCTGACGATGTTACAACAACGTCCGCGCCGTGGATCTGATCTGCTGAATGACCTTCAAATATGGTGCCGCCCAGACGCTGAAGCCGTTCGGTAATCCCCGAGGATTTCAGATCGGATCCAGACACAATATAGCCCAGGTTCAGCAGAAGTTCGGCGATTCCGCTCATGCCAATACCGCCGACGCCGACGAAGTGTATGTGATATTTTTCGAAATACATAATTAGTTTATGAGTTATAGGTTATGGGTTAACGAGCCGGTAACAGTCATCCACAATAACGCGGGCCGCATCCGGTTTCCCGAAATTTTCCGCCCGGGATGCCATGCGGTTCAACGCTTCCGGGTTTGATGCATAATACTCGATTCTTTCGACCAGTGATTTCCCGCTGAGATCTTTGTCAAGAATCATTTCGGCGGCGCCGGTGTCTGCAAGGGTGCGTGCGTTCAATACCTGATGATTGTCTGCCGCATGCGGGAACGGTACGAAGATAACCCCCTTTCCCAGGAATGTAACTTCGGCCACAGTGGTTGCGCCCGCCCTGCATATAATCAGATCCGCGTTGCTGTACTGCCGCGCCATATCATTGAAAAATGGTTTAACAGTGGATGAAATATCATGATCCCTGTAAGCTTTTTTCACCATTTCTTCATCTTGAAGGCCGGTCTGATGCGTGAAGAAAAAAGCGTCTTTATCCTTCACCTGCCCCAAGGCTTCCACAACAGCCAGATTGATGCTGTGGGCACCCTGGCTTCCGCCAATGATCAGAACCCTGAATGGCCGCCCCGGTCCGGAGACCGCTTCCGATTCGGGCTCGCCGTTACCCCTTTCTTCGAATTCCCATTCCAGAATCTCTCTGCGTACCGGGTTTCCCGTAACGAGAACCTTCTTTGAATGAACAGTTGCCCGAGTATCATTGAAAGACACATACATCCGGTCTGCGAAAAAAGAGAGCAGCCGATTGGTGATCCCCGGCAGAATATTCTGTTCATGAAGAACGATTTTAACCCCCAGAAGCCATGCGCCCATGGCTATCGGCCCGGCAGCGTAGCCGCCAACTCCGACAACGATATCCGGTCTGAAACGTTTAAGAAACCGAATCGATTCGATTATCCCTTTGGGTATGATTGAAATCGATACGATCTGATTTATCAGTCCCCGGCCTTTAATTCCTTCGGCTGTAATCGATGTATGCTCGAAACCTGTTTTTGATAAAATCGATATTTCAAAGGGTCTACCCGCCCCGGCAAACAGGACCCTGTTTTTGGGATTTCTTTTTATAAATTCTTGAGCAATGGCAATGCCCGGAAAGAGATGCCCGCCGGTGCCGCCGCCCGCGATGACAATACGCAACGCCTTTGTTGCTTCGTCCTTGATGTCGCGCGGCGAATGATGGTTGGCGTTTTCGCTTTCGGCATCTTGCTCTTTCATTTTACTTTAAACGCTCCAATGTTCATCAGTATCCCGATGGATCCCATGTTAACCAGAAGGGATGTGCCGCCATAACTTAAAAAAGGCAGGGTGAGGCCCTTGGTTGGCAAAAGCCCGAGCGCAACCCCCATATTGACACAGACCTGAAGACCGATCGCGGTTGTCAGTCCCATAGCCACGAGTGATCCAAAGGAATCTTTCGCGTTCCTGGCGATGATAACACCTCGCCATAAAATCAGGGCGTAAAGCCCTAAAATAACCAGCACGCCCAGTAACCCGAGTTCCTCTCCGATGACTGAAAAGATAAAATCGGTATGTGGTTCGGGAAGATAGAAGAGCTTCTGGTAACCTTTTCCAATCCCCGTGCCCCAGATTCCGCCGGTGCCAAAAGCCATGAGAGAATGGATAACCTGGTAGCCTTCATTTGTCGGATACTGCCATGGGTCCAGATAACTGATGATGCGTCTGATCCGATATTCCGCATTGAACAAAAGAAAATAGGCCACGGGGAGAACAAAGAGCGCCAAAGATGACAGAAGATATGTGATGCGGACGCCGCCGACGAAGAGCATGATCCACGTCATTGCAAAAAGGATAACGACAGAGCCGAAATCGGGCTGATAAATGAGCAGCGCGGAAAGGGCGGCGAGCACCAGAATATGCGGCAGAAAACCCACGCTGAAATCTTTGAGCATTTCCTTCTTTTTACTCATGGAACAAGCCAGATAGATCACCAGGGCAAAACGGGCAAATTCAGACGGCTGCAATGAAAAGCCGCCAAAGCGAAGCCACCGGGCTGAGCCGCCCGCAGAATAGCCGAATCCGGAAATCTGAATGGCGACAAGCAAAGCAAATGCAAGAATGAGAAACGGATATGTCAAAGAACTATAAAACCGGTATGGAATATGCTTGCAAATCACCAGGGCGACGATTCCCGCCAATGCAAAAATCGCCTGTTTTCTCAAAAAATAGTAATCGGTCCCGAACCTTTTCAGCGCAAGAGCGGAACTCGCGCTGTAAACCATTACGATACCGATGCCCACCAGGAAAAGAACCGGAAAGAGCAGTTTGACGTCATACGCAACGGACGCCGGTCTGTGTCGGGTACGGGTCATCAGTTTTTCCACTTTAACTTGTCTACGGCTTTGCAGAAACTCTCTCCCCGTTCGGCATAGCTGTTATACATATCAAAACTCGAACAGGCGGGAGATAACAGGACGACATCTCCGGGAGCCGCTGCTTGATACGCGGAAAAAACCGCATCCTCCATTGAAGCAGCCGACCCTGTCGAAATAATATGCCCAAGGACAGATTTTATATCATCCTTTGCTTCTCCCATAACGATGAGCTTTTTTACGTGTTGACGCACCGAATTCTTCAGCACGCTAAAGTTGCTCCCCTTGTTGCGGCCGCCCATGATCAGGATTACGGGCGCATTGAAACATTCCAGAGCTCTTGCCACGGAATCCACGTTTGTAGCCTTTGAATCGTTGAAGTATCCGACGTCATTTATCGTGGCGATCCATTCGAGCCGATGAGATAGCGCTTTGAAATCATTCAGCACGGATTGTATCTTCTCCGGGGTTCCGCCGACGGCCAGGGCCGCCAGGGAAGCAGCAGCCACATTTTCCATATTGTGCATGCCCATCAGAGCGACATGTGAAAGATTAAGAGACATCGAAGGCTTCAGGATGGCTCCACCCTCTGTACCGTTTTTTGCTGTCTTGAATATGATGCCGCTCTCTTTTATGATCGCGCCTTCATTAAACGTTGAGCCGGCCTTTTTTTCATGACAGAAAACCAGTTGCTTGGCTTTAATCTTACCGTAAAAGGAACGGACATTGGGATCGGACCCGTTTAAAACGGCAATGTCGCCTTCTTTCTGGTTTTCAAAAATTCTTCCCTTGGATGCGACATAGGCTCCAAAATCGGGATAACGGTCCAGATGGTCTTCGGTAATGTTCAGCAGAACACTCACCTTCGGCCTGAAGATCTCAATGGTATCCAGCTGAAAACTACTGACTTCTACCACCACAACCTCTGCTTTTTCTTTGTTATCCACATAACCGATCAACGGATTACCGATATTCCCGCCCACAAAAACCTTAACGCCCGAATGGTCCAGCATTTTTCCCAGAAGCTCTGTGGTGGTCGTCTTTCCGTTGGTGCCGGTTATGGCGACGACGGGTTCCCGGATGAACCTGGAAGCCAGCTCCAACTCTCCCATTATGGGAATTCCCCGTTCTTCAGCGCTTTTGACCTGAAAAATGGTATGCGGCACCCCCGGACTCAGCACAATCAGATCCGCTTTTTCAAATATTTCAATTCTATGCTGCCCGAGCTCCACACCGGCGCCCATGTCACGCATCTCTTGAACGTGAGCCCCCAGATCTTCTTCCCGTGCCATATCCGTCACGGTCACATCAGCGCCCCTGCGTTTTAAAAACCGGGCGGCGGCAACCCCGGATATGCCAAGTCCGACAATGAGTATATTTTTCTTCGCTACATCCATCATCATCTGAGTTTCAGTGTACTCATGGAAATCAGTGCCAGCGCGATGGCAATAATCCAGAACCGAACGATGACTTTAGGCTCCGGCCACCCTTTTAATTCAAAATGATGATGGAGGGGCGCCATTTTAAAGATTCTCCGGCCGTTCGTCATTTTAAAAAAACCGACCTGAAAAATAACGGACAGGGCCTCGATGACAAAGAGTCCACCCACCAGAACCAGCAATATCTCCTGCTTTGTGATAACGGCCACCGTGCCGAGACCGGCGCCCAGAGCAAGAGAACCGACATCGCCCATAAATATCTGCGCGGGATACGTGTTAAACCACAGGAAACCGAGGCCCGCACCGGCCAGAATGCCACAGAAAATTGTAATTTCGCCGCACCCGGAAACGTAATTGATCTGAAGATAATTGGCGATTTTAACGTGCCCCGCCACATAGGCAAAAAGCATATAGGTGACCGCGGCAATGATCATCGGTCCGATGGCAAGGCCGTCAAGGCCATCCGTGAGATTGACGGCATTTGATGTCCCGACGATGACCAGTGCCGCAAAAAACACATATCCCCAGCCGAGATCCGGAGAAATATTTTTAAAAAAAGGGACCGTCACACGGGTGTTGAATTCGGGGCTCGTTAAAACAAGAATCCCTGCGATGACGGCTATAATTCCCTGCATTCCGAATTTTTTCCAAACGGTTAATCCCTTGCTCTGCTTTTTGACCTGCATGAGATAGTCATCAATAAAGCCGATCGCGCCGTAAGACAGAGTGACCCAAAGGGCGATCCAGACATAATAGTTGGTCAGATTGGTCCACAGAAGCGTTGAAACGGCGATGGAGAAAAGGATCAACGTTCCGCCCATGGTCGGCGTCCCGGCTTTCTCGAAGTGCGATTCCGGGCCGTCTTCCCTGATATATTGACCGATCTGCATCTGTTTAAGCCTTCGGATAACCCACGGTCCCAGGACAAAACAGATTAAAAAAGAAGTCAGGCTGGCATAGATCGTCCGGAACGTAATGTAACGAAATACATTAAAAACCGAGATTTCCGTGTGGAGCGGATATAGTAAATGAAAAAGCATAATCTGTTATCCGTTATCTGTTATCCGTTATCCGTTATCTGTTATCCGTTATCCGTTATCTGTTATCTGTTATCTGTTATTTTTTTGAATCAGCCCACTCCTTCAGCCCTTCCACGACACTTTCCATGGCCATTCCTCTGGACCCCTTGATGAGTATCCAGTCGCCCGGTCGAGTCCATGCGGTCAGATCTGCCAGTATCTCTTCCTTTGTTCCAATAAAGATTTTCTGCGGATCCATATCCTCATCCCGTGCACCTTCTGCAACTCTTTCCGCGAACTCGCCCGTGATGTAAAGCCTCTCGATATCAGATTTTGCAGCCAGCGACCCGGTGTTTCTGTGCAGTCTTTCCGAGTGGCTTCCGAGTTCCAGCATATCACCGGCAACAAAAATGCCTCTCCCGCCGCCCTTTAAAGACGTAAGGGTCGAAATTGCGACGCCCATAGAACCTGGATTCGAGTTATACGTATCGTCGATGATATGGATTCCGTTACCTGTTTCAAAAACATTCAACCTTCCCCGGACCGGCTCGAAACTTTCAAGACCGGCTTTAATTTCCCGGGCGTTCAACCCCATGAGATGCCCGACACCCGCAGCCGCGAGGGCGTTTGTAACCATGAAGGTTCCGAGCGTTTTCAGCCCAACGACAATGCGTTCCGTCGGCAGGATGAGCTCAAAAGAGATCCCCGACCCCTCCTCCCTGATCTTTACCGCCCTTATCTCCGCATTTTCCGATAATCCATAAGGGAGCACATCTCTGGATGTTTTATCCGACAGCCGGTGCACCCTTGGATCATCAATATTCAACACGGCTGTCCCGCCCGGCTTGATTTTTTCCAGGAGCTCGCCCTTGGCGTACATCACGCCTTCGATAGAGCCTAACCCTTCAAGATGCGCCGGACCGATGTTTGTGATAACACCAATCTCGGGAACGCAGATTTCAGCGAGCCTTCCGATTTCACCGGGCCTGTTCATACCCAGTTCCAGAACGGCCTTCTCGTGGGTATTGTCAAGCGTCAGAAGGGTTAAAGGCAGCCCGATTTCATTATTGAGATTACCGACGGTTGCCAGCGTACGAAATCGCCGGGCAACCACCGCTTCGGTCATCGCCCGGGTGGTCGTTTTGCCGTTGGACCCCGTTATGGCAACAACCGAAACGCTTGAGCGCTTTCGGTTAAAAGCAGCCAGGTCTCCTAAAGCCTTTGTGGTATCGTCGACGGCCACGCAAACAATCGATTTGCCTTCCCGTTCGGCCTGCGGGAAAAAAGCGATCTTGTCCCTGTGAACCACAAAGCCGCGAATTCCGCTTTTGATGACATCCCCGACAAAACTATGCCCATCATGAGCATCTCCCTTGATGGCAACGAACAGGTCGTCTATGAAGATCTCTCGAGAATCAATGGAAATACCTGAAAAGGAGCGTTGAGGATCTCCGTCAATGAGGTCCCCGCCGGTCGCCTCGAGAATATCGGCGGTTGTCCATGATATTGTTCGTCCGCTGCCCATTATCCGTCTCGCGCACTTTTCGGTTTTTGTTCGCCGTCAAATGGTGCCGTCCTCCATCCCGTCTGCTTCGGAAAAACCGGCTACAGACAGGACCGAAGTGCGGTTTTGGCCTCTTTTCTATCGTCAAAGGGAACGCGCCGGTTCCCTATAATTTGATATTTTTCATCACCTTTTCCGGCAATCAGGACCGTATCGCCCGGCAGAGATACTGAAATCCCCAGCCGTATGGCTTTCCCACGATCCGGTTCCACGACATATCCCTGTTTCTGAAAGCCGGCAGCCAGATCCGAGGCTAAATATCGTCGCGGGACTACCTTTTCCGTGCCCTCTGTAATCTGATCGATGACCTTGACGGGATCTTCCGTCCGCGGATTGTCCGACGTAATAACGGTAAGGTCACTGAGTCTCCCCGCGATTTCACCCATCCGGGGCCGCTTGTCCTTATCCCTGTCGCCACCGCATCCGAATATGCAGATAATTCTGCCGCCTGCCATTGATTTCAGGGCGGCGAGTACATTTTCCAGTGCGTCCGGGGTATGCGCATAATCAACATATACAAACCGATCCACATCATTTGGAATGCGTTCGAGACGTCCCGGAACACCGGAAACCGCTTCTATCCCGTCTTTTATGGCCTCAAGGGGCAGGTCCAGGGCAATCCCCGTGCCTGTGGCGCATAGGATGTTTTCCAGATTATGCCTCCCGATAAGGGGTGATTCGAACTCAAAGGCACCCGCCGGCGTTGCAATTCTCCCGGCGATCCCCGACAGGTCACATTGAAATTGCCGTGGTCGAACCATATGATCTTCCGCGCAGCCCGTGGTCAGTGCTGTAATGGCAGGCACCCGTGCGAGTTCCGGCCCCTTTGCGTCATTGCAGTTGATGACAGCCTGTATCCGGCTCTTTTGGGATGCCGAATTCAGATGCTGAGTAAAAAACCTTTTTTTGCATGACCAGTATGAATCCATATCACCGTGATAATCGAGGTGATCCTGGCTCAGATTGGTAAATACGCCCACATCGAAACAGCAGTTATCAACACGGAACAGATCGATGGCGTGTGACGAGACCTCCATGACAACATGGGTGACACCATGATTGAACATGTCTGATAAAATCCTCTGAAGATCCAGAGATTCCGGTGTTGTCATGGGGCTTTCCATCGTTTTCCCGGAATAACGGCAATTTAATGTTCCGAATACCCCGACGTTGAAACCGGCGTTTTCCAGTATACTTTCAATGAAAAATGCCGTCGTTGTTTTTCCGTTGGTCCCGGTTATTCCAATAACAACCATGTTTTCCGACGGATCCCCATAGAACCGGCCGGACATGGCTGCAAGCGCCTTTCGGGTATTTTCAACCTCAACAATGATTGGATCTCTCTGTCCCGGCGCGCCATGATTCTTGTTCAAGGGAGGTGTGCCAACCGGTTTCTGCGTGACGATTGCCGACGCGCCTCTTACCAGTGCTTCATCGACAAAATCGTGACCATCCGCGGAAAGGCCCTGTATGGCCACGAAGAGCCCTCCGGGTTCGACATCCTGCGCCCTGTAATGAATCGATCCGATTTCCGGATCCCATCCTTCTTTCCGATCCCCATAACGCTGTGTTCCCGGGTCATGAGGAATACGGTTTAAATTCTCCATGCTTCGCGTCTCGCGCTGGGTTCCTGCGACAGCTTCAACCAGACTTGAAAGCTTCAAATTCTTTCCTCGTTTCCCCTGGATACAACCAATCTGCCGGCCTTGCCATTGGGCAGTATATTCATATACTGGAGGGTCTCGCGAGCGATCTTTTTGAATACCGGCGCTGCAACGATGCCGCCGTAATGATTTTTCTGGGGCTCGTCAATCATAACCAGAATCGAAATTTCAGGTTTTTCAGCCGGCGCAAATCCGACAAAAGACGCGACATACTGTCCTTCTTCGTATGTCCCCTTCTCGTTAACTTTCTGGGCTGTTCCGGTCTTGCCACCTACCGTATACCCTTCAGGCGCGCCCTTGATCCCCGTTCCCCCCTCACTGGTTACAGATTTCATTATCCTTATCAGAGCTCGGGCGGTGTTTGTTGAAACAGCCCTTCGGACGATTTTCGGTCCAAAACATTTTACGATGCGCCCGTTATGATCGGTAATGGCCTGGACAATATAAGGCTTCATGAGAATGCCGCCATTGGCAATCGCAGATGTCGCGCTAATGAGTTGAAGGGCGGACACGGAGATCCCCTGACCGAACGAGATATTCCCGGCATCTATTTTAACCCACCGCTTATAATGTGCCAGGCTGCCGGCGGTTTCACCGGGAGAATCTATGCCGGTTTTTTCCCCGAAACCGAAATTTCTCAGCGTGTTGTAAAGCGCTTCAAACCCCATCAACTCACCCACTTTAACCGCACCGATATTGCTCGAATACTTGACAATCTGCTGCAATGAGAGCCAACCTCTGGGATGAATGTCATGGACAACGTTCTTTCCGATACTGTACGCGCCGTTTTCACAGAAAAAAATGGTGCTCGGCGAGCTGGATCCGGACTCTAACGCCGCTGCGGCACTAAAGATTTTCATGGTTGAACCCGGCTCAAACTGATCGGTGATGCCCCGGTTCCGCCAGAGTTCCTTTTTAAATCGATTAAACGCGTTCGGATTGAAAAAGGGAACGTGCGCCTGAGCCAGTATGGCCCCTGTTTCCGGAACCATTACGATGACCATCCCGGATTTTGCCGAAAATTCTAGAACCGCTTCTTCGAGTGCTTTTTCGCTGATGTACTGGATTGTCCGGTCAATGGTAAGAATGAGATTGTTTCCGCTATAACCCGGGGTCATGTTTTTATCACCGTCAAACCCCCGGCCGAGCGCGTCCTTTAAAACCTTGTAGTTTCCTGCATCTCCTTCAAGAAAAGCATTATAATTAAATTCGATTCCTTCAAGACCCTGACCGTCTATTCCTGAAAACCCTATCACCTGTGCGGCAAGCGTTCTGTTGGGATAGAACCGTTTCCGTTCGGATCTGAAAGCGATTCCGTCCAGCTTAAGCGCCTTGACCGCCTCTGTCTCTTTGGGCGTGACTTGGCGTTTGACCCAAACAAACGGCTTCTTGGATTCAAGCTTCTTTTTTAAAGCCCGGCTGTCGATATTCAACACCCCCGACAGGGCTTTTACCGCCTTCCGGGTATCCTTAATTTTCGGCGGGTATACCGCGATCGACGACACATCGATGCTGACGGCCATTTCTCTGTGATTCGTATCGTATATCGTGCCGCGCTGCCCTCGGGATATGTAAGATTTTTCGTATTGGTCCGCGGCTTTCTGAGACAGCCATGATTCGCAAAAATACTGCAGATGGATCGCCCGTGCGCCAATAACCGACAGACAGAGGCTAAAGACAATACCGACCAGCAATATGCGCAATTTTATGCTTTTGTCTTCATTCGACTTCATGGTATTGTGATTATCTGTTCCGGGCTCGGGGTTGTAAGACCGAACTGCCCTTTAGCAATTCCCGCTATCCGCTCAGGGGATTTGAGATGTGCAAGCTCTACCTTGAATTTGCTCTGCAAAGTAATAAAATGTCGGCGATTCTTCTTCTCTCTTGATATTTCATATCCAATGTTGACATTTTGCACCCTGCACCAGGTATACAAAAAGAGCTCGGCAATAAAAAACGACATGAAAATGATCCAGATGCCGATCATTTTCAGATCACGCGTCTTCTTTGCTGCTTTTATATTCATAATATTCGTTCTATCGCTCTCAGTTTTGCGCTTCTTGCCAAAGGATTGGCGGCAATCTCTTCTTCTGTCGGCCGCACCACCTTTTTCGCCAGGCTGCGCGCAACCTGTTTTTTATCACAGATGCATACCGGGAGCTTCGGAGGACAAGTACATCGTTGCTCAAACCCTTTAATGCGATGTTTTACAATTCGATCTTCAAGCGAGTGAAACGACAGTACACAGAGGCGTCCTCCGAGATTCAAATAGTCCACGGCATCCTTCATAAATGAATCGAGACATTCGAGTTCTCTGTTTACAGCGATGCGAAGTGCCATGAAAACCCGTGTCGCCGGATGAATTCTTTGACTGGGTGAAGTTCGTCCCGGAACAGTATCGCTCACAATCTGGGCAAGTTGCAGGCTCGATGTAATCGGCTTCTTTTTTCTAACCTTTACGATTTTACGTGCGATCCGTCTCGCCCAACGCTCTTCTCCATACTCCTTAAAGATTTTTGAGAGGCTGTCTTCCCCCAACATATTCGCTAAAGTCTCGGCCGTAACGCCCGATTCCGGATCCATTCGCATGTCGAGCGGTTCATCCCTTTTGAAACTAAAGCCACGGCCGCTTGATTCGAGTTGTTGAAGCGAAATCCCAAGGTCGAGAAGGATGCCGTCAACGGCGGCGATACTCAATTTTGAAAGAATTGACGGAAGATTAACAAAATTGTCATGAAAAAGACGGATATTAGAGGCATGCGGTTTTAAAATCTCTTTTGCGTTGGCGATGGCATCTTTATCTTGATCGATGCCGATCAGGACCCCATCCGGTGTAATTTTTTCCAGTATTGCCATGGAATGGCCCGAACCGCCGAGTGTGCAGTCAACATAGATTTTTCCCGGCTTACAGTTCAAAAACTGGATCACTTCATTCAGCATTACGGGGATATGCTTGTATGGCAAAAGTTAGCTCCGTTTAAAGCCCTAATTTTGTGATTTCGTTTCTTACGTCCTCCCTTTTCATGTCTTCTTCCATATGCAGATTTTCTCTATCCCAGTTTTCTCGGGACCAGATTTCAAAATGATCGAGGACTCCGACCAGTACAATCTCTTTGTCAAACGTTGCATATTCCCTTAAATTCGGTGGGACGAGAATACGTTCTTGCTTATCGCAGGGGCATTCGGAAGCGCCGCCAATAAAGATCCTTCTAAAACGGCGCATGCTTTCGCTCTTTTCAGCCATGGCCAACAGCTTGTTTTCTATTCCGGTCCATTCCTCCATAGCATAGGCAACCAGGCATCCATCCATCCTGGAAAGCATGAGCCGGTCACCACCACCCTCCCGGATAGCGTCACGGAACCTTGCCGGTATGATGATGCGGCCTTTCGCGTCGATGGTATGAAATGAGGATCCTCTGAACATGCGTCACCATTATTATCCACTTTTATCCACGATATTTGAATAAAAGTACATTTTTAAAGAAAAGTCAAGTAAAATATTTTGGAAATAATAGATTTTTTATAATAATTAAAAAATGTTAAATGTGTCAAGCCAAAAAATATTGAGGTGGAGTTTTGTGGAGAAATTCTATTTCAATAAAATTCAGGCCGGGTTTTCCTTTAAAACGTTTAAACGGGTCTGTTGGGGGTATCGGGTAAAAACCTGCAAAATCACGTTCCAAGCGGAGTTTGAAACAATGCAAGCCGGTTTTTTCAAGGGTTGAGAGCGGCCTTTTTTATGCCCGT
>Ga0114925_10000929_pt1 | contig 13930 bp, 13 predicted proteins | sample SumtaG_2_FD_87287 | JGI IMG/M metagenome (GOLD analysis project Ga0114925, IMG submission 87287) | Deep subsurface microbial communities from Indian Ocean to uncover new lineages of life (NeLLi) - Sumatra_00607 metaG | ecosystem: Environmental > Aquatic > Marine > Oceanic > Sediment | place... | reverse complement strand
GTTTCTATCCCTAAACCTCTTGCGAATAAAATAAAAGAGCGTATGAAGGGAACTGGTTTTTCAAGTGTTTCTAGTTATGTAACTTATGTGTTAAGACAAGTTATATCATCTATTGAAAAAGATAACCGTGAAAAACAAGCTTTTACAGAAGAAGAAGAAGAAAAAGTTAAACAAAGATTGAGAGATTTAGGATATATTGATTAAAATTAAAAAAAATTGGGAAAAATTATGATTAAACCACATGGCGGAACTTTAATCAATAAAGAATTACCTAAATTCGAAAAAGAACGAATTTTAGAAGAAATTTCGGATTTTAAAAAGTTTCAAGTCAGACCTGAGACAATAAAAGTAATAAAAAGCATATCCTTTGGAGTTTTCAGCCCTTTAGAAGGTTTTATGAATGAAAACAATTATCGCTATGTACTTGAACATATGTATTTAGAAAACAATATTGCTTGGCCATTTCCGATTACTTTGGACGCTTCCGAAGAGGAAATAAAGAATCTCAAAGCGGATGATAATTTGATATTAACTGATTCAGCAGATACTCCTATCGCCTTAATGAATATTGAAGATATTTACAGTTATGACAAAAAAGAATATGCTGAAAAAACTTACGGAACATTAGATAGAAATCATCCTGGAGTAAATAGTGTTTTTAATTATAAGGAAAAACTAATTGGTGGTGAAATTTTTTTAATAAATGAGCCTCAATCGGTATTTCCGGAATTAGATCTTAAGCCAATCGAAACTAGAGTTCTTTTTAAAGAAAAGAAGTGGGATCGAGTAGTAGCATTTCAAACAAGAAATCCTCCACATTTAGGGCATGAATACGTTCAAAAAGCGGGATTAACTTATGTAGATGGTCTTTTTATTAATCCTGTAATAGGAAAAAAGAAAGCAGGCGATTTTTTGGACGAAGTAATTATAAAATCTTATCAAGCATTGATTAAAGAATACTATCCTAAAGATCGAGTCGTTTTAAGTACATTTGAAACAGAAATGAGGTATGCGGGACCTAAAGAAGCAATATTTCACGCAATTGCAAGAAAGAATTTTGGATGTGATCATATAATAATTGGCCGAGATCATGCGGGTGTAGGGGACTATTATGGTCCTTATGATGCTCACGAAATATTTGATCACTTTCCTGATTTAGGGATTGAACCAATAAAATTCAGATCCTTCTCAAAATGTAGTAAATGTAATTCAGTTGTAAATGATAAAATATGCCCGCATCCCCCAGAGATGCAAAATTTCTTTGCAGGAAAAGCGATAAGAGCGGCTTTGCAAGCTGGAAGTCCTCCCGATCCAGAAGTTATGCGCCCAGAAGTAGCTGAAGTTATTCTAAAGTATAATAACCCATTTGTTTCATAAAATTCTTTTAATTTTCAAATTTGAGAATCATTTTGAGTATCCTAAATAATGTTAAATAACAAGAAAAAAGTATTAGTTATTGGTTTAGATTGTGCAACTCCTAAGACTCTATTTGAAGATTTTTTAGAATTTTGCCCAAATAATAAAAAAATAATAGATTGTGGAGTATATGGTAAATTAAAAAGTTCAGATCCTCCAATTACCATACCCGCTTGGATGGTTATGGTAACAGGAAAAAAACCAGGCACATTAGGTGTTTATGGTTTCAGAAATAGGAAAGGAAATTCATATACCGATTTTTGGATAGCAAATTCGCAAAATTTTAAAGAACCAAAGATTTGGGATATTCTTGGTGAAAAAGGATTAAAATCAATAATTTTAGGAGTCCCACCAACATTTCCAGCAAAATCTATGAATGGACATTTAGTCTCTGGTTTTATAGCTCCAGATATATTATCAAATTTTACAAATCCTCCGGAACTGAAAGAAGAAATAAGTGAAAAGGTTGGAGAATATATCCTTGATGTAAAATTTAGAACCCATCAAAAGGAACAGTTGTTAATTGATTTATATCAAATGACACGAATTCAATTTAAGACAATTAAATATTTAATGCAGAATAAAGAATGGGATTATTTTCATTTTGTTGTAATCGGATTAGATAGAGTTCATCATGCTTTTTGGAAATTCTATGATAAATCTCATCATAAGTATGAACCAGGTAATATTTTTGAGAGCGTATTAAAGAATTACTACAAATATCTTGATAAAGAAATTGGAGAGATTATTGATATAATAGATGAAGATACGTTCGTCATGATTGTGTCCGATCATGGTGCGAAAGCAATGAAAGGATGTTTATGTATAAATATGGCTTTTGAAAAATTAGGTCTATTAAAATTTAAAACCCGACCAAAACCAAAAACTAGATTAGAAGATGCTGATATTGATTGGAAAAGTACATATGCATGGGGTTGGGGTGGTTATTATGCAAGAATTTTTCTTAATGTAAAAGGTAGGGAAGAATTCGGCGTAATTGAACCTGAGGAATATGAAAACTGGAGAAATAAAGTTGCCAAGTTATTAAAAGAGATCAAGGATCCAAATGGGAAACCTATGAAAACGAAAGTCTATCGACCAGAAGATCTATATGAAATCATTCGGGGTGATAACCCTGATTTGATGGTCTATTTTGACGATTTAAATTGGAGATCTGCTGGAACAGTTGGATATGATTCAATGTATCTTGATGAAAACGATACGGGTCCTGATGATGCTGTTCATGATTATCTTGGTATTTTTATTATTTCAGATCTAAAAAGAAAAATTGGCAAAGAATTAGAGACAAAAAGTATACTCGATATTGCACCTACTATTTTAAACATATTCGGAATTGATATTCCAGAAAATATGAAAGGTAAAGTAATAGAATTTTAAAAAAAACAAGAAAAGATTAAAATGGAACATAAAGGGTTTACATTATGGTTTACGGGCCTTCCTTGTTCTGGGAAGTCCACGTTAGCAGATGCTGTTGCTGAAGATTTAAAGGCAATAGGTATGAAGGTCGAGCGTTTAGATGGTGATATTGTAAGGAAGAGTCTGACTCGAGATTTGGGTTTTTCGAAAGAAGATAGACAAATGAATATTGAGCGAGTTACATTTGTAGCAAAATTATTAACTCGTAATGGTGTCGCAGTTTTATGCACCTTCGTATCTCCATATAATGCTATTAGGAGAAAATCGCGTGAGGAAATTGGTGAATATATTCTTGTCGATGTAAAAGCGACCATAGAGACTTGCGCAGAAAGGGATGTAAAAGGAATGTGGGCCAAGGCTAAAGCAGGTGAAATAGAAGGCTTCACAGGATATGACGATCCCTATGAAGAACCGGATAACGCACAAATAATTGTTGATACCGATAAAGAAACTGTTGAAGAAAGTAAAGCAATCGTATTAGATTGGCTTGATAAAAACGATTATTTACCAAAATAGATTTTCTCTTTTACACTATATATTATGAATAAAATTAGGGGTTCAAATGATAAGTAATATAAGGTAAAAAAAAATGATTATAATGCGTCAATTTGAGATTTTTATCGGTCTTGAATTAATCACTATTGATTGTAATGATTTTTTCTTTGATTAAAACCTCTACATCTCCTTTTCTAATAGATAATAAACTGATCCAGTGTTATGTATATTTTTATTACTATGTAAAGTATTCCTTGCTGAAAAAATTATCTTCCAAGAATATTGTTTTATTAAGTTTTCCATCCATTTTTGTGAAAAACGACTAAGATGCAACCCATCTGGAGCAGGGTAAGCAAAATAATTTGGATCTTCTGTTTTATCAGTTACAATAGTTTGAACAATAGAATATTTATTACAGATCTCATAATTAATATCCATAATTTTTTTTGGGTCTTCAACATGATAAAGACCTCCTGCGTTAAGAACAATGTCATACTTAGTATCTGTCGGAACTTCGTGAATATCCGAAACGAAGAATTCCATATTATTTAACTTTAATAAGTTTTTCATCAATTTTGCTTGCCTAATAGCTAACTCACTAAAATCATACCCAACAATTTTATCAATATTGCAATATTTCTTAACCCAAAATGAATAATGACCATCAGCACAAAAAAATTCACACATGGATGTAGGCTTTTTTTTATTTCTATTTAATTGAAGTGTCGCATAAAATAAAAGCGGAATTAGAAATTCTTGCTTACTTTCTTGATTACGTGGGTGGTGATATGTCTTTCCTCCCATAAGCGTAAGTATTTCTTTAATAATATGTTTTACAGCAACCGATCGAAAAAAAACTGTATTTATATTAAATAACGCAGAAAAATCATGAAACCAGGGTTTTAAATCGTATATGTCTTTTTTATCCTTTTTCGATATTGAAAATTTACGTGCCTTATTTTTAGCCATACGAAACCATTTGAGCTTCTTTTTTTTTAAGTGATAATCTTTAGATGTATATAAAGTTTTTGAAAATATTAAAGACGATATTTCCTATTTTTTGAAGGCTCCTAAAGAAAAGGTTAATATGTTTTCATCTAATGTAGTTTTGAAAATTGACAAAGAGATTTTCTGTGTATATAAACTTTTTTTCACATGTTTACTCGTTATTAGAAAAAGTTATAGCAAAACATTTATTCAAAAACCTTAAGAATTGATTTTAGACTATCTTTAAAGTAAGTTTTATTGATTTTCTAACAATTCCTTTATTTTTTTAGAGAGATTTTTAAAATCTAGTCCATATGCTTCTAATAACGAGGTTCTATTTCCAGATTCACAAAAAATATCTTCAATACCGATGAATTTCATTGAAAGTGGGTTATTTTCAGAGATTATTCTTGCTAAGATACTTCCAAACCCACAATAAAGATTATGTTCCTCAATTACAACAATTCCCTTTATTCCTTCAATCTCTTTAAAAAATTCCTCTTTATTAATTGGTTTAATGGTCGAAAGGTTAATTACTTTTATAGATATTTTTAATTGATCCTCTATTAAAGCTACGGATTCATTAGCGAGGATTGTACCATATCCATTTCCTATTAAGCAGATATCATTTCCCTCTTTAATTACATCAGGTTTTCCTAAAGTAAAATTATAATTATCATCATGAATTTTGGGAAATGAATCTCGAGGTAGTCTTATATAAAACGGACCTTCAGTAGTAATCGCAAACTCTAACATTTGAGCAAGCTCAATATTATCGGCTGGTACAAGAACGTTTAAATTAGGGAGGGCTGACATTACGCTCAAGTCTTCTAAAGCATGATGAGTACTTCCATCTTCCCCTACAAATCCTCCATGAGTTGTAATAATTTTAAGATTTAAATTATCATGACATGCCAATCTAATAAATTCCCATGCTCTACCTGTTGTGAATATGGAAAAGCCACTTACTATAGGAACTTTTCCGGAAATTGCAAAACCTATCGCAACACCTAACATATTCTGTTCAGCGACACCCATATTAAAAAATCGATTAGGAAATTTTTCAGCAAATCTAGATGTCCTCGTAGATGAAGATAAATCCGCATCTAAAATAACTATATTACTAAACTTCTCTCCATTATTAGCAAGAAAATTCCCAAAAACTTCCCTTAAATTAGGCTCTGACATCTATTCCTTATCTCCTGTTAGTTTGTTTTCAATTGCTTCAAATTCTTTTATAGCAAGTTTATATTCCTCTTCATTTGGAGCGCATCCATGATATTTTCTAGTATGTTCCATAAAAGAAACATCAGCACCCTTAATAAGGTACGATATAATTACTTTTGGTTTCTTAATTATAGTTTTTGCTTTCTTAAACCCTTGAATTGTTTCATTCATGTTTGAGCCATCAATTTCAATTACTTCCCATCCAAAAGATTTCCATTTTTCGGCTAAGGGTTCCAGTGCCATAATTTCTTCAGTAGAACCATCTATTTGAATTCCATTTCTGTCAATTATTGCTGTTAAATTGTCTAATTTATAATGACTTGCTGCCATAGCAGCTTCCCATATAGCGCCTTCATTCAATTCTCCGTCGCCTAATAGAACAAAAATGTTTTTATCGTTCTTATTTTCTAATTTTGCTGCTAGGGCACATCCAACACCTATAGATAACCCCATACCTAAGGAACCAGTAGATACTTCTATACCTAACTCTTTATTCTTAACAGGATGTCCTTGCAATTTTGAGCCAAACTTTCTTAAAGTAAATAGATCTTCATTTTTAATATATCCTAATCTGGAAAGAACTGCGTAAAGCGCAGGTGCCGCATGTCCTTTGCTTAAAATAAAAATATCTCTTTCCTCCCAAACAGGATTTTTAGGATCTATTTTCATAATATGATTATAGAGAATATATATGATACTAGCGCAAGAGAGTGATCCTCCGGGATGTCCTGATTGGGCAAGATATATCATTTTCAAAATGTCTTTCTTTACCCTCAAGATTTCAAGTGATATCTTTTTTTCTTCTGAACTTGAAATAGCCATTCAACATACACGGAGGATTTATTTATTTCTTATTTGAATTTTCTAAAATGAAATTATGGAGTTTATCGATATTATAAAATTCAACCGGAGGTAGTGCTGCTGTAAGAGCTGCGGCGAAAAGTGATAGCTGTACACCATTAGAAACGGATATTTTTGCTGCATAGGATAAACCTAACACGGCCATAATTACGCTGCCTACGGCCACATAACTTCTAACGGGTAATTTTAGGATAGGTTCATATTTTACATTTTTTTCTAACTCTTTTGAAAATAAATAAGAGTCAGATTCTAAATAGTTTAGTAAAACGCTCTGACATTTTGTAGTATTTATGATTTTGTTACCTACAATAGATATACTTGTTTCATTACAACAATCAATCGATAATGCTCTTAATGCTTTTTGAAGATTCATTTTAATTAAATCAATATTCTCGTAGAGATAATAATTTGATAAATTTGGACGAGCTATTATAGGTATATTCTGATATTTTTCTCTCAATATATCCAACAATTTTTGTATAAAGAGATCTTCAAATAAACCCCCGACTCCATAGTCTAGAATTATTATCGAATCAATATCTTGTGATCTTGTGCTAATTATATTAGAAAAATTTTGAACTGTTGATTCAGAAATTTCATTGGAATAATCTGTTTCAAGTCGTAGGATCTGTTGATTAGAAGCTCTTATTCGAGTAATTTGGGGTGTATTTATATTTTCATCTATAACAATTCCTGAAGTATCTATATCAAGCATTTTTATCTTTTTTATTAAAAAATCTCCTTCAAAATCATTACCTACAATAGTACAAACTTCAGGAAGACCCCCTAATGATTTGATAAACTGTAATACTAACCCGAGAGCACCTAAATATGTTAAATTTTCTTCAATTTTTATATTTGGTACTGGTGCATCTGGAGATATTCTATCAGCATAGCCATAAATATATTTATCTATTAAAGCTTCACCGACTATTAAGACTTTTTTATTTTTCCATTTATCTAATTCGTCAACAAGAGTCATTTTAATTTATTTAACTACTTTTGTTTCCTTAAGTATGATTATTAATAATAACTATTATTATATATTTTTAGCAAATTCATTTAAGTTTTTAAATATCATATCTGGCTTATATATAATAATATTTTTTCGCTCTTTTTCACCATAGCCCGTTAAAACTAAAACAGTTTTACAATTTGCTGCCAATCCGGACTCGATGTCTTTTAAAGTATCTCCAACCATATAGGAATTTTGTAAATCTATATTATACTTTTCTTTAGCTTTTATAATCATACCGGGTTTAGGTTTTCTACAGTCACATGCGCCAGTAAAATCAGGATGATGTGGACAATAAAAAACATCATCTAAAACGACATCTTGCTCTTTTAATAATCGATTCATTTTTTTGTGTATTTCGTTAAGCGCTTCTTTAGTATAATATCCTCTAGCAATTCCTGCCTGATTAGTTATTATAATTAATATAAAACCTTTTTGCTTTAAAATTCTAAGGGCCTCAACGGAACCCTCAATAAATTCAAAGTTTTCTGGGTCAGAAAGATATCCAACTTCAATATTAATTACACCATCCCTATCTAAAAAAATAGCTTTACTTTTTTTGTTCATACTCATCGGAATGTTTTAATAATTGAATTACTGAATTTGGATCTTCTGCTTTTAAAATAGCGCTTGCACTACTTAAAATATCTGCATTAATAAATTTCGCATTTTCAGGATTTACACCTCCATCAACATCAATTAGGAACTTCATATTATTTTGATGTCTATATGCAAATAATAAGTTGATTTTATCAGGCGTTTCCCATATAAATTCTTGACCAGACCAACCAGGATAAACAGACATTATTAAAATTATTTCAATTTTATTTAGGTATGGTAATATTTTTGGCAGATTTGTATCAGGATTTATCGCTATACCCACTTTTTTATTATGTCTTTGAACTCCTTTTATTGTTGCTTCTTTATCACCTTCAGATTCAAAATGAAATATAAAAATATCAATATAATCAATTATTTTTTCAATATAATCAATAGGTTTGGAAACCATCAAATGGGCGATAATAGGGATATCATATTTTTCTTTTAACGATCTAAAAACATCTAAGTTTTGGTTTTCATTATCAACAAATTTCCCATCCATGACGTCTACATGAATGTAATCGAGCCCTTTTAAGTCCTTAATTATATTCGGATTGAAATTTTCAGTTGCATGTATCGATACTGCGACTTTTTTCATTTGAAATCATTTAGTCAAATAGTTCTTTTTCTACTAAATAACAAATAATATGCCCAACAGTTATATGCCCCTCTTGAATACGAGGTGTATCAGTAGAGGGAATTTTAAGACAATAATCTACGATTTTTTCAATTTTATTCTCTTTTTGCCCGGTAAAACCTATTGTAGTTGCTCCAATCTCTTTTGCTTTCTCCAAACCTTTTATTACATTCGGGGAGTTTCCTGAAGTGCTAATTCCAATTACTAAATCCCTTTCATTTACTAATGAAGAAACTTGTCTTTCAAATATAAATTCATATCCATAATCATTTGCAGTTGCGGTAACGCTGGATGTGTTAGTATGTAAAGCTAATGCTGGAAGGGATTTACGATCTTTGTAAAATTTGCCAACAAATTCCGCTGCGATATGTTGAGCATCTGCGGCACTCCCGCCATTTCCAAAAAGAATAACTTTTTTATTATTTTTATAAACATTTATTATGGCATTAGTTATTGAAATTATTATTGAAGTTTGATTCTTCAAATCCTCTTTAATTCTTATATTTTCGTCTAAAACAGAGATTATCTCGTTTTCCATTAGAATTTACCATTAAAAAATTAAGTTATTTTAGAATTATATCAAATATAAAAACACCATAAAAAAACTTAAAACTTTCTTTTAAAAATAATAGTATAGAAAATAGAAGTTAAAGAAATGAAATTTAAACAGAAATACAAAATTTTTAAACGACCAATTCAACAGACGATTAGTTCTTCTGCAGAAGAGCATTATTCTAATTATATGTATAATTCTAGTTCATTTTTTGTAAGATATTATGCTTATCTTCCTTTTATCCATTCATTAAAGAATGTAGATATAACTAAACGCTTTCGAATTCTTGATTTAGGATGTGCTGATGGACCGTTTTTACCTACTTTAAATTATTATGCTAAGAATAATGTTGCGATAGATATTAGTGAAGGATTAATTAGAGGTGCTAATACCTTAGTTAAAGAAAAAGGCAATAATTTGAGTAATATTTCTTTGTTATGTTCAGATGGGCATTTTTTACCCTTTAAAAATGAAAAATTTGACTTGATTTTTTGTTTGGAAGTTTTAGAACATGTGAAAAGTCCCAAACTAGTATTGATTGATATTAATCGAGTTTTAAAAAAAGGTGGAACCCTTATTTGTACTCTACCAGTGGAAATTGGGCCCTCTTTACTAATTCGAACGATAATTAGAAAATTATTAAATTTTAAAAGACCAGATTATTCTTTAAAAGAATATATTCGAAGTGTTATTTTAAAAAAACCCGGGAAAAGACCAGAATATTCTGGATTTAAAGAATATATAGGAGAAAAGGGGCACAAGAATTTCGACTGGCGCGTTATTAATAAAGAAATTAATAATATTTTTGAAAACGTAAGTATTAAATTCATTCCGATAAACAGATTAAGAGAAATTAATCCTTTAGTTTTGATTAAAGCAATAAAAAACAAATAATGTTATTTCATTTTCCAGACTTCGAGACCTTTAGGGTTAAAATGGAAATTTACAATAACACCTCCAATTTTCTGCATTTCTTGGATTACATGATGCTTTTTGTCTGGCTCACAGATTAATAGTAAATGACCTCCGCCTCCAGCACCTAGCAGTTTCCCTCCTAATACACCGAATTTTCTTGAAGTCAAGTAAAAGTTATCAATATTTTTATTAGAAATCTTTGAGCTTAGACTCTTCTTAGCTAACCAACCTTTATGTAAAAGATTCCCAAATTCATTTAATTTCTTAAAATTGTTTGATTCAATAATTTCTTTCATCTCATACGCAATATCTTTTAGATCTTGCATTGCTTCCATATAAGATTTTTTCTCAATTTTATACCCTTTTAAAACCTCATTTTGAATTTCCGAGGAAAAGTGTGAACCTCCTACATAGCATAAGATTAATCTGTATTGTAATTCATTTATCATATCTTCACTTGTCTGAATTGGAGATACTGTCGTCTTATCTTTAAATTCTATGAAATTAAAGCCACCATATGCAGCAGCAAATTGATCTTGATATCCTCCCTTTTGTTTTAATTCTATTCTTTCGATTTCATATGCTTTTAGGGCGATATCATGCTTGGAAAGTTTAAGATCGTAATAAACATTGAAAGCTCCTATGAGGGCTACTGACAAAGAAGATGACCCTCCCATTCCTGAACCCGCAGGTAATTCAGAATGAGTTGTAATATCAAATCCTTGCGTGATATCTAAAACATTCACAATTCCTTTAAATAATTCAAATTCTGTTGAATAATCCGTGTCACCGATATTAAAAGTTAAACTTTTGTCATAATCTAGAGAATTGATGTAAATTTTTTTATTATCTTTTGGTTTTAGCGTAACGTAAACATGACGATCAATAGTGGTATTAATAACACATCCTCCATGTTCCGTACAGTAGGGTGCCATATCCGTCCCGCCTCCTCCAAAACTCACTCGAAATGGGGCTTTTGACCTGATTATCATAAGTTTTCAGTTAATAATAATTTCTAATTAATTATCTTTTAGTATAAGTTCTTTCTTTAAATTAAATAAATTAATTAAAAATTAAAAAATTGTTAGATTAATAGTAATATAAAATAAAATTGAAAAATATGAAATAGTTAAAAAAACATTTTGATGGATTTCAATGGGAAATAAAAAGAAAAAAATTGAAAAATTTAAGCTATCACCTTTTCTTGAAGCTATTGAGATTAGGGCGAAGTATTTACCTGAAGGAAAGAGAGCAATAGTATTTGGTCGTGAGGAAATAAGTTGGAAAACATTATATTCACGAATCTGCAAACTTGCTAATGCTTTTAGAAGTTTAGGGCTGAAAAAGCAAGAGAAAATCGCATTTATTTTTCATAACGGACCTGAATTTATTGAAATTAATTATGCTGCTCAAATGATTGGGGCAGTTCCGGTACCATTTAATTATCGGTATGTTAGCTCGGAAATAGAATATACGGTGAATAATTCAGACTCAATCTGTTTACTTATTGAAGAAGATATATTGGATGAAGTTCTAAAGGTAAAGGATAATTTGCCAAAAGTCAAGCACTTTATCTTACATGGTAAGAAGAAGATAGATGGTTTTTTAGATTACGAAGAATTAATAAATTCTCAATCTGATAAAGAAAAACTTACAATAGTAACGGAAAAAGATCTAGCGGTAATAATATATACTGGCGGTACAACGGGTCGCTCTAAAGGTGTAATGCTTTCCTATAAAAATATGATTTCAAATCAAGAAGCTGTTATTGCATTTTTAATTAATTCGCTTCCAAAAGTTTCAAAAAGAAAATTAAAGTCTGAAAAATATGCTGATAGTGAATTTGCCAGAAAATTAATGGATGCATTTCAAGTAATTGGCGGTTTTGTTAGAGGATTTTTTATTGATCCCAAAATGCATGATAAAGTTGTAGTTATAGAAACACCTCAAGAAGGTGAAGGAATAAAAGTCAAACCTCTCACAGTTGTTTATAGAGAAAACAAATTAAAAATTATGTCAGGGATGCCCGATGCTGATGTAATTGACGCTAAATTGTACGCTAATCTTGGAGAGCAATTTAGAGAATTTACCAATTTATTACCATATCCTCATACAAAAAAAGGAAAAAGGAAAGTGTTTCCAAAATTATTAAAAAAATTTATTTTTGGCGGCGTTAAATTGACTGGTTCTTTTAAGACAAGATTAGCTTTAATAAAATCTTTTATGCAACCTGATGATTTAACTTTAGACAATTTAATTGTACCTCCTTTATTTCACTTGGCTTCTTATGCCTTCGCTACAATGTTCTATACTTATGTAAATGGAGCTTTTATTATGCCTGCAAGTAAAAAATTCTCGGCAGAAGAAATGTTTAGTCAAATTAATGATTTTAAGCCGGGATGGATGTTTCTAGTTCCTGCGATGTATAAAACTGTTTTAGATTATATTGAAGAGCATCCTAACCATGGATATGATTTAAGCTCTATAAATATTGGTCTTTCAGGGGCATCGTTATTAAGGGCAAAGTATAAGAAAAAGCTAATTCAAAACTTTCCAAATATGATCATATTTGATGCGTTTGGACAGACAGAAATGGCACCCGTTGCTACGATTAAATTAGATGCAGAGGTCGAAACGATCTCAGATAGATCTGTAGGTAAACCGATACAAGGCGTAGAACTTAAAATTGTTGATGAAAATGGTAATGAAGTAGAAGAGGAGGGTGTAATTGGAGAGATCTGGTATAAAGGCGAATCTGTAATGATCGGTTACTATGGCGACGAGGAAAAAACAAAACAAGTGGTTGATGAAAATGGATGGCTTCATAGTGGCGATTTAGGGTATATGAGACAAGGAAGTCTTTATACAATAGAGAGAATAAAGGCGTGTATCAACACAGGATCCGAAAAAGTATTTCCACTTGAAGTAGAAGAATGTATTGTTGATCATCCGAGTGTCCAAGATGTAGTTGTTATTGGAGTACCTCATGATGTCTACGGAGAAACTGTAAGAGCTGTTGTTATCCCGAAAAAAGATCGTGAATTAACATCAAAGGAAATAATGGATTGGTGCGTAGGAAAAATTGCCAGTTATAAAAAACCTCGCTCAGTTGTTTTTACAGATGATTTTCCAAAGTCTCCCGTGGGTAAAGTATTAAGACAGAAAATTATAGAACAATTTGGAAAACCAGAGGAATAAGAAAGAATTATAATTATTATTTTATTAAAATCTAATCTCCATTTTTTCTTTTCATACTAATAAATCTAATAATATAAAAATTTAATTTCAGCTATATATGATTTTAAGCAGAACGCCCGTAAGAATAGAAATTGGGGGGGGCGCTACAGATGTTGAGCCCTATTCGTCAGACTATGGAGGATATGTTATAAATGTCTCTATAAACCAGTATTTTAGAAGCATTTTGAACAGAAGGGATGATAATATAGTTAATATCTTTTCAAATGACAAATTTTCGGCCTATGAATTCGACATTATTAAAGATTATGAGAAAATTGATTATTCTCAAGATTTAATTAAAGCAATAATTTATTATTTAAAGCCTAATTTTGGAATTGATGTTTATATTCATGGTGAACCTCCTAAAAAGGCAGGTTTAGGAGCATCAGCAAGTTTAACTACATCTTTAATTGCAGGAATTTTAAAATTGGAAAGTAAAATCTTTAATATAGATGAAATTGCTGAAAAAGCTTATCATGTAGAACAAAATATATTAAAAAACGAGGGGGGAAGACAAGATCAATATGCATCTGTTTATGGCGGTTTTAAT
>Ga0114925_10000927_pt1 | contig 13934 bp, 9 predicted proteins | sample SumtaG_2_FD_87287 | JGI IMG/M metagenome (GOLD analysis project Ga0114925, IMG submission 87287) | Deep subsurface microbial communities from Indian Ocean to uncover new lineages of life (NeLLi) - Sumatra_00607 metaG | ecosystem: Environmental > Aquatic > Marine > Oceanic > Sediment | place... | reverse complement strand
TGCAGGAGCACAACGTCAAGGTGGTCATCACCTACCACGACACCATGAGCGGGGCCGTCGACCAGCCCAACTCCGACAGGTGCAGGGCGCTGGCGAAGCAGGCCGACGCCTTCATCGTCCATGAGCCGGTGGTGGACCTCCCGGAAGCGACCTACTGGCGCCAGGGGATCCCCGAGCCCGAGGTGCCCAAGCGGTGGGTGAGTGAGCGGCCCATCGTCGGCACCTGTGGCTTCGACTTCCCGTGGAAGAACTACGAGCTGCTCGCCCGCTCCAGCTTCGAGGCGGGGTGGGCGGTGCTCTTCGCCGGCGGCAACATCAGCCTGGAACGTCGGCATGTGCTCGAAGACGGCAACCCGCACGCCCTCTTCATGGAGGGCTTCGTCGGCCGCCGGGACATCGTCGGCGCGCTCGCCGGCTGTGATGCGACCGCGTTCCTCTACCTGTGTGCCAACACCGGGACGAGTGCGGCGATCCGGCTGGGCATTGCCGCGCGCCGCCCGATGCTGGCCACCAACCCGAAGGCGTGCCGGCAGTTCCGTGACCTCGAACACGAGTCGACCGGCATCAAGTGGCTCGACGACCTGTCGCCGCATCAAGTCACCGCGTCGCTCGGGCAGCTCATGCCCGAGGGGCACAGCTATGAGATACACCGCCTCGCCGAGCAGGAGAGCTGGCACCGCCAGGGCGCCAAGTATGCCCAGCTCTACCGCGACCTGACCGAGGTGCAGCCGTGAAGCCGAGCGTCATGGTGGGCAAGCCCAACTTCCCCGACTCCCTCAAGGCCAAGCTCTGGGCCTTCAAGGTCACCAACCCGACCGATGACTACGCAACCGTGCGCATCTGCCGGCGCGGCGGCGGGATCCTGATCATCTTCCCGGTGAAGCCGGACGGCTTCGAGGTGCCGTGGAACGCCAGCCACGACGCGCCGCTCATCTTCATGGACAAGTCGGAGTGCGTGGTGCTGGCCCCCGAGAACGTCACCGTCGAGCTGGAGTGGAGATGACCAAGTATTGGATGTTCCTCCACCACAAGTGCGCGAGCCAGTATCTGCGGGCGCAGCTCTCCGCCGCCGGCCAGCACGCCAAGCGGCTCACAATGATCCCGGCGCTCAACAGCATGGGCAAGCCGCCCAACCAGGAGCAGCTGACCTACGGGATGTCGCAGTCGGACTACTGCATGGACGACAACGCCTGGCCCGAGACGATCAACATGCTCGACGCCGACGTCGTCAACTTCCGGGACTGGCGCGCCGTCCACTTCGTCCGCGACCCGCGTGACCTGTTGGTCTCCGCCTACTTCTCGCACAAGCACAGCCACCCGACCCACTCGCTGCCCCGGCTCCGCGCACACCGTGAGGTGCTCTGTTCGATGCCCATCGAGACCGGCATGCTGGCCGAGATGGATTTCTACGTGACCGAGAACGCCATCAAGAGCATCCTCACCTGGCCGAAGCACCCGAACTGCAAGACCTTCAACGCCATCTCGCTCGCGTCGGACATGGCGCGCGGCGAGCTGTCGATGTTCAAGTCGGTGTGCGCCTGGATCAACATCCCGTTGGAGCCGGACTTCACCCCGCCCCCGAGCTGGGACAAGGTGAGCGACGGACGGGCGGCGGGCGACGAGCTCAACACCCACCACTATCGGCACGGCGTCAACGGCGACTGGAAACGCTACTTCACACGCGCACTCGAAGAGGAGTTCACCCGACACTTCGGCGAGGTGCCTGAATGATCCCCCTGACCAAGACGTTGCAGCTCACCGACATGGACGAGCCGGAGTTCCTCGACCAGCTCGTGCTCGTCGACAAGCACTGGGACCTGAGTCAGCACCCGATGCGCTGTTGGGAGTATGGGATGGTACTGCTGGCCCTGGACACCGTCTTCGGCCCGGCCACCGGGGTGCGCGTCGCGGACGTCGGCGGGTTCGGCTCGCCGTTCACCAAGATGGCGGCCGATCGCTACAAGGAGTGCTACGTCATCGATCCCAAGCGGACCGAGGGGGCCGGCGCGATCCCCGTCGAGGAGTGGGCCGCGCACTACAAGGAGGACGAGCAGTTCGATGCCGTCGTCTCCATCTCCACCTTCGAGCACACGACCCAGCCGCTGCTGTTCCTCGCCAGCTGCATCGCCCTGCTCAAGCCGGGCGGCCTGCTCTTCCTGACCTTCGACTACAACGGCGAGCCGGCGGCCGTCGATGACGTCTACCACTTCCACTGGATGCGTGAGCGGATCGTCACGCACGCTATGTGGGACGCGCTGATGGGCGCCTGCTGCCTCGTGCAGGACATGGAGCTCGTCGGCGAAGTCGACACCCGCGACCACGGGCCCACCGTCTACGATTACACCTTCGCATCCTTGTGTCTCCGAAAGGCTCCGTAATGCTCCCGACGTCCCGCACCACCTGCCGTGTCTGCCCCCACGAAGTTCGCCTCGAAGAGGTGTTCTCCCTCGGGGACATCTGCATCAGCAACTTCCTCGACCCGACGGACCTCGACCCGCCGGCGGCCCCGCTGACCCTGGCGGTCTGCCCCAAGTGCTCCCTGGTGCAGCTCACCGACACGGTGCCGTTCGACTATCTGTTCCGCCACTACTGGTATCAGTCCGGCATCAACGAGGCGATGGTGTCCGAGCTGCGCGACGTGGTGCTGAAGGCGACGTCCCGCGTGTCGGTCGGGTCGACGGACCACGTCATCGACATCGGCGCCAACGATGGCACGCTGCTCGACGCCTACAAGTTCTTCATGGTCAGCCGCCACCCGATTCGGATGGGCTTCGAGCCGGCCCGCAACCTGTTCCACGACCTGCAGGAGCACTGCGAGACCGCCGTCAACGATCCGTTCCCGCCGTCGGACCACCACACCAGCTGGAGCTACCTGCAGGGCGGCGCCAAGATCATCACCGCTATCGCCATGGCCTACGACCTCGACGACCCCAACCACTTCGTCGCGGGGATCAAGCGGGCGCTGCACCCCGACGGCGTGTGCGTGATTCAGTTCCAAGACCTGGCGAGCATGCTCGAAGCGAATGCCTTCGACAACATCTGCCATGAGCACCTGGAGTATTACACCCTCCACAGTCTGATGCGGCTGCTGCAGCACAACGACCTCGTGGTCCACGACGTGCAGCACCGCGACATCAACGGCGGCAGCCTGCGCTGCTACGTCGGCCACAAGACGCCGCCCCCGTGGGCCAGGCAGGAGGGCATCGACGCGGTGCTTGCCCAGCTCGACGTGGAAGAGAAGGCCGGGCTCATCGAGCCGCTCGATGTCATCCATGCCTTCGTCAAGTTCAACCGGCGGGTGGAGGAGGTGCGCAAGCAGGTCACGGCCATCATCGACGCCGCGCGGGCGCACGAGGGACGCTGCGATGCCTACGGCGCCTCGACCAAGGGCAACACCCTGCTGCAATACTTCGGGCTCGGCCAGGGCTTCATCGACCGCATCGTCGAGCGCAGCCCCGCCAAGTTCGGCAAGGTCACCGCCGGCACGCGCATCCCGATCATCAGTGAAGAGGAGTGGCGGCAGAGTGCGCCGGCCGCCGTCACCCTCGTGCCCATCTGGCAGTTCCGTGACGGCATCGTCGCGCGGGAAGACGCCTACATCCGCAACGGGGGCACCCTGGTCTTCCCGCTGCCCTACGTCATCGGCTACGCCCACCCCAAGACCCTGGAGGATCTAGCGAAATGAGGGCTCTGATCATCATGCCGTGTCTCAACTGCTGGGACTACACCGAGCTGGCCGTGGCGGATGCGCTCGGGCAGACGGTCGAGCCCAGTGTGCTCGTCGTCGACAACGGGTCCACCGACCAGACCCGCGCCGAGCTCGACGCCCTGCGGTGGAAGGAGCACCGGCTCCTGGCCTGGCACCACGAGCCCCCGCTGACCTCGCTCTCGAAGACGTGGAACACCGCGCTGCAGTTCGCCTGGGAGTGTGGGCACGAGGATGCGCTGGTCGTCAACAACGACGTCCGGCTCCACCCACGGACCTATGAGGTGCTGCGCCGGCGGATGCAGAACGACCCCGTGTCGCCCTGGTTCGTCACCGGCGTCGGCGTCAGTGAGGAGGACTTCCACGGCGAGGCCGGCACGCTGTTCGACCACAACGCCGAGACCGATGGGGAGGATGGCTGGTTCCCGACCGACGTCGGCGGCCCCGACTTCTCCTGCTTCCTGATCAATCGGGAGGGGCACGACGCTTACCCCTTCGACGAACGCTTCATCCCGGCCTACCACGAAGACAACGACATGCACCGGCGCTACAAGCTCGGGGGCGAGGGCCGACGCATCTTCGGCTGCGCGGTGCCGTTCCTCCACTGGGGCAGCCGCACCGTCAACCAGTCGCCCGAGTTCATGCAGCGCTTCCACGGCAAGTTCCAGCAGAGCGCCGACTACTACAAGAAGAAGTGGGGCGGCGAAGTCGGCAGTGAGACGTTCGACACCCCCTTCGACCGACACCCCGTCGCCGCCCGGCTCGACCCGTGACGACGCATCGGATCACCTCGGCCGGCACCAAGGAGATTCACGTCAGTCGGTATGTGCTGGTCGAGACCTACCAGCACCCCGAGCGGGGCGGCCTGCCCTTCTTCGTGCGGGAAGCCGACGGCACCGAGACCCCCGGCTATCAGATCACCTGCCTGAGTGAGTCGAAGCTCATCCACAACGATCGGTCGGAAGCCTGGATCGAGACCGACGGAGACGTCCTCGTCTATGCCCGGTAGAGCCCCCCGTATCGCGTCCGTCCGTCCGCTCTATCCCAAGCCCGCCGAGTGTCGTAAGTGTCCGCTGGAGACCCTCGGCAAGGGCTACGTGCCGGACGATGGACCGGCCACCGCGGACATCCACTTCGTCGGCGAGACCCCGTGGGTCGACGAGATCCTCAAGGGCATCCCGTTCGCCGGCGTCTCCGGCGCGATGCTCCACCGCCTGCTCCGCCGCAACTACCTCACCCGGGAACAGTTCTCGTGGGACAACGTCATCCGCTGCGCCCCGCCCTACATGGAGTTCGCCGGCAAGCCCTACGAGCACGGCGCCGCGCAGCACTGCCGGCAATATACCGACGTCGCCCGCGAGGGGCACAAGGTCATCGTCCCGCTGGGCACCAGCGCGCTGCGCCACGTCACGGGGCTCTTCACCGGCAAGATCAAGATGGAGGACTTCCATGGCACGGTGACCAAGCACCCGAGTGGCGCCTGGATCGTGCCGACCTTCCACCCCTCCCATATTCAGCGCGGCGCCACCAACATGGTCGGCACCTGGAGCTGGGACCTGCAGCGGGCGCTGGAGGTGGCGAAGGACGGCTGGGAGGTGGAGGACATCGAGTCGGTCATCGACCCGCCGCTCGACTGGTTCGAGTCCTGGGCGGAGACCTACATCGCGGCGGCCGCGCAGAGCCCGATGGACATCTGGCTGGCGGTCGACATCGAGACCCTGGAGAAGGCGGGCAAGGACGAGGACACCCTCGGGCCCATGACCCCGGAGATGGCCGCCGACCGCGCGGCCTACGACCGCAGCTACACCATCACCCGGATCAACTTCGCGCACCACCCGGACCAGGGGCTCACCGTGCCGTGGGTCGAGCCCTACATCCCAGTCATCAAGCGGGTGCTGGCGTCGAAGGGCGTCAAGCTCATCTGGAACGAGGACTACGACCTGCCGCGGCTCAACGCCGCCAGCGCCATGCCCGATGGCCCGCTGTGGGACATCATGGAAGCCTGGCACCTGCTGCAGAGCGATGTACCCCGGTCCCTCGGCTTCGTCTCGCCCTTCCACTCCGGCTTCGGTCCCTGGAAGCATCTCTCGGAGTCCAACCCGGAGCTCTACGCCAGCATCGACGGACCCCAGACCCTCCGCAACGCCTTCGCCATCGTGCCGACGATGCAGGAGCTCGGGCTGTGGGAGCCCTACCAGCGGCACTGGTATCAGCTCAAGCGGCAGGTGCTGCAGCCCGCACACGACATCGGCATCCAGCTCGACCCCGTGAAGCTCGACAACTTCATCGAGGAGATGAGCACGCACTGCCGGCGTCTGCTCGACAGCCTGCAGGACTACATCCCGGACGACGTGCTCCCCCTGGCGGCCGAGCGGAAGACCAAGCCGCCCGACGACCTCGTCTACTCGAAGGCCACCGAGCTCAAGCGCGACGGCACCAAGAAGAAGTCGGCGCCCGACGAGCTGAAGATGGAGCTCTACAAGCGGGCGACGCTCATCGAGAAGCTCGTCGTCCGCGAGGTGCTCGTCTGCAAGAGCTGTGGGAAGGTCGACGTGCAGCGCCGGCATGCCTGCGAGCGGCCGCTGCCCCTCATCGACGGGCTCAAGCCCACGGCCGCCGTCTCCCTGCAGACCGCGACGGTCACCCGCTGGTTCTGGAAGGAGCCGTTCAACCCGGACAGCAGTGACCAGGTCATCGCCTACATCAAGGCGAGTGGACACGAGCCCGGCCGCGCGAAGAAGACGGGGCAGGACACCGGCAACCGCGAGACGCTGCAGATTCTGGCGCGGCGCACGCGCGACCCGTTCTACAACGCCGTGCTCGACTACCGCGCGGTGCAGAAGGTGCGCGGCACCTACGGCCTCGGCTTCAAGAAGCGGATGGACGCCAACAACCGCATTCATCCGGTGCCCACCTTCAAGCCGTCGACCCAGCGCCAGAGCTACCGGGCTCCCAACCCGCAGAACGTCATCAGTGACAAGGGGGGCGAGGAGTCGCTGGCCTCGGGGTTCCGGCACGTCGTCGTCGCCCGGAAGGACTGCCGGCTCATCGAGATCGACTACCGCGGCATCGAAGCGGTGCAGGTCGGGTGGTTCAGTCGGGACCCCAACTACATCCGCCTGGCCAAGCTCGGGGTCCACGCGGCGCTCGCCAGCCATGTGCTCAAGCGGCCCTACGATCCCGCCTGGTCCGACGCCGAGCTAGTGGAGTATTTCACCGAGATTAAGAAGACGGAGGAGCTGGTCTACGGGCAGACCAAGACGGTGGTCCACGGCGTGAGCTACGGGCGGACCCCGCACGGCATGCACCGGGACTACCCGGAGCTGTTCCCGACGCTGGCCTCGGCCACCCGCACCTTCGACATCTTCTACGAGATGGCCCCGATGATCCCGAAGTGGCATGCCGACATCCGCCGGTTCGTCGACGAGCACGGCTACCTCGGGGGCATTGGGGAGGTGCCCTACGGCCATCCCTACCACTATCGGCATTACTACTACGGCGTGTTCACCTACAGCCGGCTGACCGTCACGCAGATGATGCGGCTCAAGGCCAAGTATGGGAAGCTCGGCCGGCCGGCGCCGGTCGTCGAGGTGAACGGCATCCACTACAAGCAGGTCAACGGCGAGGATGCGAAGCGGCTGGTCGCCTTCCCGCCGCAGTCGACGGCCGCCGCCAACCTGAAGGAAGCCGAGCTGCTCCTGTTCGGTGACCCGAGCTCGGCCTACTACATCGGCAACGCCTACGACGGACAGACCTGCCTGCGAGCGCCCATCCATGACTCGCTGCTCTTGGAGGTGCCGCTGGTCGAAGAGGAGCGCGTGCTCGCGGCCGTAGCGAGCATCATGCCGCGACCGATTCTCGAACAGCCCTTGCCTGCCGAGTGGGGCATGGGCGAGCATCTCACTATCGGCGTCGAAGCGAAGGCGTCCGCCCCCGGCGGAGACTGGGGCAACATGGACACGATTGCCCTGCCGCTGGTCTCGACGCCCAGCCTGGCTGCCGACCGCGCCTACACCCCGATCGACGACGGAGACACCGACGAATGGGACGAGTGGATGGACCTGGGGAGAGCGATGGGCCACCTGCCGACGGACGGCTCAAGCCCAGCTTCCTCGTGAACCGGGACGGCACCAGCTCGTGCATCCAGTGCGTGCTCGACGGAGGGACGACCCGGTCGTATCACACCCTGGCCGGGTCCATCATCCACCTCGACGACCACCGACGCATGGGCCACACGATCGACGACGGCGTGGTGCAATTCCTCAAGCAGCTCAAGGACCAGCTGGCGGCACAGAACCTGTTGCGGGACCGGCGCGCGTCCGAGGACGACGACTAGCGCGGCGGGGGCGGGCCGTTCGCCGTGAGGGGTCCGGTGACCAGCGGCGCGGCACCTCGGGTGAGCGGCGACTCCGGACCGAAGCGCTCTTCCTCGGTCTCGCCCTCGGGACGCGCGGGCGCCGGGGGCTGCACCCGTTCCAACCGCTCGATGGCGCGCAGCCACCGCGACCGACGTCGCTTCTCCTCGTCCGACAACGTGGCCTCTTCCACCCGGTTCAGCCCCAGGTCCCGCAGCAGCATCGCGCGCACGATCTCCTTGTAGCGAGGCAGCAGGTTCCCCTGCCAGAAGTCACGCTGCAGGGCGGGGGTCGTCAGCACCTCGTTGTAGCGGCGGTTGGCCAGCACGCGCGGCACCGCCTGTTCGAGGATCTCGTTGTAGTAGATGGCCGCCAGGTTATCGATCTCGACGCTGCCGCTCCGCTCCATATACATCGAGCGCCCGGGCATGCCGATGCGCTTGAAGAGCCGCGAGATGTCGTTCTCCTCGACCTGCCGCGCCGGCCCGAAGACCGGGACGGGAGCCCCGCCGACGATGGGCACGCCCTCCGGCAAGCGCGGGGTCGCTACCGTCAGCCCCACCTGCGCCGCCGCGCCGCCCTCGGTCCGCCGCGCCTCCCCGGTAAACGGACTGATGCGCTCGCCGAACTCGAACTCCGCAATCACCTCGCCCTCGGTGTTCCGCATGGGCGCCGACGGGATCAGCCGATGGCCGAAGGGGATGTTCGTGAGCGGCGCCAGCAAGGGGCCGACCAGCGGCACGTCCACCGTCTCGCCGAAGATGTCGACGCTGAACGTCTGCTTGGCGTCGGGTGGGATGCGCGTGATGCGCTCCTCCTCGAAGAACACCCCGGCCAGATCCTTGAGCGGGCGGAAGGGAATGAACAGCCGCGCCATGAGCTGTCCCAGCGTGCCGACGAGCGCCTCGGTCACCCCCTCGGGGGTCAGGCCATACCCCTCGGCCAGGTCGAAGATGGAGAGCGTCGTGCCGCTCGCCCGCGAGATCGACAGGAAGGCTTCGGCGAACTCCAGCGGCAGCGCGCCCGCCGGATACCGGCCCTCGTAGTTCTCCTGCATGATCCGGAACATATCGACCGGGCCGATCACGGCGCCGACCTCGTCGCTCTGGCCCATCTGCCGGCGCACGTTGTCCCAGTCGGTGTTGCGGAAGTAGTCGACGAAGACGTCGGCGAACAGCATGCCCGGCGACGCAATCGGCGCGAACGGCCGCAGGTCGATGAGCATGGTGTTGCCGAAGGGCGTGGGCACCCGGAGCTGCGACCACTCGGTGTCCTCGGCCATGTCCGACATGCGCAGCATGATGAGGCCGGTCAGGGTCATCAGCCCGGTCGCCTGCTTCGCCAGGACGTCGCCGGCACTGTTGGGCGCGCCGATGGACGCCGCCACCTCGATGGTGTCCCGCAGGTTCTGCTCCTGCTGCGCCAGCACGCCGAGCCGCGCCTTGATCTCCTGCGTCTCCTGCGTCATCTTGCCCACGGTGTCGGTGAGCTCGGTGACCTTGTCCTGGGCACCCTTCAAGCCACCCGTGATCTCCGGACCCAACGGCTGGCCCTTCGCCGAGCGTCGCTCCGCCCGCTTCAGCATCCGGTTGCGCACCGCGAGCTCGCGCTTGGCTTCCATCAGGCGGGTGATCGACTGCGCGTGCTCCAGCTCGGCGCGCTGACTCTTCCCGAGAATCTCCGGGAGGAACTCGCGCCGGGCCAGCAGCGCCCGCTTGCCGCGCGCCAGTCGTCCCGAGGCCAGGAAGCGTTGAATCGACCCGCCCGCCGGCGCCACCAGCTCGTCGACCGACCCCGGCTTGGTCAGCGACCAGGGCTGGCGGAGGAACTCCAGCATCGCCGCCGGCGAGTGGTCGTAGATGACACGCGACGCCGACACCAGGTTGAACCGCGGGAAGAGGAACGCCAGGTCCCGGAAGACCGGAATCTTGTTGAGCAGATCGATCGTCCACTTCCCCAACGACCCGGGCGCGGCCTGTCCGGCGAACGTCCAGTCGAGCGCGGTCAGTGTCGACTCGGCCATGGCCATGGAGAGCTCATCGGGGCCGAGCAGATCGTCGAGCTTCTCGACGACGCCCTTCGAGATGGCGCCCTGGCTATCGAAGCTCGGCGAGAGCACGAAGTTGGGGTCGCCGCCCCGCTCGCGGATGATCGAGCGGAACCGCGCGTCGAGAATCACCGCCCGCGAGGGGAACTCCTGCGCCCGGTTCGCAATCGTCAGCCAGTTGCGGAACTTCCGGTTGTTGAGGATGGAGTCGAGCCACTCGGTGCCGGTGATGACGTTGGTGTCACGCTCCGCCTCGCCCGCCGCGTAGCCCAGGAAGCGTTGCGCCTCGGATGGGAACTCATCGAGGATGGCCAGCGTGCGGCGCACATCGCCTTCGGTCCCCGCACGGTTCAGCAGGTCGGTGGTGAAGTCGAACATCGTCTGCAGGTTCTCGGCCTGCGGACGGTAGCTGTTGTTGGCGAGCAGATCCTTCGCGCGACGCGGCCCGCGGAACAGCTCCTGCGAGAACATCAGCTTGCCCCGCCCGATGGGGTTGCCCGTCAGCGTGTCGAAGGCGCCGGCCAGCGCCTGGTCGACGGCCCCGATGTAGTAGCGGCCGGTCTGGGTCCACAGGTTCCGCGCCGCGGTGATGGGCTGGCTGATCAGGAAGCCCCGGGTGAAACTGATCGCCGCCGCCACCCCGCTCCGACGCGAGACGGGCTTGCCGATGGCCATCAGCGCCTGGAGCTTGTCCAGACTCCACCCGTCCTGGTTGAGGATGTCGAGCGTCTCCTCCGAGACCTTGAGCCGGGCGTTCTTGGTGCCGCTCAGCCGCACCAGGTCGTCGGCGTCGACCCCGCCCTTGAGCATGAGGTCGTCGACGATCTTGATGTTGTCGATGTTGGCCGCGCGCCAGGCGGAGAAGTCGGCGAGCGTGCGCGCCGCATGGGTCACCGCCCGCTTCATGTGGCTGGCGAGCTCGACGCCATCCAGTCCGGTGATCTTCTTCGCCGCCCGGACGTTCAGGCCGAGGATGGCGCGCTCCGCGACCTGACTGAAGAGGCGCGCCTGCGACTCCCGGTTCGCCTTGCCGAGCACGATGCCCTCGGGGAGGGTCTCCTTGAGGAGCGCCTTGGTGATCAGCCGCGCCAACGTCATGTCGGTCTGCCCAGGACGCAGCGGGCGACGCACGGGTGGGGGCTGCAAGATGCCACCGAAGCCGACGGTCACGCCCCGGCCTCGGTTGCGTCGGGTGATGGGCGGCGCGTCGATGATCTCCGAGTGCTGGTTCAGCTTCCGAGAGCGCCCGGTGATCTGCGCGAAGGACAGGCTCTTGACGATGGCCCGCTGCTCGGGCGTGAGCGCCCCGATGCCGGCACGGGAGACCGTCCGCATCATGGCGGCCGCCGAGAGGTCCCACGCCCGCACCAGGTCGTCTTCGGACATGGCCTGCTCGACCCGCGCGAACCACTTGGTGCCGCCATACTCCCGACGGTTCGCGTCGAGAAACTTCTGCATGGCCGGCTTGTCGTTCGGCGCCGCGTCGAAGAGGAGGATCGGGCAATCACTTGCCACAGAGGTTGTCCCTTATCTGCTGCAGGAGTGTCGCCGGGCGCACCCCCTGCGGACGAACCGGCGGGAGCCCTGCCGCCTCGCCGGCCTCGTTAAGCATACGCATGTTCGCCTCCATGCCCTCGCTCTCGGCCCCGGTCAGGATGCGGAGGATCTGCTGCTGCGCTTCGTCCTGGTCGCGGAAGGCACCCCCGGTGTGCGCACTGTCTTCGAGCGCGTCGCCAGCCGTCGCCGCCAGGTCGCGGTCCGCGCTGCGGAAATACCACTCGGGGCCGTTGTTGACGGGGATCTGTCCCGGAAGCTCTCCCGCATTCCGCCTGCTGATGCGGAGCACGGCTTCGTCGACCGCTTCGAGGAGCTCCAGGCCGCTCTTGATGTCGAAGCCCTCTGCCGCGAGGTTCTCCACGATGGTGTCGACGTCGACCCCGCCCTTGCCCTCCGGCCGGATGACATCAGCGACGCCGCCGAGGTGCCGCGAGACGAACGTCCCGCCCTTGGTGGGCTTGACGCCCTTGCCACTCTTGCCGTGACGCACGTCCACCGTCCGCGCTTCGAGCAGCCGTTCCATCTCCCCGTGGAAGACGTCGCCGCGTCGGGTGCGGAACCCGCCGAGCTTCGCAATGCGCCGGAGCAGCAAGACTTCCGTGTTGACGATGTCCGAGTTGATCTCGGCGGCATCGTCGATGTTCTCCTGCCACCGACGGAACAGCTCCGCGTCCGACAGGGTGCTGCCTTCCTCGCGGGCCACCCGATGGGCGAACGCGAAGCCCGGGTCGTCCATGGCGCCGGCGGGGGCCTCGGTGATGTCGATGTTCCGGAGCCGCTGCTGCCCGGTCGCAGACACCACCCCGCCACTGGCCTCTTCGATCGACGGCACGGGGCCCGGGCGTCGCACCCGCGTCGGGATCCGCGGCTTCCGCACCACCCCACCACGGGGGACACGCGGCAGCCGTGGCTGAGTGGGCACGAAGACCGGCGGGAGCTCGGTGTCGGCGCGGAGGTGCAGCGCCTTCTCGGTGACGAGCTGCGACTTGGGCAGCACCGCCAGCGACGGCGCTTCCATCCCCGCAGCCACCTGGTCCGCCAGCTGCTGCGTGAGCGTCGGCGGCGGCCCGGCGGGACCCGGACGCCCGATAATGGGCGGCGCATTCGGGTCGATGATGTCGATCTGCGGCGGGATCGCCTCGCCCTCGGGCGTGACCCGGGTAGCGATGCCCGTGCCACCCCGCTGGAACGCCTGCACGTCGGGCGGCGGCGCCTGGGGGACCGGCCCGAGAATCTCGTCGATCTGCGGCTCGCTCAATCCTCGCTCGGCCAGCCCCACCCGGAGCTCGGCGAACGGATCGGCGGGCGCCCGTGGCGGAGGACCCCCGGCGGTCTGCGCGATCAGCCCACGCGGGCCCGTATTGCCGGCGTCGATGAGCTCGGCGGCTCCGTCGATGATGGCCTCGGCTTCGAGCGGGTCCATGCCGCGCTCGGTGAGGGTGTTGAAGACCTGCTGCTTCATCGCCGCTTCCGACGCGGCAATCTCGGCGGCTTCGGCCGCGTCATCCGCGGCATGCTTGGCGAGCTGGTCGTCGATCTGATCCGAGACCGACTTCGCCGCCTCGCCGGCGGGTCCTCGACGGGCCGCCTGGTTGCGGATGAACCGCTGGAGCCCCTGCTCGCCGGTGCCCAAGGTGCCACCGACGACCGAGCCGATGCCCGCCACCGTCATGAACTCCTCGGCGGTGGGGAACTGCCCCTCCTCGAAGTTCTTCCGCATCGTGAGGTCGGCCGTGGCGAAGGCCGCCCCCTGTGCCGCCCGGCGGGCGATGTTGACGCCGACACCCAGGACCGGGCTGGCCGGTGCGAGCGGGATGCCGCCCAGGATGGTCGCGCCGCCCACCACCAGGGGGTTGCGCTCGGTCCGCTCGCCGGTGAACATCTCGAACTCTTGGGCCAGGATCTCGCCGGTGCCTGCGCCCACGGCCCCGCCGAAGGACTCGCCGGCGAGGATGGCTGGGGGGATCGCCGGGGCCAGCGTGCCACTGCTGCCCACGGCGGCGGCGGTCGACCCGATGCCCATGATCGTGGCGCCGGTAATCGACCCGACGATCTCGGGACCCACCCGCAGCCCGGTGGCGATGCCGCGCGTCAGGCCGGTGCTGGCCCCTGGCGGGACGGCGTCCCCGAAGGGCCGGTCCGGCATCGGCGGCGGCCCGCCTGGGAGCATGCGCGGGAGCCCCGCAATCTCGATGCCTTCGAGGGGGTCGGCAATGAGCCCCGCCTTGAGGTCGGGGTTCTCGGTGACGACCGCGTGGACCAGCTCCGC
>Ga0114925_10000926_pt1 | contig 13938 bp, 9 predicted proteins | sample SumtaG_2_FD_87287 | JGI IMG/M metagenome (GOLD analysis project Ga0114925, IMG submission 87287) | Deep subsurface microbial communities from Indian Ocean to uncover new lineages of life (NeLLi) - Sumatra_00607 metaG | ecosystem: Environmental > Aquatic > Marine > Oceanic > Sediment | place... | reverse complement strand
GGATAATCCAAAGACCAAGAAGGATGATGATGAGCTTACTGTATTTGCTGTAAATTCAGGAAGAGGACAGATTATATACAATATTGGCCTTGAAGCCGTAAAAATCTACGGAAACAAGAAAATGTTCTCAAATGCAAAGGGTATTGCGGCGAATGAAGATGGACTAATAGCAGTGGCAGATTTTGGTAACAGTAGAGTGGTGAAATTACAATATGAGGGTGGAAAAATAAAACAGGTTGGCGAATTATCTTTACCAGGGCGTCCGTTTGATGTTTGTTTTGATTCAAAAAATCATCTGTATGTTACTGATTTTGACAATTCCAAGATCTATGTTTTTTCCGAGAGTGATTCCCTCATTTTAAAATTTGGGAAGGAAGGAAGAGCAGAAAGTGAACTCTATCAACCTATGGGTATTGAAGTAATTGATGCAGATGCTTCGCATAATCATTTCAGGGATGATTTTATTATTGTTACTGATAAACACGGTTTAAGGATTTCAAAGTTTTCAACACATGGCAGATTTATTTATTCGGTGGAAAATTTTGACATCGGGCTTGTTGATGCAAACTTTCTTTATGTAGGTATAGATTATTTTGGCAGCATTTATGTTACAGATGAGGTAAATGATCAAATACATAAGTTTGACCATGATTTAAGATATATTATCTCAGTAGGCAGAACAGGTACGAGTAAGGGAGAATTTGTTTCTCCGAGAGGCATAACAGTGTGGCGGAGATATGGCCAGGTTTTCTTAGCTGAAAAAGAAGGTGGGCAATATTTATGGATTGCTGCTGATGGTTTTGTGGTCGGTTGTTTTCCTAGAAAATTTTCGAACGTTCGTCCGGGTACTACATTAGCAATCTATATTACCCAAGATGCCAAAATTTATATTACAGTGTATAATCAATTAGGAGAAAAAGTACGTGATTTGATCGATGGTCTTAGAAGACCACCAGGTGAATTTCTTGTAGTATGGAATGGTTTAGATAATTATAGTATGTTGGTACCACCGGGTGATTATGAATTTCATGTTAGGTTAAATTCACTGCATGGCCATTCCAAAAGGATGAAGAAAGAATTAAAGGCAGGTGTAAAGTGTATCGCATTGTAAGTATCATATTTATCCCTCTGTTACTCATGGCGACAAAATACGCTGGTGAGTTTCAGGAGTTGGGAGTGGGAGGTAGGGCTTGTGCTATGGGCGGCACAGGAGTTGCGCAGTTTGTTGATCCATCAGTTATCTATTTTAACCCAGCTGGATCGTTTTATGCAGATAGGAGTGTGCTTTTAATGCACGCAGAAAATTTCGCTGGTGTGGTAAAAAATGAATTTGGTTCGGCAATCTTACGAAGAGGGAATATGTCTATTGGTTTGGGCCTACAATATATTTCAGTCAGTGGTATTAAGTTCACATCGTTAGATGATACCACCAGTCCTCCAGGTAGTGAAAATCCGCCAATCCCTTATGACACTGTTGGAACTAAAGATATGCTTTTCTACATTAATGGAGCAAAAGGTAATGATAAATTCTCGTATGGCGCAAATATAAAAGTATTTTATCGAGATTTGGTTGTTATAACCGGATTTGGCGGTGGTGTAGATTTAGGATTAGCATTGAAGTTGGATTATCTGAGAATTGGTCTGGCAGTACGCGATTTTATTCTTTCTCCAATAGTTTGGAGTAATGGCACCAAGGAAACAATAATTCCAAAAATATCTTTGGGTATTGCACCAGTAATCCCTCTGGAAAAAATAAATTCTGTAATTATTCTTGAATGTGATTTTATAAAACCGCTTGATGTGGATGGTTTTGACATGAAAATGGGTCTTGAATGTGCATACAAAAATTTAATCTTTGGTCGGGCTGGCATTCACAATGGCAATTTTACTATTGGCGCTGGATTAAAATACAAAAGATTCAGTTTGGATTACGGATTGCTTACACATTCAGAACTTAAGAACTCGCATAAAATTTCTGCGGGGTTTATTCTGTGAAATACCATTTAGTTTAGCGGTGTAAGCACTTATGACACTTAAGAACAATTTAGTTACTACCTTTGAATGAAAGCAGAGATTTTCAGAAAATTACTGAATCTCTGGGGTCTTTTTATTCCAGTTATCTACTATTTAATCCCTGAACGCTCAAGTCAATTAGTACTTTCATCTGTGTGCCTTGCTGTTGGTGTTACAGATTTTTTACGATTGCATGTAAATGGTATTAAAGAGGGGTTTATTCTTTTTTTTGGTTCGTTTTTACGTAGACACGAATTCACTCGCCTAAGTGGTGCAACCTACCTGCTCCTGGGTTGTTTAATTACCGCATTTTTGTATAAAAAGCCGATTGTTGTTGCTTCCTGTGCATATATTATTGTTGGTGATACATTTGCAGCAGTTCTGGGACAGAATATTAAAAGTCTTAAAATATTTCGGAAGAAAACCTTGCTTGGCAGTATTGGATTTTTAGGTTCATCTTTGGCTGCTGCCGTTATTATATATAATCTTCCTGATACTTTGCCACTTACACCACTTATTGTTGGAGCAATTGCAGCCTCAGTATTTGAAGCTTTGCCGTTGCCTTGGGATGATAATTTTTCCGTTCCGATCCTTACTGGTTTTGTAATGAGCTTCCTGTAGGGGAAAGAGTATGGTGTTGTTTGTTTTAGGGCATGGTGGCCTGTATGGTCTTATGGCATTGTTATATGGAAAAAAATAATAATATGACGACAAACGAAAAACGACTAACGATACGGGCGGTGATGCCGTATAACGATTATCTAAAGACAAAAAGGAGTCCCGCACTTTTGTAAAAGTGCGGGACCAAACTGCGAAGGTAGAGATACTGCGTTTTTTATTCTATTTCTTCTTCTTTTTCTTCCTCTTCAAGGGTTAACTTCCGAAATTGTGCTAGGCCAGAACCAGCAGGAATAATCCTGCCAACAATTACATTTTCTTTAAGACCTTCTAATCTATCCAATTTTCCTTCAACAGCAGCATCGGCAAGAATCTTTGTTGTTTCCTGAAAACTTGAAGCGGAGAAGAAAGATTCAGTAGAAAGTGCTGCTCTTGTTATACCGAGAAGAATTGGTCGATAGGTAGCAGGTTTCTTTCCTTCCAAGAGTGCTTGTTGATTAACGTGTATGACTCTTCTTTTATCGATTATTTCACCGCCAACAAATGGTGTATTACCAGGTTCTTCTATTTTAACCCTCTGCAGCATCTGACGGACAATTACTTCGATATGTTTATCATCGATTTTAACGTCCTGAATTCTGTACACCTCAAGTATTTCATTTACCAGGAAGCGTTGTGTTTCCATTGGTCCTTTTATTCTGAGAATATCGTGAGGATCAATTGCACCCTCACATAAGGTGTCACCAGCACGTATGAACTCGCCTGAGTGAATTCTTAAATACCTTGTTGTTGGGATTTTATAGGTTCGGGCATCACCGACTTCTGGTGTTACTGTTACTTTCCATGTACCTTTTTCTTCGTCTACATCACAAACACCATCAATCTCAGTAACAACAGCAGGATTTTTTACAATCTTGGCTTCGAATAATTCTTCAACACGGGGTAATCCACCTGTAATATCTTTACTTTTACCAATTTCTTTTGGTATTCTGGCAATAAGTGTGCCTGGAGTTATTTTATCATTATCTTTTACTAATAAGTATGTTCCAGTTGGTATGGAAAAAGTTTTTTGAATTTTCTTTTTACTATCCGTGATATTAATTTTTGGATGGTGGTGTCTGACGCGGTCTTCCACAATAATAAATTGCTTACCACCAGATCTTTCATCAACCCAGTTCTCTTGAAGTGTGATACCAAGAATAATATCAAGAAATTTGATGGTTCCTCCGACTGGACTAACTATCGGTATTGAATATGGATCCCATTCAAATAGTATTTCATCTTGCGCGACTTTTGCTTTTTTCTTGGGATAAATTATAGCACCTATCGGAATGTTATAGGCAATTTTTCTACCACCGGCGCCTTTGATAATCATGCGTCCCTTGTCATTTAAACTTATCTGATGTCCATCATGTTTTTCTACGGCATTCAGATTTTCAAAAGTTACCTGGCCCGAGATATCCGCGTTTTTTGAAGTGCTTTCGGCTATTCGCAACGCTACACCACCTCCATGAAACGTTCTCAGTGTCAACTGTGTTCCTGGCTCACCGATGGATTGGGCTCCAATTATACCAACCGCCTCTCCAATTTCTACCATTTTACCAGTAGGCAAATTTCTTCCGTAGCATTTTGCGCAAAGGCCAATAGGTGCTTCGCAGGTCAGGATGGACCTTACTTTAACCTTTTCCATACCGCTCTTTTCTATCTTTAGAGCCTGCTCGTTAGATATTTCCTTTCCACCTTTGACAATTATTTTTTCAGTCACCGGATCAATGATATCAACAAGGGCTACTCGTCCCACTATTCTTTCATTGAGGGGTTCAACTATTTTTTCACCTTCTTTTAAAGCGCTTATTTCCTGCCCCATTATTGTGCCGCAATCTTCCATTGTTATAGTAACATTTTGAGCAACATCAACAAGACGACGGGTAAGGTATCCAGCATCAGCAGTTTTTAGAGCCGTATCAGCCAATCCCTTTCGCGCACCATGTGTTGAAATGAAGTATTCAAGAACTGAAAGTCCTTCTTTACAGGATGATTTTATTGGTGTTTCAATGATTTGAACAGAAGTAACCTTTCGTTGCGGCTTTGACATTAATCCTCTCAATCCACAAATCTGAGATGCCTGATTTTTTGAACCGCGAGCGCCGGAATTAACCATCATAAACAGTGGATTAAATCCTTTGCGGTCTTTTTCGAGGTCTATAATTAGATTTTGTTCTATTTCAATTGTAACTCTTGTCCACGTGTCTATTACTTTATTATAACGTTCGGTTTCTGATATGAGGCCGTTTTTATGCGCACGATTTATATCCATTACCTCTTTAGTACCCTTTTCCCATATTTTGTTTTTAGTTTTTGGACTTATCATATCATCAATACCAATCGTGAGTCCTGATTTCGTTGCGAATTCGAAGCCAATTTTTTTTAAGTTATCCAGGAGTCCTATAGTCTTTTCTGTTCCAAATTTATCAAGACATTCATCAACGATTCCGGTAAGTAGCCGTTTATTTAACAGTATATTTTTGAACCTCATTTCTTCAGGCAATAACTCGTTGAATATCACTCTTCCTGGAGTTGTATCAATTACCCTATCATTGAATTTATACTTTATTGGTTGATGTAGTGTGATGAATTCATTATCGAGCGCTATGTTTATCTCATCGATAGAAGAAAATAGTTTAAATGTTTTCTGTTTCTCTTTTTGCTTTTTGGTTAAGTAATAAAGTCCAATAACTATATCCTGGGTTGGTGTCATTAATGCTCGACCATCCTTTGGTGAACGTATATTATGAATGGAAAGCATTAACATATATGATTCCAATATTGCCTCAGGTGCAAGAGGTACATGAATACTCATTGTATCACCGTCAAAATCGGCATTATATGGTACGCAGACCATTGGGTGTATGGTGATTGCTTTTCCTTCTCTTAATACAGGTAAGAATGCCTGGATTGATACACGGTGTAAGGTAGGTGCACGATTTAATAGAACTGGCCGGTCTTTTATTATTTCATCAAGTATCTCATAAACTTCAGTAGATCTTGTCCTCACTAATCTTCTTGCATTTCTCTCTGAATCAACCATGCCGCGTTCTTCTAATTTGCGAACGATCATTGGTTTAAATAATTCAAAAGCCATCTCTTTAGGTACACCACACTCGTATAATTTTAGTGATGGATCAACAACAATTACTGACCGGCCAGAATAATCGACTCTTTTACCTAAAAGATTTCTTCTAAACCTACCCTGTTTACCTTTCAATGCATCAGCCAGGGATTTTAATGGTCTATTACCGCGCCCTTTTATGGGTCGTGACCTCCGTGAATTATCTAATAGTGCGTCGATCGAATCCTGTAGCATTCTCTTTTCATTTCGGACAATGACTTCTGGAGTTTTAATGCCTGACGTTATCGATTTCACACGATTATTTCGAGTAATGACACGTTTATACAGATCATTTAAATCTGAAGTTGCATATCTTCCTCCCTCGAGTGCCACAAGAGGTCTGAGATCAGGTGGTATAATTGGTAATCTTGTCAGGACCATCCATTCTGGTCGGTTACCTGATAATCTAAATGCCTCCACGAGCTTCAGTTTCTTTAGCAGCTGGAATCGCCTTGCCTTTAGTGTTTCTTTTTCTAATCTTATTCTTAGATCAGAAGACATGTTTTCCAGATCAATTTCTTTCAGCAGGTCATATATTGGTTGTCCCCCCATGTCTGCTTTGAAATCTTCATATTTTTCTTTTGCATCCTGGTACTCTTCCTCAATGAGAACTTCACCCTTGCGCCAGGGTGAATCGCCTGATTCTAAGACAGTATACGCTTCGTAATTTAAGATTGCCTCAAGCTGGTTTATTGATAGATTTAATAAAAGGCCGATTTTGCTTGGCGGGATTTTGTAGTAGAACACATGAGCCACAGGTACAGCAAGATCTACATGTCCCATTCGTTCTCTTCGCATTGAAGCAGGACCAACCTCAACCCCACATCGATCGCATAGTGTTCCCCGATATTTGGCTTTTTTGTATTTACCACAGGAACATTCAAAATCTTTTACCGGGCCAAAGATTTTTTCACAAAATAGTCCATCCTTTTCAGGACGCTGTGTTCGGTAGTTAATCGTGTCAGCTCTGGTAACTTCGCCTCTTGACCAGGATAATATTGTCTCAGGTGAAGCAAGACTTAACCTAATTCCATCATACATTGTAATATCCAGGCTTGGATAGGATCTACTTCTCATCAGGAACCTCCTTTTTTTCAAGAGTTACATTAAAACAAAGTCCCTGGAGTTCTTTTAGCAGCACATTAAACGATGCAGGCGCTCTTGGCTTAGGAGGATTTTTGCCGCGAATTAATGCTTCATACATAGCTGCTCTACCTTCGACATCATCAGATTTTACGGTTAGCATTTCCTGCAGGGTATAAGCAGCGCCGTATGCCTCTAATGCCCAAACTTCCATTTCACCAAGACGTTGACCCCCAAATTGAGCCTTACCACCAAGTGGCTGTTGCGTGATGAGGGAGTAAGGACCGGTTGACCGGGCGTGTATTTTTTCATCAACCATATGAATCAATTTAAGCATATACATATAGCCAACCGTAATTGGGGAGTCGAACAATAGTCCGCGTCTGCCATCGCGTAATTTAATCTGGCCATCTTCTGGTAAATTTGCCTTTTTTAATTTCTCTTTAATTTCAACTACTGTTGCTCCATCAAAAATTGGCGAAATTGCATAAAACTTTAATTTGTTTGCTGCCCAACCAAGGTGGGTTTCAAGAACCTGACCAACATTCATTCGTGAAGGTACACCTAATGGGTTGAGGACAATATCTATTGGTGTGCCATCAGGTAAAAATGGCATATTTTCTTCAGGTAGGATTTTTGCAACAACGCCTTTGTTGCCATGCCTTCCTGCCATCTTATCGCCAATTGCAATCCTTCTTTTCTGGGCAATAAAGACCTTAACAATTTTCAATACTCCATGGGGTAATTCATCTCCCCTGAGCAATTTATCTTCCTCCATTTTTTTATCAGCAATGACTTGTAGTAGTTTTTCTTCACTATCGATAACAATTTTCTCAACTTCATTGTCAATTTTTGTTGTGTTCGTAAATTTATTATCAGCAATGATTTTTATTGCATTTAAATCATCGAAGAAATTATCATCGTATGTGTTTCCTTTTCTTGAAATTATTTTCCCCTTTTCATTCCTGATAGATGAAGCTACGACATGCCCGGAAAGTACGTGTTTTAAAAGATTATTACGAACGGTCAAAATTTCATCATGCAAAGCTGAGAACTCTTCTTGGATCTTGTGTTTTCGTTCTGTTTCTACACGTATAGCCAATTCATCAGTGGTCCTGCGAGTCAATATTGTCCGGTCAATCACAATCCCTTCCACACCGGGCTCGACTCTTGATGATGTATCCCTTACGTTTGTTGCTTTTTCAGCAAATACTGCACGCATAAGCCTTTCTTCAGGGGTCAATTCAGTTTCTCCTTTAGGTGTTATTTTTCCAACCAGAATATCATCAGGGCCGACATGAGCTCCAACACGTATAATACCATTCTCATCTAAATCTTTTAATAGAAAATCACTGATCCCGGGTATATCTCTTGTTACTTCTTCAGGACCAAGTTTGGTCTCTCTTACTTCACAGTCAAATTCTAAAATATGGATTGAAGTAAATGTATCATCCTTTAATAGTTTTTCACTAACAATAATGGCATCCTCAAAGTTAAAACCTAAAAGTGGCATGAATGCAACGAGTGTATTTTTTCCAAGGGCGAGCACTCCATCTTTTGTAGCATAGCCATCAGCCAGAACAGTACCTTTTTTAATCTTTTGGTTCAGCTGGACAGTGGGTTTTTGATGAATACACGTATTTTGATTAGATCGTAAAAATTTTGAAAGTTGATAACGCTTTTTGACCCCTTTGCTAGCTTCAACGACAATTTTTCTTGAGTCAACATAAAAAATCTTTCCATCTTCTTCAGCCAGAAGTATTGTTCCTGAATTTTTAGCAATGCGTTCTTCCATACCGGTTCCCACCAGTGGTAAATCGGGTTTTATAAGAGGAACTGCCTGACGTTGCATATTTGAACCCATTAAGGCACGGTCTGCGTCATTATGTTCTAAGAAAGGGATAAGTGATGCAGTTGGACTGAAAACTTGTTCTGGGGAAACGTCCATTAATTCTACCTCTTTAGGTGAAACCATGGGAAAAGCATCTTTACGGCGACAAAGGACTCGATCACTTATAATTTTTCCATGACTGTCAATTGGTGTATTTGCCTGTGCAATGGTGTAGCGATCTTCCTCGTCTGCTCTTAAATAGACAAATTCATTCATGATTCTACTATTCTTCACCACCCAGTAAGGAGCAAGTATAAAACCGTGTTTGTCAATTTTAGCGTGACTTGCAAGGCTTGATATTAATCCAATATTGGGTCCTTCTGGTGTTTCTATTGGACATATTCTTGAATAATGGGAATAGTGTACATCGCGGACCTCAAAGCCAGCGGTTTGACGTTTTAAACCACCTAACCCGAGTGATGAAATACGACGTTTATGGGTCATTTCGGAAATTGGATTTGTTTGTTCCATAAATTGAGACAATTGGGATGTAGTAAAAAATTTATTAATGATATTAGAAACTAGGCGGGGGTTGATTAAATCCTGGGGAGATAATCCTGATTCATTCATTAAAGAAGCCCTTTCTTTGACATTCTGTATGAGTTGAGTTATTGCCAGTCTAAATTGTGTTTCGAGTAATTCACCGACCCGACGAACCCGACGGTTGCTTAGATGATCTATGTCGTCTGCGCTAAATTCTTTATTGGCAAATTGGAACAATTTATGGAAAACTTGAAAAAGATCATCTATGGTAAGATATGTTTTTGTTGCACGTTCATCAATGCCCAATCTCATGTTGAATTTGAAACGTCCAACATCGCCCAAGTTGAAATGATTGGGATCGAAGAGGATGTTTTTTATATAGACAACAGCAATATCAAGTGTGGGCGGTGCCATTGAACGAAGCAGCGTATAGATTTTCTTTGCTGCTTCTTCTTTAGAGCTGGTTCGGTCTTTTTTAAATGTATTGGTTAAGATTGTAACACCTGGCTCGTGGGAGTCGATGACGCTTACTTTTTTTATACCTTTATGATCTAAGAGCTCAATTGAAGCTTCGTCATAAAGTTCACCCGCTGGCAATAGCAGACTTTCGCCGTCATAGATACTTTCGCCACAGAAATAGTTTAGCGCTCGCTTAAGGTTGATTTGTTTTACTGGATAGAATAGTTTTATAATTTCTTCGTTCGTTTCAAAACCCAGGCTTCTAATAAACATTGTCCCCAGGAGTTTACGTCTTCTATCAAGGATGGCGTGAAAAGTATTTAAACGGTCTATTATAAACTCAACCCATTGCCCACGGTATGGAATTATCATTGTTGAAGAAGTATTTTCAGTTTCACTGAAATAGACTCCTGGTGAGCGGTGGATCTGGTTTACTACAACCCTTTCTACTCCGTTTATAACAAATGTCCCTCGGTGGGTCATTAATGGCATGTCACATAAGTAAATTTCCTGTTCAGTTACATCATGCAATTCGCCATCTTCATCTTTGCTGACCAACCTGAAACTCACTTTTAGAGGGACACCATAAGTTGCCCCTTTTTCGATTGCCTCATTTACTGAATATTTTGCTGTCCCAAATCTGCAAGAGTTAAAAACAAGTTGATAACGGTTATGAATATTAGTAATAGGAAATAGCTCATTGAAGATTTTTTTGATCGACTTATTTATAAATTGATTATACGATTCAAGTTGAACTTCAAGTAGATGAGGCATCTTGAAGGTTGATTTATTCTTTGAGAAATTTATAATATTTCTCATATTCTCCTTATTTAATGAAACAGGCTCAATAAGCATGAAAAAGGGATTAAGAAGGTTAAAAACAAGTGATTAGTTAATTCACCAATTAACCGTTCCGTCGCCAAAGCTATGGAGCGTCGGCGACAATCACTAATTAACCATTTTTTTCTTTGAGCCTTGTTTTAATATCATTGTAATTCGATTGTTGCACCAACCTCTTCGAGCTTACTTTTCATATTCTGTGCCTCTTCCTTGGACGCGCCTTCTTTAATATCTTTGGGAAGGTTATCGATCATGTCCTTTGCTTCTTTTAAACCGAGGCCAGAAAGTTCCCTCAATACCTTTAAGACCTGAATCTTTTTGTCACCGCAAGATGTCATTCTTACATTAAATTCTGATTTTTCTTCAGCTTTTGTCTGTGCAGCATCACCACCTGCTTGAACAGCAACCTGTACCGGTGCTGCCGCGCTAACACCAAATTTTTCCTGCAGTGTCTTTACCAATTCAGAAAGTTCAATTACGCTAAGCTTGCCTATTTCTTCGACTAAGGTCTCAACACCTTTTTTTGTTTTTGTCGTCATTTTGCCTCCTTATTTTTCATCGCTTCGATGGTGTTAATTAAATTTCTCAGTATACTTTCTAAAACATTGACAAAATTGCCGAGCATATTGAGTGACCAAACGAGCTGATTATACAATACATCTTTTGATGGTATCCTGGAAAATTCTATGACCTTTTCTGTGGCGAAGAATTTTCCTTCAATAAAACTGCCCTTAATTTTCAGATTTTCGTGGTTCGTTAAAATCTTTGCTAAAATAATTGGGTCATCAAAGGCTACGGCAATTCCTGTTGGTCCCTTGAAAAGCTTGGTTATTGTAGTATCATCATATCCTAAGTCTTTCATTGTCAAATAACCCAATGTATTCTTAAGCACCAGATAATTTCCTTTGCTTTTCTTAATTTCCCTGCGTAGTTTTTCCAAACTCTGGACAGAAAGTCCTGTGAAATCAGTGAAATAAAATGCTTTTCCTGTTTTTAATCGCTCTTTTGTTTTATCTAAATATTCAACATTCTTTTGTGATGGCATTATGACCCTCCTTTGTGTAGTTCATTTAAGATGGCTTTCTCATCGAGTTTAATTCCCGGGCCGATTGTTGAAGAGAGGGTCACAGATTTTAGAAACTGTCCTTTTATACTTTGAGGTTTTGCTGCAAGCAAGTCCTCAAAGAAAGTAAATAAATTTTCGCGTAATTTTTTTGTTTCAAAAGAGACTCTACCAACAGAAATATGTAGGCATCCTGTTTTATCTGTTTTGAATTCAACCTTGCCCTTTTTTAGAGCTTCTACCTGAGCGCCAACTTCAAAGGTTACTGTTCCAACTTTTGGTGAAGGCATTAAACCTTTTGGACCGAGAATTTTACCCAATTTACCAACGTCAGACATTGTATCTGGTGTTGCAATAATAATATCCACATCAGCCCAACCCTTTTTTATTTTTTCTATATATTCTTCAAAACCCACATAATCGGCACCTGCTTTTTTTGCTTCCTGCTCCTTTTCTCCTTTAGTTAGTACTAATATCTTCTTCTTCTTACCTGTTCCATGAGGTAGGTTGGAGATTCCTCGAATTTGCTGGTCAGTTTTCTTTGGATTAATATTAAATTGAATAGAAACGTCTAAAGATTCATCGTACTTAGCGGATGCCAATTCTTTGACCTTCTCAATTGCTTCATCCACAAAATATTTTTTGGGTTCAATCTTGGATTTTAGTTCTCTATAACGCCTTGAATGTTTCATCACTCCTCCACTGTAATTCCCATACTTCTTGCTGTGCCTTCAATGACCTTCATTGCTTGCTCAATTGTATCGCTATTCAAATCCTTCATCTTACGCTGAGCTATATCCTTTATCTGTTCTTTTGTAACTTTACCAACCTTCTCGCGATTTGGAATAGATGAACCTTTTGCTATACCTGCAGCCTGTTTCAAGAGAATTGATGCTGGCGGGCTCTTCAAAATATAAGTAAATGTTCGATCTTTAAAAATCGTTATTACTGCGGGTACAATTAAACCGGCAAGATTTTTCGTTTCCGCATTAAAAGCCTTGCAGAATTCCATAATGTTTACACCGTGTTGACCCAGCGCAGGACCAACTGGTGGTGCCGGTGTTGCACTACCGGCAGGAATCTGTAGTTTAACTGTTGCCACTATTTTCTTTGCCATATATCTCCTTACATATTTTTCAGTTGATGGAATCCCAGTTCAATCGGGGTTGTTCTTCCAAAAATAACCACAAATACCTTAACCTTTTCGCGTTCTTCATAAACTTCATCCACTATGCCAACAAAATCTGTAAATGGTCCATCTATTACAGTTACACGTTCGCCTTTAGTAAAAGGAATTTGTGTGACTACCTTTTCCTTTGACTCTTTAACCTGTGTTAAGAGTGCCTCAACCTCATCTTCTCCTAAAGGAATTGCTTTAGTCTTTGAACCAAGGAAATGGGTTACTCCTGGGATAGAATTTACAAGCCTTAAATTTTCATCATTTCCTTCCATTTCAATAACAATATACCCAGGATACAATCTTCTTTCTTCTACTGTTTTTTTCCCTTTTCTTATCCGAATCAGATTTTCGACTGGTATAACTAATCTGCCAAAGGATTTCTCAAGGTTCTTTTCCTCGAGAGTCTTTTGTAGTATCTTTTTGACTTTCTGTTCGTGACCAGTTAGCGTGTGAACCACAAACCACTGCATAGATTTAGCTTTATTATTATCCATAACTATCTTAAGATTAAATGTAGAATATTTGAGAAGATTGTGTCAAGGGCAAAAATGATTAGCGCAACAATCGCTGAAATAACAATTACAACGATAGTTGAATTTATTAACTCACTGCGCGTGGGCCAGGTGACCTTTCGCATTTCAGTATAAATTTTTCTTATGTAATCAATTATTTTTTTTATCATTCTTCAACTCTCTATAACAGGCCTGGAGGGATTTGAACCCCCAACCCTCCGGTTTGGAGCCGGATGCTCTACCGTTAGAGCTACAGGCCTACATTGATAAACCCTAATTCGGATTTGTTCAGGATTTCGAATTTCCGTTTCGTCTCGAGACTCGACGTCGAGAGAGATATTAGTGTTTAGCGTAGCGAGGTTCACTTAACTTCCTTATGTAAAGTATGCTTACGACAGAAACGACAGTATTTTTTAATTTCCAGCCGTTTTTGTTTTTTCTTATTCTTAGTGGTCGTGTAATTTCTGTTCTTGCACTTCTGGCATGCCAGTGTTATAATTACTCTCATTATTCTATGATTTTTGTTACGACGCCAGCGCCGACAGTCCTGCCACCTTCGCGGATAGCAAAACGCAATCCCTGCTCAATTGCTATTGGTGTTATCAACTCTACCTCAATATTCGCATT
>Ga0114925_10000925_pt1 | contig 13948 bp, 9 predicted proteins | sample SumtaG_2_FD_87287 | JGI IMG/M metagenome (GOLD analysis project Ga0114925, IMG submission 87287) | Deep subsurface microbial communities from Indian Ocean to uncover new lineages of life (NeLLi) - Sumatra_00607 metaG | ecosystem: Environmental > Aquatic > Marine > Oceanic > Sediment | place... | reverse complement strand
CTGGCACGCCCTGATGTGGCACAGATCACGGTGCCCAATGATGTGTCCTACCGCCGTGCCATGAGCTACCGCGCCGTGCCGCTGCTTGCCCTTCTCAAGATCCCAGCCGACGCGCCCTTCCACACCTTGGAAGCGCGCGCCACCGACGGATTCGTTTCGCAGATCCCGCTCAGCCTAGTGCGGAAGGGCGCTAGAGGCGGCTCAAAGGCCTGGATTGCAGTTGAGGACCCGGCGAAGCCGTGGCCTGACCTGCCGGGCAAAGACGTCAGCGCAGGGCCCTTCTATCTCGTCTGGGAGCGTAGTGATCGCTCTGGTATTGGCAGTGAGCAGTGGCCCTACGCGCTCGCCTCGCTCACCGGCGTTCCAGCTCCAGCGCAACGCTGGCCGCAGATGGCGGTGGGGGTAGATGTACCCGACGGTGCACCAGCGCGACGCGGCCAAGAGGTCTTTACGGTGCAATGTTTGCCATGCCACCGCATGAAAGGCGCAGGCACGGGCGACATGGGACCTGACCTGGGCGAACCCATGAATCCCACTCAGTACATGACGCGGAAGGGGCTGCGCATGCTGATCCGCAACCCAAAATCGGTACGCACATGGCCCAAGCAGCAGATGCCGGGTTTCAATAAGACAATGATTTCAGACCCCGACCTCGACGCTTTGATAGCCTATTTGACCTACATGGCCGGCCCCGCAACTCCCTCCCCGAACTGAACCTTATTTCTCACGTACGAGCGGCACGAAGCGAACGGGCACAATATCCTCGCTCGTCGTCCTGCCATCAGCTTTCTTGGTGACGACCATCAGCTCCTGCCAGAGCGTACCAACGGGGATAACCAAGCGACCACCGGGCTTGAGTTGCTCAATGAGTGCGGAGGGGACGTGGTCCGGCGCGGCGGTAACGATGATGGCATCATAGGGCGCGTGCTCGGGCCAACCCCCGTAGCCGTCCCCGATTTTTGTATGCACGTTGGTGTACCCGAGGCGCGACAGTGTTTTTGCAGCATTCTTGCCGAGGCTCTCGACGATCTCGATCGTGTAGACGTCCTTGGCGAGCTTCGCCAACACGGCGGCCTGATAGCCGCAGCCTGTGCCAATCTCCAGCACCTTATGCTCAGGTTGGAGATTCAGGAGGTCGGTCATCAGCGCGACGATGAATGGCTGCGATATCGTCTGGCCCGCACCAATCGGCAACGGCCGGTTCTTGTAAGCTGCATGACGCTGAAATTTCGGTACGAACTCGTGGCGCCGGACAGTCTCCATAGCCTCCAGCACATGCTCATCGAGCGTACTTTGCCCCGTCTCAGCGGCTACTTGCGCGGAGAGCTCAATGATTTGCTTAACCATCTCGTGCCGCTCCGCGGCGCGGTCATCCTGCGCAAGTGCCATGTTTGCGAAGCTCAATGCCAAAACCACGGCGGTTAGCTTAGGTGTCACGCTTATGCCCTTTCGTTGCAGGCAGAGAAATGGCCTCCGTGCCATAGGCCTCATACTTTCCCTCAGGCCAACATAATTCCACCACCTCAGCGCGTCTCTTTGGCAGCGGATCATAAGCCGAGGGAGGCAGTCATCATGTTCCAACGTAAGTCGGATCCAAAGACCTTCCATGTGGTTCCGCCGAAATTGAAGGCCGAGAACCCACCTGCTCTGCCCGCCACCAACAGCTCTCCAGCCGCAAGAATCACGAACGATGATGCCACGTCCGTGATCGGCAAGGACCTCTCCATCGAGGGGCAGACGATCACAATTCGCTGCAAAGGCTCATTGCGCGTCAATGGCAATATCCAGGCCGATCTGCATTGTAAGGAACTTATGATCGGGGAACAGGCCCTCATTCACGGCTCGATTGCAGCCGACCAGGTCGTCGTATGCGGACGCATTAATGGTGCGATTCTGGGCACCAGCGTCGTATTGCACTCATCGGCACAGGTTGAAGGCGACATTCACAGCCGCAGCCTGGCGATCGAGCAGGGCGCCAGTTTCGATGGCCGCTCGCGCACGGTGAGCGATCCGGCCGAGGTCGCCCCGCAATTGGAAGCATTCGCGGAGACGACTCCCGAAGCAGAGCTGGCCGCGAGAGATACAAGCGATCCTGAGATTCAGATCGCCACGGAGTCGGGCCAATTCACGCCAAGTCGCGATTTTCGTTGATCAGATCGCACGCAATGTTGATTTGGCGGATGCGGTCCTCGCGAACGTGCCGGTCCGCCTCATCGCGCGCATGGTCGGGATGCCAGCTCATGCGCAAGGCGTCGACGATCTTCTTCAACACACTTTCGCTAACGTCGGGATTGATGCCTAGAATGGCGTAGGCCTCGCTCGTCGTCTTGGGAAGCATGGCGGCGTCGCGCGAGCACGAAAAGCTCGCAGCCGCGCTCTCAGCGATTCGGCGGATGCGCTCCAAATCGCGGACAAGAACGCGGAACTGCGGTGCGCTCTTTGCTCCACTCTCCTGCCCTTCTGCCGCCGCGGCATCGACGTTCGCAAGCCGCTGGGCCACGAGCTCGAGCTCGCAGAGAAGCACCTCTCGTAGCGGACCCGCATCCTTGAGCTGCGCGACCGCCGTCTCCGCCTGATCGAGAATCGCAGCAACCGCACGCCCGGCGCCAGTGAGATTGCGATCGACATCACCGTCAAGCCGGTCGGCTGCAAAATCGACGAGGCCCAACCGCGCCAAGAGCGTGGGGAAGTTCGGGGAAATCGCAGCAGCCTTTACCGCCCACGTGGACGACGAGCGAGCGCGCAAGATTGCTGTGAGCGTGGCCGCTGTCATTGCAACAAACAGCCACACCAAACTGCCAGCTCCCGAGACGCCGCCGGCGGAAGCCTCCGCCGTCGCCTCATCTCCTGACCGGACGACGGTTACCCAATCGCTCCCTGAGACAACGGGTGCCAACCCAGCCTCGCGTGTCACGGGTTCGGGCAAAGGCTTCCAGCTTGGATCGGTGTAGGCCTTGGCAACAACGGTCTCGTCCGATTTGGCTGTTAATGGTATCAGCGATGGTTCGCCGCGCGCGCCAGCGTTGCCTGTGCCACCGTCGGGACCGTCCCCCGCAAGCGATCCAGACACGAGCCGCGCTCCGAACTCTCGCACCGGTGCATAACCAACCGGCAGGACCACATGGTCTAATCTCGCGTTGCCGCGCCGTGGCATGCAAGTGTTGGAAACAATGACGCCACGCCGCTGTCGTCCTGCGCGGGCACCCAGCCCCGCAGGACCCTCGAAGCAAGCCGGCTTCTCGGCAGGCGCATTCTTCCCCGCGGGCAGCTCGACGTTGAGCCGGTCGTCCTTGATCCACGAGCGGATGGCGGCCGAATTTCCAATGGCCCGGACAACACGCATCCAGGATACACGAGTCCCGCCACAGGAAATGTCGAAGCGGTGCGCCATCAGCGTGCGACAGCCCGTCGACGGCGAAAACCCGCAGGACGTAAGCGACTGCTGATCACGCGGTCCGATAATGGAATAGCTCTTCTCTGAAGCAGGTGAAATCTTCAGCCGGTCCTGCTCGACGCTGCAATCAAACGGCATCACAAGCTGCTCGTGGGCTTCAGTGACGCTGCCAGCCGACAGACTAACGATCAACGCGATTAATGTTCGAGAGACGCGACGCACCTTGGATCCCCTCATCTACGGTACGCAATCACCACCTTGTCTCGAGCGAAACCAGGGCACGACTGTGGCGTGCTTCACTCTTATGCACTGAAATAACAAGCGTTTTGCTCGTCGACACGAAAACTCGCTACTGAATTTCGGCAACACATCGTGCAGCACTTCCGCAAAAAAACTGCTGAATGTGCCTGATAGGCTCGACAACACACGCGATTGGACCATAGAAAAATAAGGGCACTGGCACACGCCCGAGCAAGGACGCTAGAGGATATGTTCTCGAACACTGCGTAGAGCTGGAGGGGAGCGCAAATCATGTCGTCGGCAGACGCGCAAGAAGCTGCGCCGGAGGCAACTTCGGTGTTTTTCCCTAAACAGGCGCAAGCTCAAGGGGCGGCTGCGACTGATCGCGTCGCGGAGAACATCTCCACCTTTGATACAGTCAAACCGGAAAGTGAACGGCCCCGTGAGCGCTTCATTCCTGTCACGCGCTTTGCGCTGCTCGATCGCTTGACGGCCCCCTCAGCGTGGCCTGCAGGCCAGTCGCGGGATGCGCGACGCTTCTTCCGCTATCTCGATCACTGGCGCCGGCAGCAATATAACGCAGAGTTGCATGAGCTGGAGGAGACGTACGAACCGTTCAGCCCCGACAGCGATCTTTTGATGACGCGCAAGTTCACGCTCGCCGAGCGGCAAGTCATGCAAAAGCGCATCCTCGACGGCATGGCGCGCATACTCGAGCAGGCAAACTACGTACGCATCGATCCTTCCGACGTTGAGCTGATTCTAACCCGCGATTCAGCCTACGATCTCGACTTGCACGTCGATCTCGATGCTTTCGAGGAATTGCTGCTCTTTTATCGTGGCGCTTCGACCAAACGCGACCAGCGCCGCAGGTGGCATAAGTTCTACCTGAAGGAAGAGTTCGAAATACCAATCTTCCAGCGGCTATTCCTGCTGTTCAAGCTGAAGCCGTTCGAAACACGTGTGCGCGAGGTCATGCAATCGAAGAAGCTTTCCCGCAAAGAGGCAGAGCGCGCGATCAAACGCGTTCGATCCAGACTGCCGCCCGAGGTGCGTGAAGACAACATCTACATGAAGCTGTTCAAGAACATTCCGAGAAGCGATCTCGAAATGATCTTTCCCAATACGAAGGTGCGCTTCAGGCTTTTCGACAAGCTGCGGCTCGGCGCAACGGCGGGCGGTGGCCTTGGCATCGGCGCTTTCGGGGCTGCCGGCAAGATCGCACTGCTTGCCTCTAACCCGATAGCCGCAGTAGGTGCGATATTTGGATTGGGCGGCATCGCGTTTCGCCAGGCTTTGGCGTTCATGAACCAGAAGCAACGCTACATGGTGGTGATGGCGCAGAATCTCTATTTCCACGCCATGGCCGACAACCGTGGCGTCATGCTCAAACTTGCAGCGCGGGCCGCCGAGGAGGACGTCAAGGAGGAGATGCTGCTCTACTCCGTTTTGGCAAAGGAATCTGCACGGCGCCAGGACCTGCCAGAAATTGACGTCGCCATTGAGCAATACCTTTCGACCAGCTTCGGCGTGACGGTGGATTTCGACATCCCCGATGCGCTCGAGCGGCTCATTGCTGATGGAATCGTTACAGAACGTTCCGACGGCACGCTCTACACACTGTCGCCGCGCGAAGCTGCCTTGCATATCGACCGCAAGTGGGACGCGTTCCTCGACGAGCTGCCCGAGTCGGTGAGCGCGGAAGGGCTGGAGTTCGAGGGCAACCCGCCGGAGCCCGGCCAATGATGGTGCGCGCCACACCTTCCATGCCTTCTTGAAGCATGTCCCCTACCTCAAAGCTCACTCTCGTCGTTGCAGAACTCGACCTTGCGCGCACCATCGCCAGCACGCTCAAGGAACTGATCGAGCCCGCCCCGGGTGCCTTAACGCTGTTTGAGGACGGCCCCCGCGGCTGGCGCATCGAGGCCTACTACGCGATACCGCCGGACGCTGCTGCGCTCGCAGCAAGACTGGAGTCCCTCATGGAGCGGCCCGCTCCACCACTCGAAGTTAGCCCGGTACCCGACCTCAATTGGGTGGCGATATCGCAAGCCGCCCTGCCGCCGGTGACGGCCGGCCGTTTCGTCGTACACGGCAGCCACGACCGCGGCCGCGTTCCCCATGGACCCGGTAAAATCGCGATTGACGCGGGCGAAGCGTTTGGCACCGCACACCACGCTACGACGCTCGGCTGTTTGTTGGCCATCGACCGGCTGACGCGCGTAATGTCATTTCGCCGCGTTCTCGACCTCGGTTGTGGGTCCGGCGTTCTGGCGATCGCGGCAGCACGGGCGCTGCCCAAAGCACAGATCTTTGCCACCGATGTCGATGCTCAGTCCGTTGCCGTAGCAGCGCAGAACATGCGCGCCAATGGGGTCGACCAACGCATCGCAGTCGCCAGGGCCGACGGTCTCGACCACCACGCGTTGCGACACGCGGCGCCTTTCGATCTTGTGATCGCCAATATTCTGGCAGGCCCGCTCTGTGCGCTTGCCTCCGGCGTTGCCAAAGTGCTCCACCGGGGTGGGAGGGTGCTGTTGTCCGGTGTGTTAAACCCGGAAGCGGCCGCTGTCGTCGCTGCCTATAGGGCGCAGGGGTTTGCCCTTAAGGAGCACCGCCGCATAGAGGGCTGGTCCACATTGACGCTTATCAAGCGAGGCTGATTGCCGCGGGCATCCTCATCTCACTGCAAGGAGCGGTCGAGGCTCGGAAAGATTTGCCGGCGCACGACGACGCGCTAAACAAGGTTCCATGTTCCAGACCTTCGAACCTCCAGCTCAACGCAGTTCTAGCGCCGAACGCGTGAGGGAGCTGCGCAAGCACATGGCGCAGGCCGGCCTCGGTGCTTACCTCGTGCCGCGCGCCGATGAGCACCAGGGCGAGTCCGTGCCACCGTGTGCTGAGCGCCTCAAATGGCTGTCGGGATTCTCCGGCTCAGCGGGGCTCGCGATCATCACGAGAAAGACCGCCGCACTATTCGTCGATGGCCGCTACACGGTGCAGGCCCGTGCCGAGGCCGACACCGATATATTCGAGGTCTCATCACTGCCGCGGGGACGTATCGCGGAATGGCTCAGCGGAAATCTCTCTCGCAAGCAAATCGTCGGTTTCGATCCCAAACTTCATACTGTTGCTGAAATCGGCCGTCTGGAGACGGCGCTCAAGGTCAAAGGCATCACGCTCAAGCCTGTCGCGCGCAACCTCATCGATCGTCTCTGGGGGCGAGACCGCCCTGCGCCGCCGGCAAACTCCGTGATTGTCCACCCGTTGAAGTTTGCTGGCCGCTCGGCCCAAGACAAGATTGCCGATATACAAAAGCGCCTCAAGGCCGACGGTCACGACGCCGCGGTTCTCACACTCAGCGACTCCATTGCCTGGGCGTTCAACATCCGCGGCTCCGACATTGCCCATACGCCGGTGGCACTCGCCTTCGCGATCATCCCGCAAAACGGCAAGCCGGAGCTGTTCATCGCGCCGAAGAAACTCGATCGCGCCGCGCGTACGCATCTGGCATTCGCCAGGCTTACTCCGCCAAGTGCGCTTGCCGACCGCCTTAAGACACTGCGCAAAACTAAGAAGCGCGTGCGCCTCGACCCGAATACGGCTGCTTGGTGGTTTGCCCGCGCGTTGGGCGGCGTGCGCCACATCGCGGCGGCCACCGATCCCTGCCTCGCACTCAAGGCCGTCAAGAACGCCGCCGAGTTGAAGGGCGCGCGCGCGGCACACTTGCGCGACGGCGTCGCCGTAACGCGCTTCCTCGCCTGGCTGGACAACGAGGCGTCATCAGGCGAGATCGACGAGATTGAGGCGGTGCGCCAACTGGAGTCTTTCCGTCGCGCGACGAACCAATTGCGCGAGATCAGCTTTGACACCATTGCCGGTAGTGGGCCCAACGGCGCCATCGTGCATTACCGCGTCAACGAGGCAACCAACCGCAAGCTCAAACCTGGAGAGCTGTTCCTTATCGATAGCGGCGCCCAGTACCTGGACGGCACCACCGACATCACGCGCACGCTTGCTATCGGCAAGCCTACGCAAGAGATGCGTGTGCGGTTCACGCTCGTCTTGCAGGGCCACATCGCCATCGCCACCGCCCGCTTTCCCAAAGGTACACGCGGCATCGACCTCGACCCGCTCGCGCGCCGCATGTTATGGGCGCACGGCCTCGACTACGACCACGGCACCGGCCACGGCATCGGCAGCTACCTTTCGGTACACGAGGGCCCGCAATCGATTTCACGCACGGGGTTAGCCCGTCTGGAACCCGGCATGATCTGCTCAAACGAGCCAGGCTATTACAAAGAGGGGGCCTATGGCATCCGCATCGAGAATCTGGTTCTGGTGACAGAGCCGCAGGTGGTGCCTGGCGGGGACCGTGAGATGATGGGCTTTGAGACGCTCACGCTGGCGCCCATCGACCGCCGGCTCATTGTCCGCGACATGTTGAACGCAGCGGAAGCTGCCTGGCTTAACGCCTATCATGTACATGTCCTGGAGATGGTTGGCCCGGAAGTCGACGCGGAGACCCGTGCATGGCTACAAGCCGCAACGGCCCCGCTGTGAGCTGACAGTTCGCAACAGAGGGACTGGCTATTCCGCCGCGTACGCGGCTATGAGCTCAGGCCCCTTCAGCCGCCGGCGCACATCCTCCTCCGTCAGTCCGAAATCGCTCAAGGCATAATTGTGCGTCCCGTGCTTGTCGCGCTGGTTTAGCTGCAGCCACTTCGACGCCTCGGCCATAAGCCCGGGATCGCGCCGATAGCCGAATCGATCGTAGATCGATACCGCCTTGGCGACGGGATCAGAGACAAGGTCATCATATTCGACGTGGATTATTTGCTCGTCCGGAACGGTCTTTAGAGCGGCTTCTCCGGCCTCCTGGCAGCGCTGCGTTATGGCCATCGCGAACTCCACGACTTCGTCGAGATCCACGTCGTCAGAGATCGTGCTCCACGCCACCGTCGTTAAGCTGCACAGCGACGCAATGACCTTAACGGGATCGCGGTGCGTATAGACGATGCGCGCGTCAGGATAGACCCCCAGCAAATGCTGCAAGCCGGAGAGGTGGTTGGGACACTTGAGCACCCAGTGCTCACGCCGGTCCAGCCACTGATAAACTTGTAGCTGCTGCTTGTGCAGCCGGTAGGCGTCAAGGTGGTCTTGAGCGCCGAACCAATTCCAGTAGCTGGGCAGGTAGCCGAAATCGAAGCCCGGCGGCATCAGCCCATAGGTCCTGAAGATAAGGTAGCACTCCTCGGGATCCTCGACTTCCAGGGGGTGGATCTTTGCCAGGTCCGGTGCGACCCACTTTCATGACCGCCAGGGCACGTTTTGAGCCGCTGATACGACCGTCGCTGCCGTCCTGGCCCGCACCAATCACATTGGGCAAAGGCGTATAACCCTCCCAAAACGGTAGATAGCGCGCCCCGGCGTGCATGGAGAGCAAGCGCTGCAGCAGCGTTGTACCAGTACGCGGGAGACCGAGGACGAACAGCGGGCGCGCAACCTTCTCGTTGCGGATCTGCGGGTGTTCCTCAATGAGCTTTTCGAACCTCAAAGAGTTTGTCAGCCCGCGCATGAATTGCCCTCTAACGACAAGCGCCCCGAACAGTGACAGCTTGGCGTCGTTGTTAAACGCGCTCATTCTTGCTGGTAGCGCTCTTAGATGCGGTGCGGGCAAATTGGATAACTTGCATTTGCGCTCGGCGGTGGCGACTAGCTTCTCCGGCTCCAAGTGCGGCCACAGGCCGAGCGCTTTGACGAGCGGGCCCGTTTTGTTGAACAACTCGATGGGCCAAGGCGGGCCGAGTCGAATTCCCGATGGCAGTCGACGTCGCATCAACAAGATCCCCTCTCCGGCATTGGCGTGCGCGCCTTGAAAGTTGACGTTGGCGCTCTGTCCCAGCCACCGGCCACGGCGCGTGACCGGCGCAGACTGCAAAGCGTATCTTTCTTAGCCAGCACTCCCAATCAGCTTCAGCCAGGCGTCCTCATCGAGTATAGCGACGCCCAATTCGCGGGCCTTCTTCAGCTTCGAGCCAGCGTCCGCCCCCGCTACAACATAGTCGGTCTTCTTGGAAACTGAGCCTGCGACCTTCGCGCCCAGGCGCTCGGCGTGAGCCTTCGCCTCATTGCGTGTCAGTTTGTCGAGCGTGCCTGTGAATACGACGGTCTTGCCCGCGACCGCCGAGGACGTAACGACGGCCTCGAGCGGCTCAGGTGTTACTTCTCTCAAGAGTTCGTCAACGACGCGAACGTTGTGTGGTTCGGCGAAGAAGTCGGCAATCGCCTCCGCGACGATCTCGCCGATCCCCTCTATCGCCTCAAGCTCCTTGAACGCTTCAGTGTCCTTGCCACGACCCGCTTCGCGCATGGCGGCTAGAAAATCATCTATGGTGCCATAGAAGCGTGCGAGCAACCGCGCGGTTGTCTCTCCCACGTGGCGAATACCAAGCGCAAAAATAAAGCGATCAAGCGTAATGTTCCGTCTTGCCGCAATTGCAGCAAACAGCTTCCTGGCAGACTGCGCCCCCCAGCCCTCACGTGCCTCAAGCTTGGACGGCCCCGCTGCATCGCGCGCTTGCAAGGTGAAGATGTCCTCCGGCGATTGGATGATCTTGTCGTCGTAAAAGGCTTGAATGTGCTTTTCGCCCATGCCCTCGATATCGAATGCGTTGCGCGACACAAAATGTTTGAGGCGCTCAACGCGCTGCGCAGGACAAATGAGCCCTCCGGTGCAGCGGCGCACCGCATCCATTTTTCCCGTCTTTTCGTTCGTCTCGCGCACAGCGCGGCTGGCGCAGACAGGGCAGCGCGTGGGAAAGCGATAAGGTTTGGCGCCCTTCCGCCGTTTGCCGGCAACGATGCCGACGATCTGCGGGATCACGTCGCCTGCTCGCTGCACGATCACCGTATCGCCGATGCGCACGTCCTTGCGCTTGATCTCGTCTTCGTTGTGTAGCGTCGCGTTGGAGACCACCACCCCACCCACGGTGACAGGCTCCAATTTGGCGACAGGCGTAAGCGCGCCTGTGCGCCCAACTTGAATCTCAATGTCATTGAGCACTGTCATCGCCTGCTGAGCGGGGAACTTGTGGGCGATGGCCCAACGCGGCGAGCGCGAGACGAATCCTAAACGCTCCTGCAAGTCCAGCCGGTTTACCTTATAGACGATGCCGTCGATGTCGTAGGCGAGCTTAGCCCGCTCTTCAGCAAGCTCATGATAGAAAGCGAGAAGCTCCTTCGCCCCTTTGCGCACCCTCGTCAGCGGGTTTACCGGCAGCCCCCATTTTTTGAAGGCCTCATAAACGCCCGACTGCGTGTCGGCCGGCAATGCGGATACCTCACCCCAGGCATACGCCAGGAAGCGCAGCGGCCGCGATGCGGTAATCGCGGGATCGAGCTGGCGCAGCGAACCGGCTGCGGCATTGCGCGGGTTGGCGAAGACTTTGGCGCCGGCGGCGGCCTGCTCGGCATTTAGGCGCTCAAAATCCTTGTGCCTCATGTAGATTTCGCCGCGCACATCTATGACGTCTGGCACGTTACGTCCCTTCAAGTCGTGGGGAATCTCCGCGATGGTCATCACGTTACGCGTTACGTTCTCCCCTTCCGTACCATCGCCACGCGTCGCGGCCTCAGTAAGGCGCCCGTTGAGGTAGCGCAGCGAAATGGACAGGCCATCGATCTTCGGCTCGGCTGTAAACACGAGCGCCACTTTTGCATCAAGGCCAAGGAAGCGATGGATGCGCTCGGCAAATTGGATCACATCCTCATCGTCGAAAGCATTGGCGAGTGAAAGCATAGGCACGCGGTGGCGCACCTTCCCGAAGCCTTCTGCCGGCGCCGCGCCAACACGCCGCGAGGGGCTGTCGGCACGTATCAGCTTCGGAAACTGTGCCTCGATCGCCTCATTGCGTTGGCGCAGCGCATCGTATTCCGCGTCCGAAATCTCAGGCGCGTCTTTCCGGTAATAGAGCTCATCGTGATGGCGAATGAGGTCGGCTAGGCGTTTCAGCTCCGCCCTCGCTTGCGTCTCGCTCAGCTCTTTGACCGAGACCGCGCCAATATCTTTGTTGCTCATGCGTGCGTTCTGCTCCCGCTAGCGTCAGGCCGCCAAGGCAATCTGTGCCAGCAATACCGGAACTGGGGATCGTGGAAAACCACGCGTTGGGGCACTTACACCAATATTGGAGCAAGGTATGGAATATTGGAGCAAGGTATGGCACGGCCTGCCCAGAACGCGCCTGATCGATCGTCGTCGTGCTGTCAGTTCAACGGGATTTCGCCCGCCAGAGCCGGCGCTCAGGAAGCCGGTCCGCCAAGCGAAAGGGGCGGCAGCGGGCCCGGTGGTGGTTCCGGCAGCGGCTCCTGCGCGGTGGGCGGCACCTGCGGCGGAGACTCAGGAGCGGGCTCGACCGCGGGTGGCGCTACTGGCTCCTGGCCTGGCTTCAGGATCTCGTACATCCATGAGCCTTTGTTGACCTCCGGCGTCAGACCCTGCTTCTGCAGCAACGCGAAGGAATCCTTGTACCAGCGCGAGTTCGGGAAGTTGTGACCTAACACGGCGGCCGCACTTTGAGCCTCCGACGCGATACCGAGCGACAAGTACGTGGCGGTCAGCCGGTAGAGGGCCTCCTCCACGTGCGCCGTCGTCTGGTAGCTCACAACGACGGTCTTGAACCGGTTGATCGCAGCAACGTAGTTATCCTGCTTCAAGTAATAACGGCCCACTTCCATCTCGGCAGCGGCCAGTGTGTCCTCGGCCAGCCGGATGCGGTTGTCGGCCTCGCGGGCATACTTACTGTCCGGGTAGCGGGTTTTCAGTGTCTTGAGCTGGAGAAGCGCCTTGCGCGTTGCGGTTTGATCGCGGTTCGGCTGCCGCATTTGGTCGAAATAGGCCGACGCAATGATGTGATGGGCGAGCGGGGCCTCCTTAGTGCCCGGATGCATGGTGGTGTACCGCTCTGCCGACGCGATCGCCTCGGGTAGTTTTCCGGCCTTGTAGTAGGCGTAAGCCGCCATCACGATGGCGCGGCGCGCTTCTGGCGAATAGGGATGCTCGCGATCGACGTCCTCGAACTTCTTCGACGCTTTATGGAACTTGCCACGCGACATCAATGCGTCGGCGTCGGCATACATTTTAGCGGGCGGATCGGGGTTCAGAATCTTCGCCGCATCTGATGAGGCGCAACCAGCCAAAACAGCAATGCCGAGCGCCAGCACGCACCCTTTGAGCGCGCTCGACACGACGATCCGCTCTGACGTTGTTAGCCCCTCGTGCGGCATGAGCCAGTTTTTTTGTCTGGCGCCTGTGACCCCAACGCCACTGCGCGCCCCACCCCTTGCATAAGAACCAACTGCGGCCATACCAGAGCCGGCCGGTTCAAACAACATGATATGCCTGGTTTTGGGCAATGAATGTGGTCCTTATTGGACTTCTTAGTGAGGCCTCCGATGCCCATCCCGCAAACACTAGCATGCGCACAAAGCTTTCCCAGCCGGCGGGTCGATATAGCCGGTCGCTTAAGCTCCTTATGAAGCCAGTGAGGATGAGGTCACTCGCCTGCGGCGACTGCGAAACCGATATCGACCGGGACGGTGTCGCGTACGCGCGGCGCCTGCACCGTGGTCCAAGCTTGCGGATCGGCGAACAGAGCCTGAAGGACGGTAGAGTTAAGACGATGGCCGCCGCGCACTGAGCGATAAGCGGCCAGCAGCGGCAGACCGGCAAGCGCTAGGTCACCCACGGCATCTAGCATCTTGTGGCGCACGAACTCCTGCGGATGGCGCAGGCCTTCGCGGTTCATGACCTTATTCTCGCCGATGGCGATCGTGTTGGTGAGGTTGGCGCCCAGCGCCAGACCGGCTTTCCAGAGCCGCTCCACATCGCTCATAAAGCCGAACGTGCGAGCCTCGCAGATTTCGCTACGGAAGACGCCGGGACTCATCTCGTAAGAGAGCCGCTGCCGGCCGATGATCGGACAGGTAAAGTCGATTTCGACATCGAGGTGGAAACCCGAATGGGGAAGCAGCTCACCCCAGCTCTCGCCTTCTTCCACGCGTACCGGTCTGAGAACCTTAATGAACCGGCGCGGCGTTGACTGCTCGCGAATACCGGCGTCATCCACCGCTTCTACGAAGGCAGCCGAGCTGCCATCCATGATGGGAACTTCTTTGCTGTCGATCTCGATAATGCAGTTGTCGACAGACAGGCCGCGCAGAGCGGCGAGGAGATGCTCGACGGTGCCAACGGTAACACCGGCTTCATTGCCGAGGACGGTACACAATGTCAGGTTTTTGACGTGGGAGACGTTG
>Ga0114925_10000924_pt1 | contig 13954 bp, 12 predicted proteins | sample SumtaG_2_FD_87287 | JGI IMG/M metagenome (GOLD analysis project Ga0114925, IMG submission 87287) | Deep subsurface microbial communities from Indian Ocean to uncover new lineages of life (NeLLi) - Sumatra_00607 metaG | ecosystem: Environmental > Aquatic > Marine > Oceanic > Sediment | place... | reverse complement strand
TATCGCCCGGTGGTACATATGAGAGAAAGCGCGAGGGTGCTTGCTGAGAGATGCCGACAGCGAACTGCCGCTGCGAATGTCAGAGGCGATCTCACCAACTATTCCCCTCAGGGTCTGATTGTCTATCTGCTCCTGTAACAAGTCCAAAGAAGTAACAATATCTGTGCCGGATTCAAGGAGCAATGCCAGCTGGCGGGAGAAGATTACTATTTCTGCCGGCTTAATGCGATGGAACCTGGCCAGCAGCTTTTCCTTATTAATGAGGGGAACCGCCGACTTCAGGCTGATCACCTTATAGCCGCCATAGGCCAGCAGCTCGTTGGCTCCCTCCTCGTTGCTAGCGGAGACCTTGCCCCTCACTAATTTCCTGTCTTCAGTATAAGCCGTATAAGCAAAATCCATATTACAACCTCCGAGTGGCTAGGCCGCAGTGTAGGCATTACGCAGTACTTCAGAGGGCGTCGTAATGCCTTCCTTCACCTTGTGCATACCATCGTTCATCATAGATGTCATACCCTGTTCAAATGCCTGAGCCCTGATGGCACTACTGCTGGCCCGGTTACAGACCATCGCTCCTAGCTGGTCAGTCATCGTTAGAATCTCAAAGATTCCCGTTCGCCCCCGGTAACCGGAATAGGCGCAGGACTTACAGCCGGTACCGTAGACGAATTTCGTCTGCCTCTCCCCCATCTCTTTCTCGTAGGCCATCTGCTCGACTGCGGGAGCCTCGATAAGATGACTACACTCAGAACAGACGCGGCGCACCATCCGCTGAGCGATAACGCCGATAACCGCCGAAGCTATCAGGAAAGGCTCCACTTTCAGGTCATGCAGACGGGAGAGCACACCACCGACATCATTAGCATGGATGGAAGACAGCAACAGGTGCCCGGTCAGGGCTGACTGAGTAGCTATGTTGGCCGTCTCTGAATCGCGTATCTCACCGACCAGTATCACGTCGGGGTCAAGACGCAGTATGGACCTCAAGCCGCTGGCAAAGGTAATGCCGGCCTGGTTGTTTACCTGAATCTGGTTGATATCCTTAAACCGGTACTCGGCAGGGTCTTCAATAGTAATGATGTTTCTCTCCAGTGTATCAAGAGAGTTGATGGAGGCATAAAGAGTAGTAGTTTTGCCGGCTCCCGTCGGACCGCTCACCAGAAGCATGCCATAGGGAATTTTGAGCAAGGCTTCAACCTTGGCCAGGCCGTCCGGCCGTAAACCCAGCTCTGATAATCCCAGTGTAGCCATTGACTTATCAAGCAGCCGTAGAACCGCCGTTTCTCCCTGGACGGTGGGAGCGGTGGCGACTCTGATGTCTATCTCTCGCCCCTTCGCCTCGGCAGAGAACTGACCGTCCTGAGGACGAAGATGATCGGCGATATTCATGACACCCAGGATTTTGATTCGCGAAATGAGTGCCCGGTGTACGCTTATGGGTAGAGACATCATATCGTGAAGGGTGCCGTCTATACGGTAGCGTATTCTCACCCTGTCTTCCTCTGGCTCAATATGAATGTCGGATGAACGGGCTTTGACTGCCTCCTCGATTATCAAGTTGAGAGCCTGAACGAGAGGGGTATCGGTGGCAACGGTGAGGGCGATCTTCTCGTCACTTGCTTCAGCCGGGATGGAAATGCGGGAAACCTGCTTTTCAATCTCACCATAGCCTTTGTAGTTGAGGTCAATAGCATCTCTCACTTCCTTAGCACCGGCCGCTAGAGGCCTGATTCTCAGCCGGCTGTGGGCTGCGAGAGCCTCCAGAGCAAAGATATCCGTCGGGTCTGCCATAGCCACTTCCAGCGTCTTGCCGGCTATCGTGAGAGGTATGGCGCCATACTTTCTGGCCATCACCTCAGGAATCAGCTGCAGTGCCTCAGGCTGGGGTCTTAGCTTTAAGGACTTAACCCGCGGCTTCTGCGATTCAGCTGGCTTTTCCTCCGGCTGGCGAAGCTTCTCTTCAGCCTCAGCCTCAGCCACAGGTTCAGAAACCGGTTTCTGACCCAACTCAAACACTCTTATCCGCTGGTGGCGGGCGAATTTCTTTGCTTCGGAGCTAATCCCCTGTGATACGACGATGACCTTGCCGTCGATCTCAACATCGTAAGCTTTGGTATCGAATAAGGTCACCTGTTCAAGGCTTACTTCTTTCTCCCCGTTCAGGAAATCTATACCCAGGACATGACTAACCTGACCGGTGTTAGTATGGGCCAGTACGTCAAAGGTGTATTCAACCCCGGATCTGCCTTGAATCCTGGCTGTCTCCTGCACGCTATAGCCAAGGTCGACCAGCGCCTTGACCAGCTGTTCCTTCGTCTCAAACTTGAGCGGTTCCCGGTGTTTGACTGGCTGTGTAGGTTTCGAGTTCAGTAGTTTCTCAACCAGTTCTCCATCGATAACCTTTATTCGCTGCTTGCGAGCCAAAAGCCTCGCTTCTTCACTGAGTTGAGGGGCGGCAATCAGAACCCTGTCGATGATGCCGCAATCGTAGGCCTGGTTGGCGAATCGATAGATGGTCTCCACCTCCGCCTTCCTGTCACCACCAGAAGTGGCGCAGACGGCAAGAACGTAGCTGTTAAAACCATCATCTATCTGAGCCAGCATATCAAAGGTATGCGCAACCTGTGACTTCCCGACGACGTCAGCCCCTTCGGTTACTTCATATCCCTTCGCCTGCAGATATTGTTTTATGCGGGCCTTTAGCTTCGGACTGATTTCTATCTGCTGTACCATAGCGCCGACTCCTGACGATCGATGCGAAGTGTAGTTTTCCATCTGGCTAATGTCAAGGCTGCTAACAATGTCGTTCTTCACCGGGATCACCTGTAATCATATATTATTGTAATGATGCTGGACGTTGTCGCCAAAGGCCTATAGGCCACCTGGATGCTACCGTCCTTGTCGAGATTACTTCGTCCCGATAAAGCGGGACTCGCAATACGCGGTTCCGTTCGGCCTGTCACCTCCAAATCTCTACGATTACTCGCATTATGAAGCACGGCCACCCAGCAAACCGGGCGACTACACGTGTCAATTGTATAGCGTGATCCCAGTCTGCTGTCAATAGGCCTTCAGTACTGGTAGTGGAGTTCAGGCGGGAGGCAGGGAATCTCAGGACTCGTGCAGATGGCCATGAGGCTAGCCCGGATTCAGAGAGCTATGACTTCTGTTCCGGCGAAATCCAGCCACTGCGGAGGGCGAGAGCAACGGCGTGGGCTCTATCATTGGCGTTCAGCTTACGAAGGATAGCGCTCACGTGGTTCTTGATCGTTTGTTCGCTGATTTCCAGAAGGTACGCGATTTCCTTGTTTGAGTTCCCCTCGGCAACGTGGGTAAGAATCTGCGTCTCTCTTTTGGTGAGGGGAGCCGCTATGCCTTCCAGGGTCCTCCTGAGACCTCGAAACTGGTTCAGTACCTGCTTAGCAACCATGGGTCGGGTCATCACGCTTTCATTGATGGGATATTCGCCGGCACGCGCCCGTCTTATAGTGCTGGCCAGCTCTTCGGTACCGGTGTTCTTGTTCAGGCAGGCCACGGCTGCCGTCTTAATAACCTCGAAAAGCTCGGTGTCATCAGGCGCAGGACTCAGCACTATTACCTTGGTATTCGGGTAGTGTTGGGCAATCTTTCTACCGAGGTCAATCCCGCTGAGGCTGGCCAGGTCGGAGCCCAAGAGAGCGACATCGGGGAGATAATTCTCAATCACCTCCAGGGCGTCCTGAGTCGGGTCGCATTCCAGTACTTCCATGTCCGATTGGGAGGAAAGCGCCTCACGCACACCGGCCCTGAAAAACGCCTGCTCATCGATTACCATCACCTTGATTCTGTCCAATAGATACCTCCTGGTCGAGTTCTACATCTCCTGAACCCTTAGTTCGCTTCTTCGAGAACGGGTCTTGAGTTCATATTATATCACTGCTCCTGCACTGTCAAGCATCCCGGGGGGGCTTGACAAATCGTGCCGGCACAGTATAATGGTAATGGCTCAGAAGTAATAGGAAGTCTGACGGGACAATGAATCGACGCAGGTCTAACATAGAGATAATAGCTGATATGCTGAGGGTGGGGGAGAATGGTGCTGGGAAGACCGAGATCATGTACAGCGCCAATATGAGCTATGCCCAGATACAGACGTACCTGGGTTTCCTCTTGAGTCACGGGTTCGTTAACAAGGTGCATGTTGGTAACCCAACGGTTACCTATCGGGTCACAGAGAAGGGCGGACAGCTGCTCAAGAACATAGAGGGCATAATGGAAATACTCGAGTTCCAGAACGGCAATGGAGCTTGAGGCTTGAATGCTGCGTAGTCGCAGAGGGGTGCCTGAAACTAGATAGAGGTCACCCCTTGTTCTACATAGGAACAAAGGAGCACCATGATAGGAGAGGTACATGTCTGAAAGAAGAATGCTGATAGTAGATGCTGAGCTGGTGAAAAGAATAGATGATAATCGGGGCGATATGAGCCGGCCTGACTTCATCAACTTCCTTATCGAGAGTCAGTTGAAGGAAGAGACTAAGAAGCCAGGGGGCGTAACCCGAGAGGAATTTCACCAGCTTCAGGAAGGAACGAAGGAATTGCTGCGCAGTTTCCTGGACTTCTTCATCAGCTACGGGTTGGAGCTAGGCAGGCAGCCGGCTGACGGCGAGTTCGAGCAGCTGTCACAGAAACTGCAAGGTCTGGGCGGCTCTGCCAAGCTAAAAGGTTCCTGACCTCCATTGTCTGCATTCTCTCCTCGACCACGTTTCTCACAGCTTCAAATAGAACTATCTTCTAGAACATAAACTCTTCCCAAGCTATCCCGCGCCTTGTCATACTCTCTACACAGGACTGCCTTCTGTATTGTCATTGCGTTGAGCAACAGCTTCCCGTTGTGGCAAACAGGGACGGAGGTGCAACTATGACAAGGCCGATCGACCTAATGCGTCAGGGGAGAAGAGAGGAGCTATGGCAGATGTGCTGCGGTTTTCTCAACTTGAAGCTCGAGGAGTTCATGATCATCCAGAAGAGACTACTCCTCGAGCAGATTGGGATGTTGAAGGGTTGCGAGCTGGGGAGAAGGGTGATGCAGGGTGCCATGCCTGAGACAGTCCAGGAGTTCCGTGAGCAGGTACCTTTGACGACTTACGACGATTACTTACCCGAGCTTGTAGAAAGAAGCGAGGACTGGCTGCCGGCCAAGCCCGCAATGTGGGTGCATACCGTGGGGAGAGCTGGCGAGTACAATTTCAAGTGGGTGCCCCTGTCCGAGAGATTCCTGTATGAGTTCGAGCGGGTGGTCGGTGGTGTCGGCCTTCTTGCCTCCTGCAACGCCAAGGGTGACTTTCTGGCAAAGGAGCACCTGAAGACTCTGGCTACTATGAGTTCTCAGTACTATGGTTCAGGCGTTGTGGGACATTTGATGCAACAAGCACTCGGCGTTGACTTTCTACCTTCCAACTTCAACATGGGTGGCATGGCCTTCCAGGACAAGATGAAGGCCGGGTTTGAGGAGGCATTATCTGAAGGGTTGGATGCGCTTGGTGGTTTGCCCTCTATCCTGGTCTATATCGGTGAGATGTTCAAGCAGGGACAGATAAGTATAGACAGCCGGTTTGTACTGTCTCACCCGAAGGCGTTTGCTCGCCTGGCGAGAGCACTGGTTCGGAGCAAACTCGCCCGTCGTGGCATGCTGCCAAGAGATTTGTGGTCGACCAGGGTAATCGTGGGCGGAGGCGTGGACAGTGCGCTCTACAGAGACAGGGTGGAGCAACTATGGGGGAGACGTCCCCTGGAGGTATACGGCGGGACGGAAGGGGGACTATACGCGACGCAGACATGGGACTATGAAGATATGACTTTCATCCCCAACCTCAACTTCTTTGAGTTTATCCCGGAAAGAGAACGGTTCAGGTGGGAACTGGACCACTCGTACCAGCCCAAGACTATCCTCCTGGATGAGGTGAGAGAGGGAGAGAACTATGAGCTAGTCATCACCAACCTTCACGGCGGTGTGATGATTCGTTACAGGCTCGGTGATATGGTCAGGATAAGTTCGCTGCGAAACAAGAAGCTTAATATCGATATTCCGCAGATGGTGTTCCATAGCCGTGTCGACGACCTCATGGACATCGCCAGCCTCGGCCGGCTGACGGAGAGAACGATCTGGGAGGCAGTCGAGAACACCGGCATCCCCTACGTAGATTGGGTGGCACGCAAAGAGATAATCGACAACAAGCCTGCTCTGCATGTGTATCTTGAACTCAGAGGTGACTATATTGCCAGTGAAGAGAGCGTGGCGGTTGCGACGCGTGAGCAATTCCGAAGACTGGATAGGAGATATCGCTGCAATTTCTACAACCTTATGGGCGACATGGAGACCGTGCTTGGGTTAAAGCCCGTCGAGGTGACGTTGCTTCCGCGGGGAGCCTTCGCCGGCTACAACTCTCAACGCCGGGCGCAGGGCGCTGGTGTGGGTGGCATGAAGCAACCACATATCAGTCCCTCCGAGGAAGTGCTCTCGCTGTTGAGGGTACCGAGGGTGAGGGTGGAGGCGGCGCCCGTAACTGAAGACGAACGTGTAAGTGCTCCGTGACGTTTGCGTAGTTCGGGCGCAATCGGGACCTTTGGCAGAGACGAAGAAGGCGAGGCTAGAACCTCGCCTTCTTCGTTCATTACTCTGAGCTCATGGCAGATTCTTCCGCGACAGCTCACAGAGAACACATGGTACTTCCGGACCATTACTAAAGTCCTTCTTGACAGTTTGCGGATTTACATCAATAATAGCTTTGTGCTATAGAGGGTGATATTGTGAGCGTCCATGCGTTAGTTCCCTTAGTTGCCGCGGTTGCCTATGTGCCCTTACTTGTCATCCTCGTGTCTAACCGACCCTGGCAACGAAAGCACTGGCTTTTCTTCCTGTTCCTTATCGCAGCCCTCTCGTGGAGTTTAAGCACCTTCCTCAGCATGCGTAACCCGTTAATGGAGGGCAAAGAACTGGAAGTCAAGATCGTTGTCTGTACCTCCGTGTGGATGCTGGTCCAGTTTCATTACTTCGTTTCCTCTTATTACCGCCCCGAACGCATCAAGATCCCTCTGACTTATCTCTTTCTGGCAGCCACCGTTATCCTGGCAATATTGGGCCGCATCCCAAGGAACGTCGATGTCGCGACGGGTGCCATCAGGGTTGAGTACGGCCCCTGGATTATTGCCATAGGCCTCCTGTTTCTTTTCGTGGTCGGTGCCAGAGATATACGTCTCCTGCTAACGAGGCGGAACATCTCGTCCGACCCCGGAGAACGCAACGAGATTGCCTATCTGCTGGTCGGCATTGCCATCATCACGATATCCATCCTTGGCTCGCTTGGTCCTCGCGGAGGCGAATTCCCGGTGAGCCATGTGGGCAATCTTGTGATTGCCTGTGTCCTGACGTACGCTGTTGTCAGTCGTCACTTGCTGGACGTGAGGGTCATGTTCCGCATGGCCTTCATCAACGTGGTTCTCTATGGCACCGGGCTTGCCATAGTGCTACTGGTCTTCTGGGTCGCTCATGGCCTCGGAGGAATTGAGCCCACCCTTGAGTCTTCGGCAATAGCCATCGGTCTGGGGATTCCGGCCATCCTCATCTTGGTTCATACGGTGGGTGCACGCTGGCGACCGAGAATGGAGGAGGCCTTCATCGGCGAGAGATACGCGCACCGCCGGCGATTGTCTCAGTTCATCACCGGGATACACGATGTTCCGGCCATGGAACAGTTCGGTAAAGACTTCGTTGCCCTGCTTTCTAAATCTGTTGAGTGTCAGAGGGCGTGTCTCCTGTTGCCGCAGGCCGAGGACGGAGCCTTTATCGCCCGGTTTGTCTACCCTCCTGTGCAGGATAATCCCATGAGGGAGTTGAGATTGATGGCGGATAGCCCTGTTGTAACCTGGCTGAAGCGAGAGAACAGTGTACTACCGGAAAGGAATCTCGCTATTCTGCCTGAATTCCAGTCTATATGGCAGGAAGAACGGAATAATATACGATTGGCAGAGGTCAGGATATTCATTCCCTTAGTAAACAGGGGGGAAATCGCCGCCGTTCTGGCCATAAGCGAGAGGCAGGATGGGAAGTTCTACACCGTGGAGGATGTCCACCTGTTGGAGTCCATCACAACCCAGGTGGCAGCGAGTCTGGAAAAGGAGTATTACAATGAGCAATTGCAGGAGCAGGACAAGGAAATAAACCTGCTTAACCGCCTGACCCAAATCGTAACGTCCAGCATGAGCATTAACTCGATATTCGAGGGCTTTGTCGGGGAGCTAAGGAATATGATCGATTTCGACTGGGCAGCTATTGCCGTAGTTGACGGAGACGAGCTTTATATTCTCGCTCTGTCGAGCAGCATCGATTCTCCCTGGCAGGGCGACGACAGGATACCCCTTGAAGGGACGGCTGCGGAGTGGGTATGCCGGGAGGGCAGGATCGTATATGAGCGTGATCTGGCACAACATACGAGATTCGTGACGGGGAAGCATCACCTGGAGCATGGGGTTCGCTCTATCGTACATCTACCCCTGAAGATCAAGGAGCAGTGCATCGGCAGTCTGGCTGTAGCCAGCCGGCAACGTGATGCGTTTGATGCCAAGCAGATAAGGCTTTTGGGGCAGGTGGCTCTGCAGATCGCAACCCCTATAGAGAACTCTCAGCTTTATGCGCGGGCCGAACAGAGGTCTCGTGTTGATGAGCTTACCGGACTGTTCAACCGCCGTCATTTTGAGGAACGGGTCAAGGAAGAGATTTCACGGCATGGTCGCTATGGCGATGATTTCTCCATATTCCTGCTCGACCTGGATAACTTCAAGACCTATAATGATATATATGGGCATCCCTCAGGGGATACTCTCCTGAATCACATAGCGAAGGTTATCAGGAACTCTGTCAGGAGCGCAGACCAGGCTTTCCGCTATGGGGGCGATGAGTTTATTGTCATCTTACCTCAGTCAGATATGAATGATGCCCATGTCGTAGCTGAGCGAGTTCGGAAAAGCATTGCCCGTGAGATGAAGGAAAAGGAGATCGCTGTAACTTGCAGCATAGGTATAGCTAGTTATCCTTCAGATGGGGTAATATCGGGTGAGCTTGTTACCGTGGCTGATACTGCTCTCTATTTCGCCAAGCGAACCGGAGGTGATCGAGTTTATCTCTCCTCCAAGGTTTTGTCCGAACCGCTGGACGATGCGGGAGTTTATGCCAGGCATAACGGTTTGAGCACCGTTTATGCCTTAGCTTCCACAGTGGAGGCGAGGGACCCCTACACGTACGGTCATTCCAGAAGAGTCAACGCTTATGCGGTCGCCTTGGCGGAGAAGATTGGACTTCCTCCCGACCAGGTATCCAGGGTGAGCACCGCTGCTTTGCTTCACGACATTGGCAAGATCGGGATTCCTGACAGAGTGCTTAACAAGAAAGGAAAGCTCAGTAAGGAAGACTGGGATGCGATTAAGGCTCATCCTAAGCTGGGGGCAACGATCGTCGGTAACATGCCTAATCTAGTTCCCTGCGTAAGCAGCATTTTGCATCACCATGAGAGGTGGGATGGTGGCGGGTATCCTGAAGGGCTGAAGGGGGAGGAGATTTCTATAGAGGCCCGCATCCTTGCCATTGCCGATAGCTTTGAGGCTATGAGTTCTGCTCGACCTTACCGCCCTGCTCTGTGCAACGAAAAGGTGATGAAGGAGTTGCGGCGTTGTGCCGGGTCTCAGTTTGATCCCCAGCTCGTGCAGGTTTTCATCCGAGTTGTCGAAGAGGGATTCCCTGAGAAGGTGAAGATAGGTCAGAACCCATCCGCTGAATAAGCGGAGCTGTGCAATGAAGCCTTTCTGCAATGCAGTTTGCGACGTCGGCCTTCTCTCCTCGACTGAACACTTGTGAGCTAAGATGTCAATCTGGGGGATATATTCGTGTTTCTATGATCTGTCCCTGAGGAATTTATTCCCTTACAGGCAGCTTCTGGACGACTTGAGCAGTGCCCTGGAAGTCAAGGACGGGGAGAGGATTCTGGATGCCGGATGCGGACCCGGAGCTGTAATCGAAAGAGTAATCAAAGAAAACAGAGGAAAGACGATTAGCGTGGTGGGTGTGGATTTCAGCAGGGGGATGATAGGAAGGGCTCGCAAGAGATGCATGAAGCTTCCTGATGTTAGGCTCCAGGTCGCCGATCTGAACAGAAAGCTGGAGTTTCCCGATAACTCTTTTGATAAAGTGGTATGCTCTAATGTGCTTTATGCCTTGGAGAACCCGGAAAAGGTTCTGTCTGAATTCTACAGAGTTCTAAAGCCTGGGGCTGCCGTGGTTATTGCCAATCCCAAACCGAACGCCGGGGAAAGGGAACTCGTGAGAGAGCACCTGAGAACACTGAGAAGGCTTAGTCCTTTCCATAGAAGGGCTTATCACATGATTGTCTCTATCCTGCTTATTCCCGTAAATCTCGTTGTTACTACGATAAACAAGATCATTCTTACAAGGGCGAGAAACAGGGAATACTACTTTCTGGATAAGGGCAGTTTGTCGCGGATTCTGCAAGAGGTCAGGTTCAGGAATATCAGCATAAGCTCTTGCTACGCTGATCAATGCTGGCTGGTGAGGGCAGAGAAATGGGAATCCGGGCAGGACGGCGAAGACAGGGTCAGCGATTCCTGACCAGAACACATATGTTCCGTGAGAAGCTCCTTACGGGGAAACGGTAGGATCTCTCTGGAAACATACTGACGATTTCCCAGCCGGCCTTGATTAATGACTTCCTTAACTCGCCATAAGAGAAGAGATGATAGTAGCGGTACACTGTCTCCTCTTTTAGTTTCCAGGGGACTTGCTGCTCCTGTGATTTAAGCCAGAAACGTGGCTGCCCATAGTTCCAGACGGTCAGAAAGGCCTCGCTCCGGGGCTTTAACACGCGTCTTAGCTCCGCAAATGCTCTCTCCCTTTCCTGACCGCCCCTGATATGGTGGTAGGTGGCAACCGATATTGCCCAATCGAACGTATGCTGAGGGAAGGGCAGGAACAAGGCGTCGGCGGCCATCAACTTGACATAAAGCCCCTGCTTGGCGGAATATCTCAGGGCTTGCCTGAGCATGGCCGGGGAGGAATCTACACCCCAGAGCTCAAAGCTCCGGCTGAAGGCCAAAAAGTCCGGTCCGTGAGCGCAGCCCACATTCAGCAGCTTTCCGCCTTGCCACCTCTCCGCCATCTCCTCTAACTCCCTCTTCAATAGGGGCCAGTGCCTTACCCCGTACCAGCTTTCAGCTATTCGGTCGAAGACGTCCCCGTTTGTCGTCATAGGCGCATCCTGCTAAACTTTAGCATATCATGGCAAAACGCTCATGGTGGGAAGTCTCTTCTTGTTATTCTGAATGGAGCGAACCGGAATGAACAATCCCAGAGCTTCTCAGCCCTGACTCGTCGGGGCTGAGGATTACGGGAAGCGAGGCACTCACAGCGACATTGCCTCCCGGTTGGTGCCAGGCTGAAGGAGACACCCAGGGTGGGCTGATGGGAAGATTAGCGTTGACCTCGTATTGTCATGTGACATGAGAAAAGCATCTCGAACTATTTCTGGAGTAACCCCGGTGGCAGTGATGGCCAAGCCGTTTCCCTGCCCGGGCAAATGTGTCTACTGCCCCGGCTCTCCTGAGGCGCCCAAGAGCTATACGGTTGAGTCTCCGGCGGTTCTGCGCGCTCGAAGCTGTGACTTTGACGCCGGCAGGCAGGTGGAGATCAGGCTGAAGGTACTGGCTGAAATGGGGCACGCTCAGGATAAGGTAGAGCTTATCGTCATGGGAGGTACCTTTCTATCCTATCCCTATGACTATCAGTATCAGTTTGTCAAGGATTGCTATGATGCGCTAAATGGCATTCCCTCAGGGAGTCTAGAAGAAGCCAGAAAATCGAATGAAAACGCTACACATCGGTGCGTGGGACTGTGCATCGAGACGAGGCCCGATTTCTGCGGAGAGGAAGAGATAAGGAGGATGCTCGATTTTGGCACCACCAGGGTTGAGCTTGGAGTACAGACCCTGGATGATGAGGTGCACCGCCTGACAAAGAGGGGACACGGAGTAGCTGACGTTATCATCGCTACGAGGCTGCTAAGGGATTACGGCTTTAAGGTTCACTATCACTGGATGCCCGGTCTGCCGGGGTCGACCCCGGAGCATGACCTGGAGCTATCGCGGAAGCTGTTCGAGGATGAGCGCTTCCGACCCGATGGGCTCAAGCTCTACCCCACACTGGTGGTTGAAGGAAGCGAACTGGAGAATTGGTATCGAAATGATCGCTACCATCCTTATGACGTTGAGGAGATGATTGAGCTGCTCATAGCTATTAAGACCCTGATTCCAAAATACGTAAGGGTGTCGAGGCTGATGCGGGATATTCCGAGCAAATTCATCATCGCTGGTAGTAAGGACCTGGCCCTCAGAGAAACTATCAGGAAGAAGATGAGGCAGGCAGGCCTTCAATGCAATTGCATCCGGTGTCGGGAATACGGGCATCGTGTGAGGGATGGCTGGCAGGTCGGCGGGCCCAGGCCGACGAGGCTGGATTATGACACTTTGGGGGGGAGGGAGGTCTTCCTTTCATATGAGGATGAGTATGAGACCCTGTTCGGGTTACTGAGGTTGAGGGTCAATGAGAGAAGAGCGATGGTAAGGGAGCTACACATCTTCGGCCCGGAGGTTCCGCTGGGGGAGAGGCTGGAGCGAGCGGCCCAGCATCAGGGTCTCGGTGAAAGACTGCTTCGCCAGGCAGAAGGAATAGCCAGGGAGGAATTCGGGAGTCGTGAGCTAATGGTGCTCAGCGGTGTCGGTGCCAGGGAGTATTACCGCTCACTCGGTTACGCTCTCCGTGGTGCTTATATGGTCAAGGAGCTTCAGGCTATATAGAAGCCTTCAGAGTTGTGCATGCATCGGTCGGTTGATACTGAGGCCGGCGCGAGCCTCACTGGGGCAGCCAGCTGAGCACGCTCCTATATTGTGGCTCGACTCTGCAAGGGCGAGGACGGCCGGGTCCTGTCGTTTTAACGCAAGCTCGTTATTGACAGCATCGCTCGACCTGGACATGTTGAATTTTGGCTGAGGGTATCGTACAATAGCAGTTGCCAAGAAAGGTGGGTAAATATGGCCACGGTTTACTGTCACCACTGCGGGAAGAGAATAGATGAAGATGAAGTCTTCTGTCCGGCGTGTGGCAGAAGCCTGGTTGGAGACGATGTCGAATGGCAGGAGTTCAAGCTCCGTGAGACGATCGACAGAGTGAACCGCAGAGCAGATGTTTATGTTGCTTTGGCAGCTGTTCTTATAAGTGTGGGGGAGGTTGGTGGTGGTTTTCTTGGCCTCTTCTCGGATCCATTCGGGCTATTCGGGATTGCGCTTGTTTGTTGGGGCATCGGATGTGCTGCCTCAGCTAAGCGACATGAGCTGAAAGTTGAAGGCCTGAGGAAGTGGTTGGGGCAGTAACCCATGCAGCAAAGCGATTCCAATATTCCTCAGCGCAATCTTTCCGTTTTATGCAGCGGGCTGCCTGTGTGTGGCTTCCCTTGATCGGGCGGAACCGTTGGTCTTGCGTCTACGAGTGCACCCACGCTCACACAAGCCAGGAAACCTCTTGATCCCGTCTTGATTCCCGCCTGTCATTCTCTCAGCCTGGCACCATCGATTCGACAGGCAATCAGCGTCTTTGTATTGACATCGGGAAATAGCTATGCTTATAATAAATTGACGAGTGCGGAAGCTGGTCAGTGAACTGAGGGCCCTGAAGTATCACGAAAGCGAAGAAAGGAGCAACGGAGGATGGACAACGAAGTCAAACCGACCTGGAGACTGGCCTGGGGATTGTGGTGGCGCATGACTCTTATTAGCCTGGGCGTATCTGTGGTAATAGGGTTGATTCTGTCCCTGTTAGGTATTGCGTTAATACCGACGCTGATACCATGGTGAGTCCT
>Ga0114925_10000923_pt1 | contig 13956 bp, 13 predicted proteins | sample SumtaG_2_FD_87287 | JGI IMG/M metagenome (GOLD analysis project Ga0114925, IMG submission 87287) | Deep subsurface microbial communities from Indian Ocean to uncover new lineages of life (NeLLi) - Sumatra_00607 metaG | ecosystem: Environmental > Aquatic > Marine > Oceanic > Sediment | place... | reverse complement strand
GATGGGTCAGCCCACTCGGTCTGCGGCCTGACGGAACGCGCGTGCGTGTATTCGGCCCCGTCTCGGCGTTGCGGGACAAGGACTTAGTCGGCGGATGGGTCAGCCCACTCGGTCTGCGGCCGTAGTATCTGGTCATGACCTAATTGTATAACCCCCGGCTGACCGCATGGAGCTTAAAACGAGACGTGTTAAACGCTTAGACGCCTCATCCGGGCTCCGTGGTGGAGCCCGTAGGAGCCCGTTTTTTACTGAAAAGCCACCAGAACGATCATTCGAGCGCAATTTTGCACCAGTAGGGGTTTGCAGGGGCCAAACCTCCGGCCTTGGTGGCGGAGACCGGACCTGGCCAGAAATCCGTTTTTGGAGTATGACTGCGGTTACCTAAACCAGACGCCTAATCCCCAGGATCAACTTGAACGGGTACGACCTCACGTTGACCGCGTTTCCCTGGTTCCCGCCCAGGACGTACACCATATCATTATCGAAATCCGTTCCCGCGTAGAAGCCGACGTGCCCGGGTGCCTCGATCGTCTCCGGTCCGGGCTGACTTCCCCTGCCCCTTTTGAGAACGACCACGTCGAACCCGACACGCGCTTCGGTTAACGGGACAGCTTTCCCGATCAGGAGCCACGATCTCGCCCGGAGACTTTTCGATCTAGGCAACCGGAGAAGCCACGTGACGTAGTTAACGAAAGCAGCGCACCAGGGGACTTCGTCGCCTTCGGGCCAGGGGACGTCCAGTTTGAGCATCGCTACGATCTGCGAGTTGTGCTCGGACCCCGGAACCTCCTTCATCCCGACGAACCTCTGAGCGAGATCAAAGGCGGTTGTCGTCGATCGTCTGTCGCACATCTCAGCCTCCTCCGAGTTTCTTGTTCCCGGTTACCCAACCGATCAGAGCATTCCGAGCGCCTCGTTTTTCGGCAGTTCGACCCAGCGCGTATACGCTACAGACCCCGCCCCAAACGTACCAGAACTCCTCGGGGAGGTTGATCTTGGACAGGGTAACGAACGCGTCGGGGAGGACGTCGGTCCTCAGGATGGTTATCCACTCGACTATCCGATTGACGAATGGAAGAAACACGTGGTTGAAGACTATCGCGCCGAGACCGACGTACACTATCATCGGTCTCGCGCGCTTGGTGAAGGTGTCGCCTTGTTGGAGCTCGGCGACGATGATCTCCTTCTGCGAAGTGATTAGTACCTGATCGCGCGCCTCGATTAATTTCTGAATCTCCAGGACCGTTTCCGCCTTCGCGGTGTCGTCCATCTTCTTCGGCCAGATCCGTTCGACGATCCCCGTCGCGAACCCCGCCGCCGTCTCGATCAATGAACCTATCGGCATTGGACCTCCTCAGTTAACCACGACAACAGTTGCTGAAACTTGGGTGCTAGAAAATTGACGCAGTACCTCGGTCACGATCTGAGTAACTCGAGCATCACCTTCAGCAGACGGGGGAGATGGAGGAACGCTTCCCCCCGTTCCTGCGCCGAACCAATCAACTTCCCCATCGTCTTTACGTACGAATACTCCAACCCATCCGGTGCCACCAATCGTCGCATCCGTCTCTTCTATATCCCATGACGCAGGCTCACCTTCGTCGTCCCTCCACACTTTGACCTTTAAGTTCGTGCCCGTTACTTGAAAACGAATCCAGTACCATTTCCCAACGACAAGTCCTTGAGGAACCTTGCAACTTCCAAGATCGGATTTGGCCCCTCCATCTATTTTCCACAGGAGTATTTCGTCGTTGTACGGATAACCTGCGACGACGTAACCCGTCTCGTCATCCTCGGTTCCTGATCCACGAAGAACAAGTCCGGTACCGTATGACAAGACGTTTTCAGCCATCCAACGAACACGAATCTTTGTATCGAAATCCCCGGAGACGCCGGCATCATCCCAAGACAAGGCGGAATAAGCGGAGGAGATATAATCGATCTGAAGAACCTGATCCCCAAAGCTAAAACCTGATGAGTCAGATTCAACGGTAAATAACGCATCCTCGGGGGAATCGACCGCACCCCAACGAGCAGTCCAATCGGGAGGTTGCGACCCCGTCCCGTATCCAGAATCGGCGAAGTTTGTAGAATACTGAGCCATCTCTTCCCTCGCTACGAAGTTATTTTAACCCCAAATTCTGCACCATTAATACCGTCCTCGGTCCAGTCATCTGACAAAGCGCTTGGAGGATTATTCCATATCATCTGGAATATCCAGTACTCGTCAAATATACCCATGTCTGATCCAACATAATCTGTTGAATCAATTCTGCATAAAGCTTTAATATTGTGAGCGCCGGCATCATCCTTGCGAGCAGCGATCGAAACAGCCACGGCATGTATATCGGCCGTAGGCATGGAGGTCAGATCATCGAACGTGAAAGAATCTTTTTCATCAACGACCCCGGTAGCATTATGAGTTGTGTCGTCGTCCATGTCACCGTCATCGTCAACATTCTCGTAATTATCCCCCGACGGGTCGGACGTCCATTGGGCGTAGTCGCCCGACCCGTCGGGGTATAGGACGTCGACTCGGCAGTCTCCAAAAAAATCAACATCCTCGATGTATACGTCGTCTATGGACATGTTGATCGATCCAGTATAAAAACCTCGAAATTCGACGGTGTCAACCCCTGCGTCGGACAGGTTCTTCGTGTCAACTCCCGAGCCACTCAGAATCGAAGACTCGTCGACATGAACTTCGAAACTCCCTGTCGAGTCATGTATGACGATCTTAAATTCGACGTAGAACCATTGGTCAGGGGAAATCAGGCTCGCCGCGGATGTGCCGAGAACCGTTCCGTTGTAGTCACCCCGTCTAACGGATATGCTTCCGTCCGAGTTGACGACGACGGAACACTGGACCTCCGTCAGACGCAGTAACCTGAACCCTCGATGATCCGCGTTCAAAGTGTTATCGACCCTCAGAGCAAACCCGACCACGACGGTTTCATAGGTCCCTCCCAGCAAGCGACCAGCGCGAGCAACACCGACGGTGGGGGTAAACTTAAGGTGCTTCGATCCCACCCGTCGAGGATCGCTGCTATCGACGGAGACGAAACCAGTCTTGAGTGGACCGTTCCACTTTCTCGCGATCTCCGAAGTAACGTAGTGATCGACGCTGTCCACAAATAGTGTACTCATAGCTTCGTCCCTTTCAACAAGAACCCGATCCCGGCTAAGGACGCGTCCTGAGAACCGGGCGCGACGACAGTCAGTATTTCCCCGGCCGCAAAGTCCTGATCGACGGAGGACGTGGAGAAGGTCGCTGTCGAGGCCGATCCAGCGAAACTCATCGTCGCGAACGAGACGCCGTCAATCTGAATATCGAAATCCGTTTGCGCCGTCGGGACTGTCCCGACGACACCTTGCGAACCGGCCAAGTCGTCAGGGAAGTTGATAGCGCGCGTCATCGGGATGCGGAGAAGAACCTCGGACGCCGGGGGCTTTCCGCTATACGAGGCACCAATATCGAACGCGTTATCGACGAACTCCAGCGCGGTCTCCCCAAGGTTCACGCGCACAAGATCCAAACCTTTACCCGAGTAGGATCCGGGGGTGTCATCCAGATCGAGGAAGTCCCCGGTCAGCAGCGAGCTCTCCGTCACCCAACCGACAGAAGCACCCTGGTAGACGTAGGTGGCGTCTTCATCCTGGACCCATACCTGCCACCCTTCGACCGGGGTATGGAACGTCCAAGCGGACGACTCGTAGTACGCAATATCATCGTCGTGTCCGTTCCAGTCCCCAGACGTTGAGTCAGTCGGATTCCCCACTATATAGGTGTCACCGTCGGACGGAGCACCGGGGGGTACGATGAGATCCTTATCGATAACAGTCGCCTGAACCAGGACGTCCATATCGCGCAGAGCCTGGTTGTGTGTGAGGTACTTTGCCGCCTGACCTTCCGTCATCTCCGGCATCCCTAATTTCGGTGTATTCGCCATCGACCACCTCCATGAGAGTTCATCAGACTGTTTCCTGTGTTCCGAAACCTCGACCGACTATCTCCGATATCTGGTAGACGATCAAAGTTACGGGATCACCTGGGGTCAACCCGTCGGCTGTTTGTTGAGCAGCCGTGTATACGGCCGTTTCTGATGAAGTCGCGATTGTTCTGACAACAGAAACGCCATCGTACACATCAATCTCATAAGCTTCGTCAGCCTCCCCCAGAGGCGTACCCAGACCATCGCGCCACTCGTTGAGCACGCGTCCGCGACGGATCCACGCAACGGTCAGATCATTCGATCCGTCGCGGGTTCCTGCGACGTGTTGCGGAGACAGAGGCATCATGTTCCTGAGCGCGATCGTCTTAGTCTGGTTGACGCCGTTAATGAATAACAAACCGAAGCTGACCGCGCGAAACAGCTTACTCGTATCCAACTCGGCTGCGGGGAACTCCACGAAATGTATCCGATCCTCGTCAAGAACAACGAAGATGTCTCCAACGGAATGTGTCCCAGTCGCCCACTCCGTTCCTTTTCGTCCGCGGACCAAACCGGATATAGTGTAGGTCCCGTCGGATTCAGCGACAACGTTCTTCCACTGTATTATCTCGTCACCAAGAACCCCGGCATTTGCTCCGTCCAACACCTGAGCTTCGGTTGCTGTGGTTAACGAGTCTGCCGTATCAAGCATGCGGATATTCAAGGTGTTGCCTTCGTCCCATACGAAGGGATCAGCTACATCGGCTAGAGCGTTCGTCGCCGTGCCGATCGCGGCATCCTTGTTACAGGTTGCCCACTCCTGCCAGGTCGCACCGCTGTCACTCGACATGTATACTCTCGCACCGGCCCACGTATCGAGTACGCCGAGGACAGCGACGTACATCCCGGGGGTATTGTGCTTGTCCCGGAGAATCGGTATATCGAGAATGACCAAGGTGGTCGGTCCTGGGTAGTCGACTTTCTGTTCTGGGATCGCAAGAGCTGAGCCGAAAGCATCCGACGCATAGGCGCTGGCGTCCTCGTTGACCAGATTAAGATTCAGTATACCGTTGCTGTAATCGAGTTGATCTATCCTGACGGTATGCAGATTCCCGTCCTCTGTTACCGTGACGACATCCCCGGGATCGAGGTAACTGTACTTGCGCGGAACGGTTACGACGTGACGCGTCCGCTGCAACCAGGCATACAGCAGATGTTTGACAGCAATCTGAAGAGCCTCGTCCGCATTGAAATGTATGGGGAGACGCACGACCATTTTCTCGCGACTAGCTTTGGTTAGTCGCCGAGCTCGTTGCGTGCCTACTACGTAGTCGGCTGTTCCGTCGACGTACACCACCTCCACCTGGATGGGAAGCTCGACCTCCTGTTGACGGAACGAGATCAGTTTTTGAGGTCGCTCGTTGCCTGTTAGATGCGCGGCTAGATCGGATTCGGGAATCGCGACGATAGATGATCCTCCCCGTTTAGGAAACTTCAACTTTCCATCGGACTCTATACCGTCAAAGAAAAAGCCGTCTATCAAAGGTGTTAGGGCAGCTCGCGCGCGCATTCGAGTATTCAATACATAGCCACGAACATCGTCGGTCAAAGCGGTCACATCGAGCATAGCTCCCGGTATATCCACCTGATCGCATATCTCCGTAACGACGTCGGACAACTTCTCTGAAGAATCGTTGGCGCGATCAAGAAGAACCTTCTCCCATTCCGTTAAACATCCGGTCACGCCTGTCAGTACGGAATGAGTAACGGAGTGATACACACCTCCGCCATAGAATAGACAATTATTATCGGGTGTCCAGGTTCGATCTATCGTGTGCATCGAGACGTCGATCCGTTTCACTTCCCCCGTCCAGGTAAAATACAGGTAGCCGTTGACGATGCCCTGGTTCCAGAATGATTTTGGCCATGGACCAAATGCCGTCGGCCCGACTTCAGCTATATAAGTGAGTTCTGATTCAGAGACATCGTAAACGAAGAAGAAAACGTAGTCTTCCGAACCATTCTGGTAGCTCGTCCCGATCAGTATTTGATTCGAATCCTTGTCATAACATATCTCCTCACCCCCCGTCACCCTCGACGAGATATCAAAGATAAATCCATAAGTAACTCCAGGCCCCAACACTATTCGAATAACTTTGGTCGTTGTCGGGGATATCCATTCACTCGCTACAGCCCAGAGTACGCCGTTCTTGTCATCCATCCACATACTCTTGAAGTTAAGACCAGTAGGTTTCAGAACTACGCTGATGTCTGCTGCATCCCGTTCCCATAGTTGTATCCTCGTTGTTATACATATATTGCCTTGATAATTAATCCAGCAGACATAGGGGTGAAGGCCATTTTTTGACGAGGCTATCTCGAAAGGGGTAAAGACAATGAAGCCGGTTGACAGAACAATCTCCAAGGTCCTGCCGTCCAGTATAACAATTCTGGAGGTCGTCCCAGTCTCCCACTTAGTTGTATAAATAAGATTGTTCTCATCGATAGCAAAATCACTGGTATCGGCAATACTGGGAAGGTCCGCGTCACGATTATCAGGATCCCCGGGATTAGGCCGAAGGTACTCTTTTTGAACCACCACGCTGGATGTTATCATATTGATCAAATTCCATCGACCGCTGGCTTGAACCAAAGCATGAATATTATCGGGGTACATGATAACATGATCCGATCCCCACACTGTTGCTTCGATCTCATCGATCGGAATCGCTGGAACCGGCGTAGATGTGTTTGTCGCAACTTCGAACGTGAAGTTAGGAATACGGTTACCGAACTTTTCCAACGGAAAATCGTTCATGACGATATAGGCAAGGTCACGAAATCCAGGGACCTCCCCAATACCTTCGAATGATTCGATCCAAGGGTCAGCGGTTTGAATCGACGTGCCTTGATAGATCTTGAAATTGAAACCGTCAATCGCGACCACCTCGTCGTTCTCCTCGCGAACGCTGTATATCAACTTGGTATCCGCCCATATTCGAAGTATGTTGGAAATAGGTCCACGGCATATCCCAATCGCGAACGTACCGAGGTAGGTGTAGACGGTGGTCTCGATCGATGGTCCACCGCCGCAACCGCCTCCGCCTTCGACCTTCGCAACCTCCCGAATCGGCGCTGCCCAGATGACGTTTCCCGCCATCCTCATCGTTCCCCACAGCTGATTAATCGGTGCGCCGTAAGTTGAGATCTGAATCTTTAGATCATCCAGTCTCGGACCTTCGGACGGGTCGGGGGGAAACAGCCACTTGCGATCGATATAAGAACCTATGGTATAACCGATCCAAGTACCAAGACCAGGAGCTCCAAATTGTCTGCCGACGCCGTACCCGACAATAGATAATACTAGTTGCGCCATGCCGGAATTCCTTTCAACCTGTAGTAAGCCACGATCCTTCCTTCAGCTATCACAGCATCGACTGAATGTTCGGTAACATTTCTAGTCTTCGTATTTGCATGAATTATGCCCCGGTCCGTGAGTATTCCGAAATGAACCGATCGTCCCCCGTAGTTCATCTGAACAATATCCCCTGGACCGGCTTTGTCCTTCGTGATCCTAACCGCTCGTCGACCTATCTGCTCGAACGCGAAACTTGCAGCCGGGGTATTTCCATATTCGAGAACATCCTCGGTATTATCCAGGAACTGCTTGAAGACTACGTACAACAGACCTACGCAATCAACGCCGTTTTGATCTCGTCCCTTATGACGAAAACGTCGACCGAGCCATCTCCTAGACTCATTAACTATCTGTTGACGAACTACCGTGACGTCGCTACATCCAGGATCCGATCGAATCCCGGGATGAATGGCTCGCCTCGAAAATTCACCACGTTGTTGAACCTGTCTCGACATGTTGCTTTACTCTTATCACACCCTTGCGTTATCGTGTACTCGTCGCCTACTTCAATAGCGTACGGCATCGATTCGAACAACTCAAACTCCCCGGTATCGGGATCAAACTTCTTTATCTCCATCTCGAATAACGCGTTGTTCCCCGTGAAGGAATCTCCTGACGACGGCTCCATCCAAACCAGTTTCCCGAACTGGTATATGTCACCTACGCCCGATGCTTGGATCTGACCTGCGTCCGTAAAGTTGCGTCTGTCAGTAGCAACGGTCACAGCTCCCGTGGTCCAGAAAGTTTCAGCACTATCAACCAGGTCGACGCCGCACGAACTATCACCGAGATCAGCGCGACAGTCAGGGGAATATATGTCGACTATATTCTGGGACAGTTGTTGAGTTATTCCCCGAATCTCGCCACGAAAAGTGTTGTCGCGAATTTCGACAGCGCCTAATTTCCAGGTCATGACCAAATATAGAACGCCCATCGTCAGATCCGCGTAGTTAACAACGAATATATCAACTTGAGCGTAGTCGAATAACCCAGCAACCAGATCCGCTTCGTCGATCTTGAGAGACTCGAGAAAAGCTACAACCTCCATGTTATCAACCGCCAGCGTCTTGTTTTGAGACAAAGCGCTCGGCATCATTCCGGACGATGCTTCATAGACGTCGTCGTCAATCGTCAGATCTACGTCATGATCGGTAAAGAAAAACTCAACACCATCGACGCGCGCTATTCGCCAGCAGGTAGCGACGGTCGTCAAATCTTCCGCCAGATGATTTTTCAGATCGTTTCCAATTGTCTTACTCATAACATCAGCTCCACAATCTGAACATCTACCGATCGAGCTTGATAGTCGCCTAGATTCTGAGGTAAGTAATCGGTATCAAATCGCACAGGAATATCGAACTCAAAGGACGCCGTGACCACCTCCCCGGAAGTAGGCGCTACATCGAAGGTCACGACGCCCGTCGTATAGTCAATCGACAGAGAGGTCTCCTCTACGCTGTCGATATAGATGGTTACTGTTCCGGAGACAGGCTTGGATATTTTTCGAGTATAGCTGAACCCGCCCGAGTCGTACACCTTTATCAACTGGAAGTCAACAGTTGAACCGTCCCCAGCGCCTAGCTCCACGGCCGTTCCTTCAAAATCAGCATGATTCTTGAAACGAAAGCCGATCGCGCGTCCTTGTCGGGCATAGAAGAAAGCGATCAGAATATCGAGAAGTGTCTCGTCCTTGACACCGTAGGCGACATTCCAACGTTCCCGGGAATACGTCCAGTTGACATTTCGTTGCTCGTGACCACTCGCCAGCTCAACAACTTCGGTACTAAATTCTGGTCCGCCGCCGGAGCCATAGCTTATGTCCGTAGGAAACCGAACTTCTTGGAACGCATTAGGCATACTACAAGTCCCTTCCGGCTCTGCCAAGAACCAAAGCTGCTTGAGACAGTATCTGGGCTTGCGATTTTTTAAAGGACACGATATCGGGCGTGTTGATAGTGAAGCTGACCTAGACGTCGTTGCGTCGTCCACCGCCGGCAGAACCCAGGGAGTTTAGGAATTTAGTGTCTCTCAGTTTATGTAACGGTATGACTGCCTCGGGAACCTCCCCGATCACGGTTAGTGTCGGGCGATAGACAACGCCTCCCTCAGCCTTATACTCAACCTGTTGGGGTTGGTTGTTCCCAGAACCGCCACCACCGAATGAGAATAAAGACGGTCCGCCATAACCTTGATTATATGTTGGGGCAAGACCTATGATGTTGGAAAATTCGTAGGCGGCTTTCTGAGCCAAGTTTCGAAGGAAGATGTCCGTTATCGCCTCCAGATAATCGTACAGACTACGGAACTCACCTTTCATAGTTTCAAAGAAAAACTCCTCGAAGGTTCTTGTGAGATCATCGGATAAACTCAACGCCCAATCCTTTAACGAGAAGCTACTCTCACCCAGCATGCGGCGTATCTCATTGTCAATATCCTTTGTTCGTTTCGTTACGATTGAAGCAACTATGTCAGCGGAGATACCTAGCTCAATCATGGCGTTAGCTTCAGCTTCAATCAGCTGTCTGCGTTTGTCATAGTATCGAACCCAATACCCGTTCATGTTACTGGTGGTCAACTTCGTTTGACTGAGCAGTTCCTCCAGAAGGTCGATCTCCATACTCAACAAACGTATGCGATCGTTCAAAGTCTCCTTTACCTTAGCCCCTTCCCCTTGAGTCACCTGAGTAACGGCCTTCGCTGTGTGTACAGCCTTGTTACCCGCATCTGTAATAGCCTCGCTCAGACGTTCAGCCGATTCACCAATATCGTCAGCTGTTTGCTTGAACGAGTCGGCCCATATTTCAGAGGTCGTACGAAAATCCAACTTGTTCGCGAAGTCCTTCCAGGCGTCGACCCAGGAACCAATCATCGAGGTACCCGTTACATCTCCACCAGTCCAAATCGAAACGAAATTATCTCGAAAATTTTTAAGATCGGTCTCCATCTGCTTGAAGTTCAACGTAAGTCCCGATGATATAAGATGAAAGAAGTTGAATACAGCTTGACCAAGATTCCAGAGAATATCGGAAACGATAAACTTCAATAGAGCGGCTAATGTGTTTCCGATCGCTCGGGCAAGAAATTCGAATATGGCTAGAATGTTTTTCCCCGTCTGCTCCAGGAACATTACGAGCTGTTGCCAGGGTGTCGGATCGGGGGGAATTAGGGCAGCTCGAATCTTCTCCCCCGACTCCTCGATCTTGGTCGCGGCTTCCTCTGAAGATGCGGCAAGATCCTTGAAGAAGTCTATTACGCCCACGGGAAGTGCCGACAGGATCGTCCACAAGATCCTTATCACCCCAATCAAGTAACCAAAAGACGCGATCAACACGTCAAGCATACCTAGCAATGTGTCCTTGTGTTCGCGTATCCAGCTGGTCAAACTTTTTATGGTATCCAGTAGTCGATCTTGATAAAGACCGAAGGCGTCAATCGCGACGGATTCGATCACGGATTTCAATTCCTTGAAGGATCCGGTAACGGTCTTGCGCATCTTATCGGCTAGACGAGATGCTTCGCCACCAGCGCGACCCAGGGTTTCTTGAAAAGCTTTTGTTTCAGTTACAACCTCCTTGAGAATCAACGCAGCTCGACCCGCGCGTAGTCCGAACAGATCCATGATGTCCGCTGCGGTTCGACCTTCCCGGCCCATTGCCTCCAGGACATCTAAAAGATCGGCCGACTCGTAGCCGAATTCAGCGGCGATATCGTTCGCTTTCTGGAAGGCCATTGCTAGCTGCGTTCCAGCCATTGATCCTTGGATACCGGCGCTTCCCAACATTCCGATCATCCCGGAACGTTCCTCAATCGAGTAGCCAAACGCTTTTGCGACAGGCGCAGAGTATTTGAACGATTCCGCCATCATCTCCATGTTGACATTCGATCGCGTAATCGTCCCAATAAAAACATCATTCACTCGACTCAATTCTCTGACGGGGAGTTTCATCGCTGTCAAAGCATTCGACGCAATGTCTGCAGCTCGACCAAGATCAAGTGTTCCGGCGGTCGCGAGATCGAGAACACCGGGGAGTGCCTGGGTTGCTTCGGCTGCTTCAAACCCGGCCATTCCAAGAAACCGGAGAGCGGAGCCAGCTTGTGAGGCAGTGAACTCGGTTGTTTCTCCCATCAGACGAGCCGCAGCAGTCAAAGTTTCCATCTCAGCCGTAGTCGCGCGCATAATCCCAGCGACTTCCGTCATCGTCTGATCGAAAGCCATTCCGATCCTGGTTATGGATCGAAACAAGGCGAGACCACCAACGGCTATACCCAACCCGGCCAAAGCGCCTTGAAGCTTGCTAACTGATCCTATCACAGAGCCCATTGATCGAGTTGCGCCCAGAGAGAATCGATGGAACATTCCCCTAGCTACTCCCGTATCGCGTCTAAGCATACGCGTATTCAAACCTATATGAGCAGTTAGGGTTCCAATGTTCGCCATATTACCGACTCCTTTTCGTAAGACCGACTCTCCTAGCCATACTGAAAATCTTTTTCAACACGGTCTTTTGCTCCTCGGTTGATTGAACCTCAGACCCAGTCTCGAGTCTGGGTTCCTGAGGCATGAAATCTTCCGGCGCGAACGTTCTGTCCTTTTTACTTCGATGAACGTTCGCGATGACAGAAGCGATTATCCCGGTCCTCAAGAACTTAGGCTTCTCCCCAAATGGCTCGATCAAATAGTAAGCTCGCCACTCGAGGACCTGGAGACTTGTCATGTTCTTCAACATTACGTCTGGATGCGGGTAACCCAGTTCTAAAGCTAACCGGAAATAGAATCTTCGTTCCGGTCGCTTGATGAGTTTCCCGCCATCTCCTCCATGTCACCAGGGGTGAAACCGGACAGGCGTTGAGCTACCGAGAACACGCGGTCCAGCGCTCTGGCCGATTTTTTTCCCAACGCAACGACATCATCGAATGAGAACAACAGTACCTTGTCCTCGTTAACTACGGATAATGCAACGATCTTTGCCCGGAGATCGCTTAGATTTTTCGTCTTACCCTTCCCGATAATGGATGCCTCAAGCTGGTCTCTAGCGCTTGCCATCATGGTCATTACGATAACGCTTCCGCTCCATTCGGGAACCTCTACCGTCTCCGTCAAAAGATCTTCGGCGGAGAGAATCTGATCCTTGGTTAGGATACTCATGAGTTCTCCTCTGTGTCGTACGTTACGACGTCAAAGTTACATGTCCCGTAATCTTCATCGTGACGTCAACCGTCACCTTGTCATCCGGCGTAATGGTTAACGGTAGATCGGTGACAAAAGCCGCAAAATCGAGTGTCGTGTTTCCCGCGTCAGGGAGAACGATCTGATAGTTGATACTATCGTCATCCTCGAAGTCAAGACGCATCTGCTCGAAACCATCCCGGGTGAAATTCATATTCAACGTCAACTGTCCTCCATCGCGAAACCCCCCGATGAACTCCCGGTATCCGTCGGTGGAATCGAGACTAGTCACGTCAATAAAATCGCGACTCATTGTCGGACCGGAGATCGAGTTGACCTCCGCGATCGAGGTGAATGCTTCGGATGATGCTCCGTCGCCTCGATTAAAGACTGTTCCGACGCCAGCAATTGCTGAACTTGGCATGGCTTTCCCCCTTACGTATCGGTTCTGTGAATACGAAAATTAATTGAAAATAACGGTCGATCGTTATCATCGAATCCTAGAGCTATAACATCTCCCTCCCTCCATATTCCGATGTATCTAGTCGCGTTAACTGTTTGATTATTCACACCGTGGATAGTTTCACCGATATCTTGCGCCAGCTCATGACCAACGATGTAGTCACCTTTCGGTCCGCGGACTTGGATCTGTACGGTCGGGCGATCATAAACGTAATCAACTTCGGGATCATAGCCACCGGTGTCATTTACAGATACACACAGATCAGGATCAATGGGCATCTTCGCAATAAAAAGATTTGTCGCAAAGGTCAACGCTAAACTGGACTCGGCAGCTAGCAGATCCTTTATGTCTTCGCTCGCCGGATTCATCATAGTAGCTCCTTACAGTATACGAACATGTCGCCTGATTATTTCGATTATGCGACGAGTATTCTTTTTCAAAGCCTCTTCCAGGAATTTCCATTGTCCGGTTCGATAGTTAAGGTTCCTCTCGTGAACGAATGGTGCGTAACTGGCCGTATATCCGATCACAGCGCTAGGACCTTTCGAAGACGAGAACACCTCGGTAAAAGCCGACGCTTTAAGGTTACCGGTATCGACAGGGGTCATCTTCTGGGAGTCACCTCGAACAATGAGAGCAGCTTCTCTAAGACCCGACTTGGATCTTTTCGGAAATCGATTAACTTGACTATTTAATCGACGAAGAACATTGTCCAAGCCTGTTATCCTCGCGCTCACAACCACACCTTCCTTATAAACATCGTACCGGCTACATTGGGCGTTTTTTGATAACTGCTGATCTCAAAAGCGTCGGTCACGATTGCAGGATCAAGCGCTTCGTCAGAAGCGAGGTCAGCCAGAACGCCGAGATAAAGATACTCGCCTATAGAAACGTCTTGCGCAACGTAGAGAACGGCGCGAGACGTCTTCTCGCGCCCAAGAGAATCGATGAATAGTTCATTGCGTTCTTCCCAGCG
>Ga0114925_10000922_pt1 | contig 13960 bp, 14 predicted proteins | sample SumtaG_2_FD_87287 | JGI IMG/M metagenome (GOLD analysis project Ga0114925, IMG submission 87287) | Deep subsurface microbial communities from Indian Ocean to uncover new lineages of life (NeLLi) - Sumatra_00607 metaG | ecosystem: Environmental > Aquatic > Marine > Oceanic > Sediment | place... | reverse complement strand
CGCAGCTGAAGCGGACGAACCGCCCTGCCAGACGTTGGACGGCTGCTGGCGGCGCCGGTTGGGCTCGATCCTGGGCGTCGGCGATGGCCCGGGCAAGGTCGGGCCTGGTTACGGCATAGGAGGGGTGTTCGGCGGAACAACCCAGGGCAGCGGTCTTATCACAGGGCCCCTTGGACCATAGCGTTGTGCGTCAGGCGGCGACACGAGCCCGGTCAGAAAGACGATCTGCAGATATGCGGCGGCCCCAACCACCAGCAACGCAGGGGAGCAGAACGGAGCATCCTAGCCACTCGGCCCGAGCCGCGCCTAGGTTCGCTCTCGCCTACCTCGGCGCCAACACCATCACCATCTGCCGGCCCTCAAGCCTCGGCTCGGCCTCCACTTTGGCAATGGTTTCCAAATCGCCTTTAACCCGTTGCAAGACGTCCATACCGAGTTGCTGATGCGCCATCTCACGCCCGCGAAAACGCAGGGTCACCTTCACCTTGTCGCCGTCTTCGAAGAACCGCTTAATTGAGCGCATCTTCACGTTGTAGTCGTGCTCATCGATGGCGGGGCGCATCTTGATTTCTTTAATCTCGACGATCTTCTGGTTCTTGCGCGCCTCGGCCGCCTTCTTCTGCGCCTGATATTTGTATTTGCCGTAGTCGAGGATCTTGCAGACGGGCGGGTCGGCATCCGGCGAGACTTCCACCAAGTCAAGCCCAGCTTGATCGGCCCTCTGGATCGCGTCATCGCGGCTGACGACGCCGACATTTTCCCCGTTCTCGTCGATCAGACGGACGTCCCGGGCCCGAATTGCGTCATTGATCCGGGGGCCGGTTGGCTCGCGCTCAGGCGCGGCTCGCATAGGTCTGCGGATGTTCGATCTCCTTAGATAGCCTCAGATAACAATCTAATTTCACGCAAGAAAGCCGGCTGACCTGGACCCGCCAAGCCGCACGGCACGCGTATTCTGCAATTAGAGTCTCAGATTCGAAAAGAAACAGTTCAAAGTCAAGTGCGTCGGCGTCTAATACAACGCCCGCTAGAACGTAATCTTAGCCGCGGCCAAGCCCCTTGCGCTCCAGATCGGCCAAATACTCAGCCCAGCGCTTTTCCTTCTCGCGGCCGAGCTGCCCTAAATACGTCCACGTATAAAGCCCCGTGTCGTGGCCATCGTCGAAGGCGATGCGCATGGCGTAATTGCCCACAGGCCGTAAGTCCTTAATCTTAACATTGCGCTTACCCGCGACCGTCACACGCTGCTCGGGCGAGTGGCCTTGCACCTCAGCCGACGGGCTCAAAACGCGCAAGAGTTCCGCCGAAAGCTCGTAATTGGGTCCGCTTTCGAAGGCGATGGTCACCGCAGCGCCGTCGGAACTGACTTCGAGCCGCGGCGGGCTTGTAGCTGTGACCTGGGCGGCCTGCAACTCAACCCAAGCCTTGCCCGCGATCTCTTTGAAGATTTGCGCATGCGGGCTGTCCGGCGCGGTGGCGGTAATAGGCTTGCCGGAATCAGAGCGCGCGCGGATTTCCATGTCGAGTGGCACGCCCCCAAGAAACGGCACGCCAAGCCGTTCTGCCTCCGCCTGTGCGCCGCCGTGGCCGAAGATCTCAGACCGTTCCCCGCACCTTGGGCACTCAAAGTAGCTCATGTTCTCCACGATGCCGAGCACGGGCACGCCAACCTTGCGGAACATGGCGAGGCCCTTGCGGGCATCGATCAACGCAAGGTCCTGCGGCGTGGAAACGATAACGGCGCCGGACAGTGGCACCTGCTGTGCCATCGTGAGCTGGACGTCGCCTGTGCCCGGCGGCATGTCGATGACGAGCGCGTCGAGGTCGCCGTCCTCGCCCCAAGCAACATCGCGCAACATCTGATTCAAGGCGCCCACGACCATAGGTCCGCGCCAAATAACGGGTGTCTCCTCGTCGACCATGAAGCCCATCGACATGGCTTTAAGCCCATAGCCCTCCATGGGCTTCAAGGTCTTACCCTTGAGGATCTGCGGCTGGCCTTTGAGGCCCAGTAGACGCGGCTGCGAGGGGCCAAAGATATCGGCGTCGAGGATTCCGGCCTTGAGGCCGCTCGCTTGCAGGCCAAGCGCGAAATTGACCGCTACCGTCGACTTGCCGACGCCACCTTTGCCTGAAGCGACCGCGATCAGGCTTTTGACGCCTGGCACACCTTCGAGCTTGCGCGCCCTAGGCGCGCCGGCTGGCGTTGCCCCAGCGCCCTCGCCGCCGCCGGCACGCGCACGCGCTTCTCTGAGGCGCGCACTGTCCGGCACCCTGGCGCCCGGGACCGCAGCGCGCGACCCTTGTGTCGCTTCCGCCGTCAGGACCGCGGTGACACCCTTAACACCCTCAAGCTTGGCAACAACGCTTTGCGCCGCCTGGCGCAGCGGCTCCAATTCGTCGGCACGCGCGGCCGGCACCGTGATCGAGAAATAGACGTGCCCGTCCTTGATGAGGATCTCAGAGACCAGGCCGAGATCCACAATGTTGCCGTTCAAATCCGGGCCTTTGATCCGGCGCAGCTCGTCGAGGACTTGCGTCTTCGAAACCGACATTAAAGGCTCTCCTGGAGGCGCGGCGGCTTGGAACGCCATTCGTGGCTTACTCAAGCGCCAAAGTCGCGCGGGATACTGTCAGACGTCATGCTGGAAGTCACGGCCTCACCTCGATATAGGAAGCCTTAAGACACAGGACAAAAGCACTGGGGGCAGGGAAGGCGCATCATGAGGGGATTGCTGCAGGTGAGCCGTCTCATCGACGCTGCCACCGAGCGGCTCGGCCGATGGGTCGCGTGGCTCGTTGTCGTGGCGGCCCTCATCAGCGCGGGCAACGCGGTCATTCGCAAGCTCTTCGATATCAGCTCGAATGCATGGCTTGAGTTGCAGTGGTGGCTGTTCAGCGTTGTTTTTCTTTTAGCTGCTCCTTGGACGCTCGCCTTAAACGAGCACATCCGCATCGACATTCTAAACCAGCGTTGTCCGCGCTGGCTGCGCAATACGATTGAGATCGTCGGCCACACCCTGTTCCTGCTACCAATGGCCGCCATCATCGTGTGGACATCCTGGCCGTTTTTCGTCGCCTCCTATTTGCAGAACGAGCAGTCCCCCAACTATGGGGGCCTGCCGCAGTGGCCGGCAAAGTTTCTCATCCCGCTCGCTTTCACAATCCTCTTTGTGCAGGGCGTGTCTGAGCTCATCAAGCGCATTGCCATCATGCGCGGCGAACTTGCCGAGCCCGAGCGCGAGGTGAGCCATCCGGCAGCCGACCTTGCACAACCCCGCCAAGGGACGGACGCGCAGCCGGCCGACAACGGCGATGATCCGCCGGGCACCGCTCCCGACGACGTGCGCTAGGCGCTTAAGCCGGGACCGCGGAGGGCACCATGGTACAACTGATTGCAGAGAACCTGGCGCCGATCATGTTTGCGGCGCTCATCGTATTCCTGCTCTTAGGTTATCCGGCGGCCTTCTCGCTGTCAGCCGTCGGCCTCCTCTTCTTCGTCATCGCCGTCGAGCTGGCACCCTACTCAGAAGGCGTCATCAATCTGTCCTGGCCGCTATTGGGAACGTTGCCAGAGCGCATCTACGGCATCATGACCAACGATACCCTGCTCGCGATCCCGTTCTTCACGTTCATGGGGCTTATTCTTGAGAGGTCTGGGATGGCCGAGGACCTCTTGGAGACCGTAGGCCAACTCTTTGGCGAAGTGCGTGGCGGCCTTGCCTACGCCGTCGTGGTTGTCGGCGCGCTGCTGGCGGCCACGACGGGCGTTGTGGCCGCATCCGTTATCTCAATGGGTCTTATCTCTCTGCCGATCATGCTGCGCTACGGCTATGACGCGCGCTTCGCCACCGGCACCATCGCAGCCTCGGGAACGCTGGCCCAGATCGTTCCGCCCTCCCTCGTCCTGATTGTCTTGGCCGATCAACTAGGCCGTTCAGTTGGGGACATGTATACAGGCGCGCTGCTGCCGGGCCTCATGCTAGCCGGGTTCTATGTCGTCTATGTATTCGTCATCTCGACCTTCGTGCGCAGCGCAGCGCCGGGCCTGCCGGCTGACGCGATTGGTTTTCGCGCAGCCGACGGCTCGCGCGGCTATCGCTCCCTTCTCATACTCGCATTGATCTGCGGCGTGATCGCCTGGCTGGCGATGCGCGACACCACCTACGTTGGCGCCGACTTCGCCATTCTGACACTCGGCCTCGGCGTGTGCATTGCCTTTGTGGTCGCCGTCGTCAACTGGGTGCTCTACCGAACGGCAGGCATTCGCTTCTTATCTCCGCTTGGCCAGCAGGTGACATTCGTGATGATGCCGCCGCTGCTTCTCATCTTTCTCGTGCTTGGCACAATTTTTATCGGCGTGGCGACACCCACTGAGGGCGGGGCGATGGGGGCGGTTGGCGCAATGCTGCTCGCCTACGCCAAGCGCTTATCAGAAAACAACCCAAAACGATTCAACATCGCCATAGTGCGCTCAGCGGCAATTGCCACGGCGAAGCTTTCCGCCTTTGTGCTATTCATTCTCATAGGCGCGCGTATTTTTTCGCTAACCTTCTATGGCGTTGACGGCCACACATGGGTTGAGCACCTGCTCGTCTCTTTGCCTGGCGGCGTGGTGGGCTTCCTCATCTTTGTCAACGTGATGGTTTTCTTCCTCGCCTTCTTCCTCGATTTCTTCGAGCTCGCCTTCATCATCATTCCGCTGCTAGCACCCGCCGCAGAGGCGCTAGGGATCGATCTCATTTGGTTCGGCGTCATCTTGGCGGTCAACATGCAAACAAGTTTCATGCACCCGCCGTTCGGCTTCGCCCTGTTTTATCTGCGCTCAGTCGCGCCAAGACGCACTTACATTGACGAAGTCTCGGGCCGGACCATGCCACCGGTCTCCACCGGCCAGATATACTGGGGAGCCGTGCCGTTTCTGGTTATTCAGTGCTTGATGGTCGGATTGCTGATCGCGTTCCCTGGCATCGTGCGTCATGACACCGGGCTGCGGGCACCCATTGAGCCGCACAAGATCCGCATCGAGACACCCATTGCAGGGCCGCAGGAGCGGCTGCCCGGACAGCGCGGTTTCGCGCTGCCGCCCACACCGCCCGCCATTAAGGGTGCGCCGCCGCCCATCACTAAAGGGCCGGGCGCGCCAACGCTCGACCTCTCGGTGCCGCCCGTTATCGTTCCGCCGAAGTCAGAGTGACCCAGCCGGGCTCTACACGAGCCCCTTGCGCTGCTGGATCATCATGTACGTGTCGAAGGTGTGCTCAGCCAGTTGGAACCAGAGAAAGTCCTCAGCGCGCACCACCTTCATCGCCTCATAGACCTTCTTGAATTCGGCGTTCTCTGCAGAGATCGCGTCAAAGACCTTGTTCGACGCCTTAAAGCAGGCGTCTAGTACCGCCTCGGAGAAGGGACGCAGCTCGGCCCCACCGATTGCAAGCTTGCGCAAGGCGGGCGGATTCAACAGATCATAGCGCGCCATCATTGTGCGATCGGCGAGCGATGCGGCTGACCTGATGATCGCCTGGTAGGTTTTCGGCAGTTCATTCCACTTTTCCAAATTGAAGAAGAAGCTGAGCATAGCCTGACCTTCCCACCAGCCGGGATAGTAGTAATAGCGGGCAACCTTGGAGAAGCCGAGCTTCTCATCGTCATAGGGGCCGACCCATTCCGCCGCGTCGATCGTGCCCTTCTCAAGCGCGGGATAGACGTCGCCGCCAGCTATCTGCTGGGGAACCGCACCCAACCTTGACATCACCGCGCCCGCCAAGCCGCCAATGCGAATCTTTAGTCCCCGCCAATCTTCGGGCGAGTTGATCTCCTTGCGATACCAGCCGCCCATCTGCGTGCCCGTGTTGCCGCCCGGCAGACCGACGATATTGAAACGCGCATAGAACGCGTTCATCAGGTCAATCCCGCCGCCCTCATACATCCAAGCGTTCTGCATGCGGTAATTGAGACCGAACGGCACCGCCGTTCCGAAGGCGAAGGTGGGGTCCTTGCCCCAGTAGTAGTAAGACGCGGTATGACACGCCTCGACGCTTCCGTTGGCAACGGCGTCGGCCGCCGATAGGCCGGGCACGATCTCGCTCGGCGCGAAGACCTGAATTTGGAACCGGTTGTCGGTCATGTCGGCGACCGCCTTAGCGAAAACCGGGGCTGCGCCATAAATGGTGCCAAGCGACGGCGGGAAGCTGGAGACCATGCGCCATTCGAGCGCCGGCATGGTCTGGGCGATGGCCGGAGCCGCAATAGCTGTCGCCGCCACGGCCCCCGCCCCGCCGGCCGTTGCCGCACCTAAGAATTTGCGGCGGTTCATGCTGCCCGTCATAGGCTTACCTCCCAATTGCTCCCGGTCCTTCCGCCCCACCGCGCTCCGGCGGGCTTGTAAACGTAAACGCCGCTCCTGCTCCTCACAAATGTAGGAATGCAGCGCCGACCTTGCCGCGCCCGCGTGGGCGGCCTAAATCGCTCCTCATGCGATATGACGGTGGCGACAGCGACGTGACCGGCGTCCTGCTTGTGGGCGGGCGTTCGCAGCGCATGGGTGGTAAGGAGAAGGCGCTGCTGGAAATCGCCGACGAGCCGATGCTGGCGCATGTAATCGCGCACATGCGCCCGCAAGTTGGGGCCCCGTTATCAATGCCAACGGCGACCTTAAGCGCTTCTCATCCTTTGGCCTGCCCGTCGTTCCCGACACAATAGAAGGCTTCGCTGGCCCGCTCGCGGGACTTCACGCGGGAATGATGTGGGCACAGAGTAAGACACCAAACGCACGCTTCGTTGCCAGCGTGCCAGGACACATACCGTTGCTTCCGCATGAACTCGTTGCACGATTGAAATCTGCGCTTTTAACAGGCGGAGCGCCGTGCGCGGTGGCGTCGTCCCGAGGCAAACAGCATCCCATCGTGGGACTGTGGGGCATCGGCCTGGCGGACTTCGTCGCAGGCGCTTTGGAGAAGGGCATTCGCGCCATGCACCGCTTCGCCGAGGACAATGCCAGCGCCATCGTCGACTTCCCGGACGTCGAGATTGGCGATGTGGCCATTGATCCATTCCTCAATGTGAATACACCAGCAGACCTCGAAACGGCGCGCGCACTTTTTTCTAAGCCCCCGGGCCGGGAGCCAGCGCGTGGCTAGCACTCATGTGGTGATGATCGGTATTGCTGGATGGAAGAACTCCGGCAAAACGACATTGCTTGCACGTCTCGTGGGAGCCTTCACCAAGCGCGGCTTCAAGATTGCGACCATCAAACACGCGCACCACGAATTGCGGCCGGGTGATGGGACGAGCGACAGCGAACGTCACGCACAAGCGGGGGCCAGCGCGGTGGCCGTCGTTTCAGCCACGGGCTGGGAGATTTCCGGGCAGCGCCAGAAAGCGCCGGTGCCGAGCCTGGATGAGATCGCAATGCGGCTACCGCCAGCTGACCTCGTGTTGGTCGAGGGCTACAGATCAGCCCCGATCCCGAAGATCGAAGTACGGCGCCGCGCATCGGCGACAGGTCGGCCGCTTGCCGGGGACGACCCCAACGTGATCGCTATTGCATCCGACCATGCGCTCGAAGATCGCAATGTTCCCGTCTTCGCGCTCGATGATGTCGAAGGAATCGCCGCCTTCATAGAGAAGACCGCCAACCTTGCGCGTCATTCCCGGCCAGAATAGCGGTCCCAAGCAGATGACCAGCGAAGCCAGGCCGGACGCACTGTTGTGCCGCCCTTCCAACGCCGTCGTATGTAGCCGATTGCGAGAATGAGCACGGTGAGCGCGACGGCTGCCCACAGCGCCCAATGGGCTTCGAGTGAGGGGCCAGTTTCCGTCTGTGGTGCCTCCTCGGGAACCGGGACAAGTCGCCCGGCTCTGTTGGCGGCGGTTTTCGTTTCGAATGCATGACCCCCGTCAGCTCCTACGGACCCCACATTGGCCCCAGCCCGAGCCGCTAACCACGCAAGAAGATTTACGAGGGCATGCATCCTACTAGTCCCCTCAAGCGACCCGGTCCTCAATCGGCAATGGAAGTGTGCGACACCCTTGCCGGCGAAAGCCGCGTCGCGCATTGTATATTGAATAGCTGGGCAACTGGGCACGGACCAATGGGAAATTGCACGCAGAACCCGCCACTCCCGACGCTGACCGACCGTTACGGCCGCGACATCACCTATCTGCGTGTGTCCGTCACCGATCGCTGCGACTTTCGGTGCGTGTACTGCATGTCTGAGCACATGACGTTTCTGCCCAAGCGGGATCTGCTCACGCTGGAGGAACTCGATCGCCTGTGTTCGGCATTCGTGGCGCGAGGGGTCAGAAAGTTGCGCATTACCGGCGGCGAGCCGCTCGTGCGCAAGAACATCATGTGGCTCTTTAAGGCCCTTGCCCGTCATCTCGATAGTGGGGGTCTGGATGAGCTAACGCTGACAACCAACGCAAGCCAGCTCAAGCGCTACGCCCAAGACCTGAAGGCAGTGGGCGTGGAGCGCGTCAACGTTTCGCTGGATACGCTGGATGCTGACCGCTTTCGCGCCATTACGCGCTGGGGTGACCTTGGAACGGTTATAGGCGGCCTCGCAGCGGCCGACCAGGCGGGCCTCAAGGTGAAGATCAATACCGTGGCATTGAAAGGGACGAACGAGGACGAGCTCAACGAGATGATCCAATTCGCGCATAGCCGCGGCTACGATGTCACGCTGATTGAAACCATGCCGATGGGCGAGGTCGATGGTGATCGCACCAACCAATACCTGCCCCTTTCGGTCGTGCGTGCGCGCCTCATGGATCGCTGGACGCTGCATGACATCCCGCATCGCACCGGGGGGCCGGCCCGTTACGTGGAGGTGCGCGAAACCGGGGGACGGCTGGGCTTCATCACGCCGATGACCCACAACTTCTGTGAAAGCTGCAATCGGGTACGCCTCACGTGCACCGGTACGCTCTATATGTGCCTTGGCCAGGAGGACGCGGCGGACTTGCGCGCGCCAATGCGCTCCTGTCCCGACGATAAGCCGCTGCACGATGCCATCGACCGGGCCATCGCCCTCAAGCCCAAGGGGCACGACTTCGTCATCGACCGGCGCACGGCCAAACCGGCGGTTTCCCGTCACATGAGCGTCACCGGCGGCTAGGCGAGACGTCTATGAGAGCAGCTTGCGCACACTCTCGCGAACCTGATCTAGCGTGAACGGCTTGGACAGCCGCCCAACCTGGGGACATTTCAGTGTCTTTGCACGCTCTAGCTGATCGGCAAAACCCGACATCAGTAAGATTCGAAGCTTTGGTTGCAATGCGTAAGCGCTTTCGGCGAGTGCGATGCCATCGAGCATTGGCATCTCCACATCGCTGACAAGAAGGTCCAGCGACGCCCCCTCCGCCTTAACCCGCTCCAATGCCTCGCCGCCGTCCTGCGTGACGTGCACGCTGTGGCCATCCGACTCAAGTGCGCGCTTCACCATATCGCGTGTCGCGGCATCATCATCTGCAAGAAGTATTCGCGCCATCTGTAATCCATCCCCAAGAAAGATACGTCAATCCTGCACCACACGTCCCACGAAAGGGAGCTCACGGTAGCGGTGCGCCACGTCCATGCCGTAGCCAACAACGAAAATATCCGGGCACTCGAACGCGCAAAAGTCTGCCTCCACACTAACCGCGCGTTTCACTTTCTTGTCGAGCAAGACGCAGGCCTTGATTGTTTTGGCCCCCCGGGCCGCGATCAAATCCTTGGCGAAGGCCAACGTGCGGCCGGAGTCGAGCACATCATCCACGATGAGAACGTTGCGGCCGCGCACATCCAGATCCATGTCGCGCAGGATCGAGACCTGGCCGGAGGAAACGCGGCTCTTGCGATAGCTCGACAGCGTCATGAAATCGACCTCCGGCGCAAGACCGACGCGGTGCAGCGCGCGAATGAGATCGGCGGCGAAGATGAAGCTGCCCTTGAGGATCGCCACGACAAGAAGATTGTCGAGCTTCTCGTCCGCGACGCTAGCCGCGAGCTCGGCAAGACGCGCCGCGATCGCCTCGGCCGTGAAGATGACCTCAAGCTCGCTATCCACTGCCGTGCCGTGACCCATAGTCGCCTTATCCAGTTTCCTTTTCGCCCTTCCAGTGGGGCAGGATATCAGGACATTGCATCTGTGCCGCAATGCTTCCATAACATCCTTGGGTTGTGCACACCCTGATGTACACGAACCCGCCACATTCCTGATCGATTTATTTCACGTCACGCTTTTCGCGCGGGCGTCACAGGCGCCTTGCGTCTCAGGCACCAACCGCAGGCCAATACTTGTGATTCGACTGTCGAACATCGCCCTGGCCTACGACCGGGGGCACGACGTGCTCTCTGAGGTCAATTTCCATCTGCGACCCGGCTCCTTCCACTTTCTCACAGGGCCATCGGGCGCCGGCAAGAGCTCGCTTCTACGCCTGCTCTTCATGTCGCTGCATCCAACGCGCGGCCACATTCACCTCTTCAATCAGGATGTGAGCCGCATCTCGACCGCGAAGCGCGCGCAACTACGCCGGCGCATTGGTATCGTGTTCCAGGACTTTCGCCTACTCGATCACTTGACGACCTGGGAGAACGTCGCGCTGCCGCTGCGTGTCGTGGGAAAACGCGTACAAGATTACAAGGAGGACGTCACAGATCTGTTGCAGTGGGTCGGGCTCGGCGACCGCATGCATGCTTATCCTTCGATCCTGTCCGGCGGAGAAAAACAACGCGCGGCGATCGCACGCGCGGTGATTGGCAAACCAGAGCTTCTGCTCGCCGACGAGCCGACCGGCAACGTCGACCCGCAGATGGCGCGCCGACTGCTACGCCTCTTCATCGAGCTTAATCGTCTCGGCACATCGGTGCTGATTGCGACCCACGATCATCAACTCATGCGGCAATTCAAAGCGCCGCGCTTGGAGCTGCACGAGGGCCATGTCCGGATCGTATGACAGAACCGGTGGACAGCGAGGTCAGGTCTCGCCGCGATCGGAGGCCAACTTCGCCGCGCATGACGAGATGATAACGGGCACGCGTACAGCTGCCGAAACGCAGCAGCGAGGCTACGATCAAGTCCCAACAACGTCACTTGGCTCCAGGCTGGAGGCAACCAAACGGCACGACATCTACGCGCCCGCTCGTGACCAACGCAGTGAGCGCGAGCAGAAACATGCGCCAGTGGTGCCGCGCGACTCGGTCACTGGCCGCTCGCTCACCCTCGTGATCTCGATTATGTGCTTCCTCGCCTGCCTCACTGCCGGCGCCGTATACATGATCAATCAATCAGCAACTGCATGGCTCAAGGACATCGCCAGCGAGGTGACGATCCAAATCGAGCCCCAGGAAAATGTCGATACAGAAAAGACAGTCAAGGAGGTGCAGGCGTTCCTGGAGAGCCAGGCCGGCATCACCAGCGCAAATCCGCTGAGCTTTGAAGATTCAGCAGGGCTCTTGGAACCTTGGCTCGGCCAATCCGACGCGTGGACAACGTTGCCGGTTCCGCGCCTCATCGCGATTGAGATCGACCGGGGCACCCCGCCCAACGTCGAGGCGCTGAGGGCCGAGCTCGCCCAGAAGTTCACTGGCGTGTCGCTGGACGACCACCGCCATTGGCAGCGCCAGATTAGAACGGTGACGCGCTCGTTTGCTCTGGGTGGTCTAGCCATTCTTCTACTCGTCGCCGCCGCGACGACCGCCATCATCGTCTCCGCCACACGCAGCGCGATGGCGTCGAACCGCGAGATCGTGGAGGTGCTGCACTTCGTCGGCGCCACCGACAGCTACATCGCCCGCGAATTCGAAAAGCATTTCTTGCAGCTAGGCGTTCGGGCCGGCCTTGTCGGCGCGCTGTGCGCAATGGCGGTCTTCATAAGCATGTCAACGGTTATGCAGCTTCTCGGAGGGGGTACCGTCACCGGTGCCGAGATGAAACGCCTCATTGGGACCGGCGGTCTCGATGCGGCGGGCTACGCGCTCTTAGGTGTCATGGTCATTGCCATCGCGGCGCTGTGCATGCTGACCTCACGGTTTGGCGTGTTTCGAATTCTCAACAGCAAACCTTAACGGATCAGTCTCGCGGCGATGCCTGGATTCCTGCAGGGCGGGCCGCACGCGAGCTGCGTCTTGCCCACAAATCGGCGCCAGGCCCTGTCACAACACTGGCCAAATCAGATATTGTGGTTAGGTCGGTGGTTCGCAGGCGCGAAGTAAACGTCTCTGAGAGACAACGATCTACAGCAGCGATCGAAAGTTCTATGAACCGTTGGCGGCGAGTGATGATCCTGGTGACGGGCGCGGCCCTCTCGCTGCTGGTGCTCGGGTTCATTCTCTTTGCCTCGGTGGTGACGCGCGCGCCAGCGCCTGCAGACCCGCGCGCGGAAGGAATCGTTGTACTCACCGGCGAGGGCCGGCGCATCGCGGAGGGCGCACGCCTGCTTAAAGAGGGGCGAGCCAAACGCATGCTGATCTCCGGCGTCAACCCGCGTGCCGGCAAGCGGGCCATTTTGAAAATTTCCGGGCTGCCTGAGCAGAAGTTCGACTGTTGCGTCGACCTTGGCTACCTCGCCCTCGATACGGCAGGAAATGCCGACGAGGCGCGATCCTGGGCGGCCGCCCGCAGGTACCATACGCTCATTGTCGTGACCGCCAGCTACCACATGCCGCGCAGTTTGGCGGAGCTGTCGCTCGCCCTGCCTGGCGCGCGCCTCATACCGCACCCAGTCGTACCCAAAGGCTTTCCCTCAAGCGGCTGGTGGTTCCACCCTTCAACGACGCGCATGCTGCTGGCGGAATACCTGAAGTTTCTGCGCTCCGCCGCCCACTTGACGATCGCGCGGGTGATGGGACAAGGAGAGCGCAATGCGCTCGCCGAGATGCCGCGCGAGCGCCCCGCAGGAATTTGACCGCGTGTTCTTTGGTATGTTGCGCTCGATTGTCTTTGTTGCGGTCTTCTATGTCACGACCGCCCTCTTCGTCGTCCTTGGCTCGTTTCTTCTGTTTGGCCCGCGCCGCTACGCGATGATGGGCCTCAAAGCCCACGCAATCACCTGCTTGTGGCTTTTGAAGTGGATTGTCGGAACCCGCATGGAGGTGCGCGGGCGCGACAAGCTGCCAAAGGTTCCCTATCTAGTCGCCTCCAAACACCAATCGGCCTGGGATACGTTTGCGCTGATCCCAATCTTTTCCGACCCCGCCCTGGTGATGAAGGCGGAGCTCACATTCATACCGTTCTACGGCTGGTTCTCGCGCAAGTTTGAGCACGTCTTCGTGCAGCGCGAACGCGGCCCGGCAGCATTGCGCAAGCTGGTTCGCGACGCGAAGCAGCGTGCAGCGGTCGGACGCGAAATCCTCATTTTCCCAGAAGGCACGCGGCGCACGCCGGGCAGCCCACCCGCCTACAAGTCGGGCGCCGTTGCGCTCTATGAAGGACTGGGCCTGCCCTGCGTTCCCATGGCGCTCAACTCAGGCCTCTATTGGCCGCGGCGCACGCTCCAGCGTTATCCGGGCACGATTATTGTTGAGATCTTGGACCCCATTCCCGCGGGGCTGCCGAGGGCGGAGTTCCAAGTGCTGCTTCAGCAGCGCATCGAGGACGCCTCCAATCGCCTGATTGCCGAAGCCGCAAACGCGCCCCGCCCGCCGCCGATTCCCGCAGGGATAACACCCAGCGCTGCGGGGGCCGGTGCAGCAAGTCCAGCTCCCGCAAACGCGAAGACGCCCTAGCTCATCGGCCAGGGCGTCATCTTTTGCGCTTCAATGATTGCGTGATACCCGCGATCAGCGTCCATCCCCCGTCAGCTTCATCTTGCAAGGAACAGCCGACACCTCGCAGCGATAGAGAACTTTGCCGACGACCTCGCCGATGGAAGACTGTGAGCAGCCCTCTACGACGCCCTTGGCATTGGCCCAGTCGCTGAACTTCTCGCCGGAATCGAATCTAACGATTTCGCGCCATGCCTTGATGGCCGATTGCTT
>Ga0114925_10000921_pt1 | contig 13965 bp, 10 predicted proteins | sample SumtaG_2_FD_87287 | JGI IMG/M metagenome (GOLD analysis project Ga0114925, IMG submission 87287) | Deep subsurface microbial communities from Indian Ocean to uncover new lineages of life (NeLLi) - Sumatra_00607 metaG | ecosystem: Environmental > Aquatic > Marine > Oceanic > Sediment | place... | reverse complement strand
TTTTCGCAAGGTCAAGGAAGATGAGGATTTTAACCACAGGAATACATTGAAGTATTTCGAGGATTAAAATCCGAATCTGACGCAGAGATTGCGGAAAATAGCCATTTATGGATGGGCACTAGCTAATGGTTTGGCAACCGGATAGTGATCCAATGAGGCTGAAAGATAAATTTGCGATTGTGGGAATAGGTTACAGCCCACAGGGGAAAGTTCCCCACAGAACAGCATTGAGCTTTTATGTGGAGGCGTGCGCAAATGCCATTAAAGATGCAGGTCTGAAGAGAGAAGACATCGATGGTCTGATGTGTTATCGCTACTTTCAACCAATGCAGAACGAAGAAGAGGTGACACCCTATCTTGTTGCCCAACATTTGGGTTTATCTCCTACAGTATTGAGCCAGGAGGCCAACTGTGCTCGCTCGCATATTCACCACGCCATTGGTGTCCTTGAAGCAGGTCTTTGCAATTATGTCGTTATATGTTATGCGGATAATCCCTCATCGGGAGATCGTAAACTTGCTCAAAATCAGGGTGACAATGCAGCCTTTGGACACTTTTGGGGGATGGCAGATTATGCAATGGCAGCCCGACGGGCCATGCATATCTTCCATACGGGGCCCGAAACCTGGAAGGAAATTGCAGTTGGACAACGCAAATGGGCCAACCTTAACCCAAAAGCCATGATGTATGATCATCCCTTAACCTTCCAGGATTATTACAACTCTGGATGGGTGGTGGAGCCGTTCCGATCCTGCGACCGTCGCCTTATGAACGATGGTGGACGGGCTTTTGTTGTAACGTCTGTTGAGAGGGCGCGAGACTTAAGACACAATCCGGCTGTTATTATGGGAATTGGTCAGCACAACCCATCCTGGGATATTCAACAATCGACCACCATGGCCGGAGCAACAGGGGCCAAGATAGCTGGTAAAATAGCATTTGAAATGGCAGGGATCACGATCGACGATATCGATGCCTGCCAGATCTATGATTGCTTCACTTACACTGTGGAAATTACATTGCAGGATTATGGATTTTTCGGACCGGGCGAAGGGGAAGATTGGTTTCGAGGTGGGACAATTGCACCTGGCGGGAGACTACCGGTCAACACTTCAGGAGGACAATTGTCCGAGGCCTATTTCATGGCTCTTACGCAAATCACAGAGGGTGCCATACAGATCATGGGCCGGTGCGGTGAGAGGCAACTGGGACCCAGGACCCACACCAAAGAGCCCGAGATTATCCTGTGCAGCGACAATGGCGGGATATTACAGACTCATGCCTGTATCATATTGAGAAGGTTATGATTGGCCATGTTTTACAAGAAGCCTTTACCGCAGCCGAATCCGGATACGAAACCTTTTTGGGACGGTTGCAGTAAACACGAGTTGAGATTCCAAAAATGCAGAAATTGCAGTCATGTTCGTTGGCCCCCATCCATTATTTGCCCGATGTGCTACACACAGGATACGGAATGGATTAGATCTGGTGGCAGAGGAAAGATTTACACTTTTGTGGTATACCATCAGGCGTTTCACAAGGCATTTGAGAATGACCTCCCTTATGTAACTGCCATTATAGAACTTGAAGAGGGTCCGCGACTTCTGAGCAACATAGTCGGTTGTAGACCTCAAGATGTGAGGTGTGACATGCCATTGGAGGTGACATGGGAGGATATTAATGAAGAATTCAGCTTGCCAAAGTTCAAACCTATTAGGGAGCCTTAATCAGTAAAAGGGGTACTCATTCTCCAATTTTTACTTGACAAAAGTTTCCTGATATGAAACGAATATTTAAAGCTTATAGGGGCCCTATAGCTTCCTTTAAGGTTACCCCAATTGTTTGGGCAACCACGTCTGAAAAGCTTATAAATGCTATTCGTGATGCAAAAGGTTATCAGGAAGAAACGATTAAAGAATAACAAAAGTAATCCAGGGCCTGCTAATAATAGTCTGGCCTGCAAGGAGGTTTTCGTGTGACCGCACTGTGGATATTAGAATTTGAAAAGATTAACCAGGAGAGTGTAAATGTCACGGGAACAAAGTGTGCTAATCTTGGGGAGTTGATGAGAATAGGTATGCCAGTTCCACCCGGTTTTGTTGTAACCGCTCAGGCCTTTGATTTTTTTCTAAACGAGACAGGTGCCGATGAAGAAATGAATAAGGTATTAAAGGCATTTGAAGAGGCTCCAAAAAGTATAGAAGAATATGAAACACTCAGCCGGACATTATCTCAAATAATCACGTGCAATGATGTTCCAAAGGAACTTAAAGAGACCATATCTCAGGCTTATAACGCTTTGAGTGCTGAGTGTAAAATGGAGGAGGTTCCCGTTGCTGTCAGATCAAGCGGGTGTGCTGAGGATTTACCCACGGCGGCCTTTGCCGGACAATATGAATCCTATCTTAATGTCATAGGAGCTCATGACCTTTTGGATAAGGTGAGGGATTGCTGGGCCAGCCTATTTACTTCCCGTGCCATTTCTTATCGGATGAGGAACAATCTGCCCATAATGGATAAACTCATGGGCGTCATAGTACAGAAAGTGGTGAATTCCCGATCTGCGGGTGTCGCTTTTACAGCACTTCCATCAACCGGAAACATTACCTGGGTTATGCTCGAAGGAAATTGGGGTACGGCTGAAAGCGTGGTCCAGGGATTCGTGACACCGGATAGATACTATATTCACAAGGAAAGCCTGAGGATAGAGGAAAAGAATATCTCACAAAAGCTGAAACAGCATGTAATAGCTGAGACAGGTACAAGGGAGGAAGACGTTCCCGAAGAGAAACAGTCTGAACCCTGTTTCTCTGATGAAGAGGCCACAAAAATAGCGGATATGGCGAAACATGTAGAATCCCATTATGGGACGCCTCAAGATATTGAATGGGCCATAGAAGCGGATTTGCCGTACCCCGATAATATTTTCTTGGTGCAAACTCGGCCAATAACAACCCTGAAAAAGAAAAGTGCCGTTGATCAGGTAGCTGACCTGATGTTAACGCGATTCGTAAAGAGGTGAAGAAAAAGGGCTTTTTATAAGCATAGACAATCAACCCTGAACCATGTTTGGAAGAGATCGGTTCAACTAAATGATAAGGAGGAACAAAAATGTTGCATCCGGCTTATGATCTTACGTTTTACGAATTCGATGATGAAAGAGATACTAAGGTTTACGATGTCCTTTTATGCGATCTTGTCCATGGAAAACCTCCACTGAAACCCCTTTATTTTGGCACCGGCTGGTACTGGTACGTATACGCAATCTCGAGTGCTGCAGAGACCCTCCATCTACCCACCACTAAGGGATGGGGTTATAGAGTTCTCGACGGCTATCCGTACCTCACAGCCTTGAGGACCACGGAAGAAGAAGCCAAGGCGCGTGAACCAATTTTCAAGGAAAAAATCAAACCCTTTATTGAGGATTTTGATGGGGTCTGGGATCCCCTCAAAACCGAATTGATGGAGATGTATAAAGAGGCCAAGGAATCGCGCGGTCTTAAGGAGTGGGATGATATCAAAAAGCTCAGTAACATAGAGCTGCTCAAGTTTTTCCTGGATTATGCCTTCGTCATAAATCGCAAGGAAGCAGAGACCCACATGATCATGTTAGTCGCTACGAATTATATTAATGGTCTATTCCAAGAGATGTGGCGTGACTTATTCGGGAAGGAGGCCCCCATAGATCCGGATTTCAGCAGATTAATGACTGGATTTGAGGCCCAGGATACAAGAGTCGTCCGGGAAATGTGGAAACTTGCCAGAAAGGCCTTTGATATGGGTTTGGAAGACGCATTCAAGCCCGAGGATAATGAACAGGTATTGAAGGAACTTGAGAAAAGCGATCAAGGCAAGAAATGGTTGAAGGAATACAAAGAATTTCTTATGGAGCACGGATGGCGATGTGAAAGCATGCATTCCTATGATACCCCTGCTTGGGTCGAAAGGCCCAGCCTGGCCATCGGGAGGGTCAAGGTACTCATGGCCCAGGAGTCTTTTACCTTTGACGCCGACCGAGAGCGTCTTATTAAGGAGCGGGAGGAAGCGGAAAAGGAGGTACTGGCCAAGTTACCCGTGGAGCAGAAAGAATGGTTCGGCACCTTGATGAAGTCGGCACAAAAATCGGGTTACTGGAGCGAAGACCATACCTATTTTTGCGATTTTTATGTGGGTGCGATGGGCCATTGGATTGCTACTGAAATTGGAAGGCGTTTTGCTGAAGCCGGGTGCATCGATGCCCCTGAGGACGTCCATTTCCTGCATGCCCACGAGATCAGGAAGGCGGCCGTGCCCCTGGGAGACGTCAACCTGCGTCCCTATGTGGAAAGGAGAAAAGAGGCCTGGGAAAAGGCCTATAAAACAAATCCACCACCGTTTCTCGGAAATATAGAGAAGGCCCAGGAGGTTTTGAGAAGCGATCCCACTCTCTCTGTGTCTACCCAGATGCCCATAGTGAGAGAAGAATTAAAGGCAGACCTTTATGGGGCTGCCGCGGCTCCCGGTGTCGTAGAAGGAGTGGCCAGGGTCATCATGGGAGCGGATCGGCTGTCCGAGCTTAAGGAGGGAGAAATTCTGGTTGCCCCGGGTACCTCCGCAGCATGGACGGTGGCTTTTGTCCTCATTAAGGGACTCATAACCGATGGTGGGGGCGCGCTGTCCCACCCCGTCATCATGGGACGGGAATACGGCATTCCCTGTGTGGCTGGCTGCTTAGAAGGGACCCAGAAGATCAAGACAGGTCAGAGAGTAAAGATTGACGGTAATTTGGGGGTCGTTTATATCCTGGATTAGTTGAATTCCTCGCGCTAAAGGGTGGAAGTCCATTCATCCTCTCCTTGAGTGGCGGGGCATCCTGGTGTTTTTTGTAAATAAGCCACTCCGGTAAACCGGGGTGGCTTGTACCAAATAGCTTTATAGCTCCTGTGCGTAAAACATCGGTAATAGGGTTATCAACAAATGACCCTGGCTTTTTAAATTACGTTATCTTTGGGCATGGTGCGTGTATCCTCTCTTTTTAAATATTTCTATTTTCCAAGACTCTAAATATATCCCAGAAGGATACAGCACCTAATCTCTCAACCACAACTTTCGGTTATATCATCAACATTACGATCCTGGCTTTTTCAATGCATCTCCCTAAAATATTTAAATAAATCTGAAAAATTTGCAAGGCATCTTGCAAAAATTTTGGCAAGGAAAGTGTTTTTATTTGTTGACATGTAGGAAACTCTATATTATATTCAAAATGATGTAAGAATGCCCGGGAACAATTTTGTTTTCAGTTGAGGATTGCAAATTTAGCTCATCATGCGAGCACAAAATCAAAATACTTGGCACTTGCTTCAGCGGTAAGAGCTGGAAGACTCTGAAAATAGTGACATTTTCAAAAAAATAAGAGACCTGACAGAAAGGGACGATTGTCTTTTCTTCGAAGATTTTTCAGCGATTCCGCTAAATAACAACTTTTGGTATTGTTGTGAAGAGGACCAGGAATATGTATCAAAAACACTCCGAGTATGGGAGGAAATTTTGATTAGAGCAAATCCCACCTAATCGAACAAATCAGGATTATTGAGAGGGTGAAGGAAAAAACGTCAATCAAAAACAAATAATGAGGTTGAAAGGAGGTTTACATGGGGATACGAACACGCGAAGAGTATAAAGAAAGCCTGCGAAGGCAAAGCCCTAAAGTTTACATGGAAGGAGAGGAGGTAAAAAATATTGTAGATCACCCAGGTTTTCAGGTGGCCATAAACAACACGGGGGTTTCCTACGAATTGGAACATGATCCTAAATATCGAGATTTTGCCACCCTTACCTCCCCGCTTATTAACGAAGAGATCAGTAGGTGGACGAATATACAGCAAAATGAACAGGATGCTCTTGCCATGGTCAGGCTTATGAAGGGTTTGGGGGATTACTTCTGCCCCTGTTGCTATAGATGTCTTACGAGCATCGCTTTAAACAGTTCATGGGCTGTTAGTTACGACATCGATCAAAAGTACAATACCGATTATCACCAGCGGGTTGTTGAGTTTGTAAAGGAAGCTCAGAGGAATGACTGGATAATTGGGGCAGCGTCAATAGACCCCAAAGGGGACAGAAGCTTGAAGCCCAGTGAGCAACAAGATCCAGATTTGCATCTGCACGTCATTGAAAGGAAGAAGGATGGCATTGTCGTGAGAGGCGCAAAGGCACATGTTTCATGTGGCCCGTACGCCCATATGCTATCTGTTCGAGGGGCTGGGAGGGTTGACGAGTCGGAAAAGGATTATGCTGTTGACTTTTTTACCCCGGTTGATGCTGAAGGGATAATATTTATATCTAAACCGGCACCAGCACCACTTGAACCCAAGGATTTCGAGAACCCGATCAGCTCGAAACATGGAGGCCTGGTAGAATCGATGGTTATCTTTGACGATGTGTTCGTGCCATGGGAGAAGGTCTTCCTCTGCGGCGAATATGAGTTTACTCCTTCACAGTCCTTAATGAGAGGAGCCCTTCATGCCATGCATAAGTGTATGTGCCAGTGGGCCTTAACGGATATAGAAATTGGCGCTACGGCATTGATAGCCGATTACAATGGCCTGTCCCAGGCTCCTAACATACGCGAGTCAATAGGTGAGATGATCATGGGTGCTGAAATCATGCATTCCTGTGCCATAGCATCTGCCCTGGAGGGTTGGACACATGAATCAGGAGTATATATCCCCAAGGCCGGGCCGGCATGCACGGGCAAGGTTTTTTCAGCCAGGAAGTTAGGAGACAACCGTTTTTCAATGCAGGATGTCGCCGGTGGGTTTGTGGCGACGATGGCCTCAGAGAAGGACTATAAAGATCCGAAGACTAGAGGGTTTCTGGAAAAATACTATAAGGGAAGAGAGGGAGTGCCCACCGAGTTCCGTATACGTGCCTTCAAACTTATTGAAGACTTGGTAGCTTCTCCTTATGCCGGATGGAGGCAAGCAATGGCTATTAGTGGAGGGGGAGATGCTCGACACCACAAACAGATGGCTATGGCGGATTACGACCTGGAGCAGAGTATTAGAAAGGCAATGATTGCCGCTGGAATAAAAAGCGATTCATTAACAGGCGACACCTTGGAGTAAGCCCTCTGAAAATTGCCTCGTAACACGAAAGAGTAAGGTATTAAAAGGGAGCTGTGAACATGGTTTTAGTATATATAATATCACATAGTAGATAAAGTGGTAGAGTGGATTCAAAGAACATAGTGGCCATTCGCACCCTTGTTACCAAGGGGAACAGACACGTCCCTTGACCGCAGTCCAAGAAAAAAGCACTGTTTACAAAGTTTCCCATATGATATGGGGTCGTTCCCCGAGCTTGAAGTAATTGATTCCACAATATTCAGAGACTGTAAGATCTTGTGATGATTGAAAAAAGAATTTGTTTATAGGCATATTTAGTTGGTTCAGGGTTAGTTTCGTAAGGAGGTCATTTATGGTAGGTATTACATCATTTGAAGCCTATATTCCTACTTACCGGCTAAGCCGGGATGAAATCTCCCGGGCATGGGGAACAGGAAATATGAGAGGAGAAAAGGCAGTCGCCAGGCATGATGAAGATAGCTTAACAATGGCGGTGGCTGCTACTCTTGGCTGTATTAATAGAGGTGGGCAACAAGGAGATGGTTTGTTTTTTGCCAGCACCACTTCGCCATACAAGGAAAAGCAGACGGCTGCCATAATAGCCGCTGCGGTTGATCTGCCCAGTGAGACTCGTACCGCCGATTTCACCGATTCCTTGAGAGGTGCAACAATCGCCATGAATTCGGCTGTAGATGCCGTCAAGAGTGGTTCCGCTGAAAATATCATTATTGCCGCCTCGGACTACAGGATGGGTGCTGGGAAGAGTGAATTTGAGCAAATATTGGGCGATGGGGCGGCCTCAGTTACCATTGGAAAATCAGGAGTAATCGCCAGCGTTGAAGGGAATTACTCTGCCTTTAGCGAATTCATCGATATATGGAGACGTGAAGGAAGTGCTTTCACTCAATCGTGGGAAAGTCGTTTCATTACCAGTGAAGGCTACGCTAAAACTATGCAGCAAGTAATTTCAGGCATCATGAAACAATACAATCTTACTCCAAAGGATTTCTCAAAGGTCATCTACAATGGGCCTGACAAGAGAAGCCATGCGAGTTTGGCAAAACGTCTCGGGTTTGATGTTGAAACCCAAGTTCAAGACCCCATGTACCATTCAATCGGTAACACAGGGACGGCTGCTGTATTGATGATGCTTGCCTTTGCGCTTGATGAAGCAAATCCCGGAGATCTTATTCTGGTAGCTAATTACGGAGACGGGGCCGATGCCTTTATACTGAGAGTCACAGAAAATATCAAGATGGTTCAGGGGGAACGAAGAATGATGGCGAGCTTCGAAAGGAAGATTCCCATCACTTATGGAACATACCTGAGTTGGCGGGATCTGGTTCCGACCGAGGATCCCCGTCATCCGGAACCGGAGAGTCCTTCCATAACATGCTTATGGCGAGAGAGAAGAAGCACCCTGGCCTTTTACGGAAACAAATGTGAGTCGTGTGGTACGGTTCAGTATCCTCCTCAAAGAGTCTGTACGAAATGCCAGTCCAAGGACCATTTTGAGGACTATAAGCTCTCCGATAAAAGGGGACACGTCTTTACGTATGCTATCGACCAGTTAAGCTGGAGCAAACAAAGCCCGGTGCTGGTAGGGGTGGTAGATTTTGAAGGCGGAGGGCGGGTTATGTGCGAGATATGCGACTGCAATCCCGATGAAATGAGGATAGGAATGCCAGTAGAAATGTGCTTCAGAAAATTGGATCAAGATGCTGATATCCAAAATTATTTCTGGAAAGGCAGGCCGGTAATCTAATTTGGTAACATTATCAGGGAGGAAGTATGGGCAAAATCAGAGATAAGGCTGCCATTATTGGGATGGGTTGTACAAATTTCGGGGAGCTTTGGGACAAGAGCGTCGATGACCTCATCGTTGATGCAACCTATGAGGCATGCGAGGATGCCGGAGTGGACCTCAAGGACATAGAGGCGGCCTGGCTGGGCACTGTTTTCTCAGGGCACACCGCCGTTAGCTTGTCATCCCCGTTATCATGGCAATACAAGCCTGTTACAAGGGTAGAGAATATGTGCGCAACAGGAACTGAGGCACTAAGAGCCGCTGTTTACGCAGTCGCATCGGGGGCATACGATATCGTGCTGGCAGTCGGCGTCGAGAAATTGAAGGACACGGGGTGGATTGGGGTCCAACCTACAAATGTGGTAGGCCGTTCAACAATAGGCACTGCCGGCACGGACTTGGGGCTCTCACCGCCGGCGATGTTTTCTCTCATGGCTCAAAGGTATTTTCATGATTTTAAGATAGACCCTGAAGAGGGCAGAAGGTTGCTGGCGGAAATTACGGTGAAGAATCACCATAACGGCAGCCTGAACCCGAAGGCGCATTTCCAGAGGGAACTAACAGTCGAGCAAGTCCTGAAAGCCCCGATCGTTGCCTGGCCCTTAGGAATCCTCGATTGTTGCGGTGTCAGCGATGGCGCTGCAGCAGCTATCGTCACAAGGTCTGATATGGCAAAGAACTTCAGAGACGATCCCATTTATGTAAAAGCCCTGGCCACAAGTGTCGGTCCGCGGCGTAATCCCACGGTTCAGGATTATGACTTTACCCATATAGAGGAGAATGTCCGTGCTGCTCAAATGGCGTATGATGAGGCCGGAATAAAGGACTCCTTTAAGGAATTGAGTGTGGCTGAGGTGCATGACTGTTTCACAATCCATGAAATGATCCTTTATGAAGACCTGGGCTGGAGCAAGAAAGGCAAGGCAAAAGACGATATAGAAGCGGGGACATTCACGCTTAAGGGTGAATTACCGGTAAATACCGATGGCGGCTTAAAATGTTTTGGTCACCCTCTTGGCGCCAGCGGCTTGAGGATGCAATATGAGATCTATCAGCAACTGCAGGAAAAGGCCGGGGATCGTCAGGTGAAAAATCCGCGTTTAGGGTTGATTCATAATTTCGGTGGTGGTGTTTGGGGGGGAATTGGTTGTATAGCTATTACCGGAAATGAGCTTGACAGGAGGTAGGAGACGAATGGTTAAGGAATTTGATCATGTGGGTGTGGTTGTCAAGGACACAAAGGAAACAGCAGGGCTGCTTTCCTCTCTATTCGGTTTCGAGGTTACCGAGACCCAGGAATTTCCGGAACAGGGATTTAAATCGACTCTCGTATCAAAGGAAAAGGTAACGATTGAGCTCATTGAGCCTGTTGGCACGCAGGGGATCATTCAAAAGTTTATTGAGAAAAGTGGCTACGGACTGCATCATATATCCCTTCGCGTCGATGACATCGAGCAAGAAATTGATATGCTGGAGTCCAAGGGGGTGAAAGCCCTGAATCGAAAACCAGCGAAAATAACAGACACATCGGAGATAGCCTTCCTCCATCCGAGTTCTACTGCAGGGATTTTGATTGAGTTGATGCACAGAACATCCGCTTAACCTTATCTGAGCATATTTATGGAATCCAATTCCGGAAGTCTTGTTTTCCCCAAGGCGCGCAAGAACAGGAAGGCGAAACAAATAGCAAAAGAACCACACCTCAACATTTAGGAGGTAAATTCATGGATAAGCTTCAGTTTATTGATCAAACACTGAGGGATGCTCAGCAGAGTCTGTGGGGGTTTAGGATGAGCACCGATCAGCTGGCGCCCATCCTCCCTGTCATGGACCGAGTAGGATACAAAGCAATCGCAACGGTTGGTGCACGGGGCGTGATTGTAACCATGCGGGCCTTTAATGAGGACCCTTTCGAGAGAATGCGATTGTTGAGCAAGACGTTACAAAAAACCCCTCTACGAGGATCATTCTGGGCCTGGAACCTTCAGGGTTGGGATTTGGAGCCTCTCGCAGCTATCGAACTCTGGATAAAGGTACAAGTTGCAAATGGGATAAGGAGTTTCTGGATCTGTGATTATCAGAATCTGATGGACAGGCTATCTCATCTCGTAGGGATAGCCAAGTCCGAAGGAGCCGAAGTTGTGGTCGGTTTGTTGTATGCCTCAAGCCCTGTGCACACAGACAAACACTTCGAAGAAAAGGCTCGTAGGCTTAGCGAGGTACCTGGTATCGATGGTATTCATGTGGAAGACGCCTCAGGCGTCTTGACCCCTGAGAGGACGAGGGATCTTTTGCCGGCAATACACCGGGGAAGCAGAGGCCTGCCCATCGAGGTCCATGCACATTGTAACAATGGCCTGGCGCCTTTGTGCTATTTGGAGGCCATGAAGCTTGGGTTCAAAACGTCACACACCGCTGTCTCACCTCTTGCTAACGGGAATTCCTTACCATCCATTGAACACACGCTACGTAATGGTCTTCGACTTGGATTTTCGTCTGATATTGATATGGAAGCATTGAAAACCGTATCTGAGCATTTCAGCTCAATTGCACATGAAAATGATTTGCCGACGGGAAAACTTTCGGAATACGATGTTTTTCTTTATGAGCACCAGTTACCGGGGGGCATGATGGGTACACTGAAGAATCAGCTCTCCGAATTAGGAATGGAGAACCGTCTGGATGAACTCCTCGAGGAAGTAGCTCGGGTTCGTAGGGATTTTGGGTATCCTGTTATGGCGACGCCTTATTCTCAGATAGTCGGTAGTCAATCTGTCTTCAACATAACGACAGGCGAAAGATACAAAATTGTTCCTGACGAAGTGATCAAGTATGCGGCAGGGGGCTATGGTGAACCAGATGGGACCATGGACCAGGATGTAAAGGACAAAATTCTGACTTTACCCAAGGCAAAGAAGTTCCTAAACTGGGAACCTCCTGATGTAAGTTTGAGAGATTTGCGCAGGGAGATTGGTTTCGACCTCTCAGATGAACAGCTTTTGCTTCAGCTCTTGAACCCCGAAGGCGAGGTGAAGAATAAACTTAGAGTCCTGTATGGGGGTGGGATGTAGGCGTTTCCCTATGTAACGTCGTAGGCTTGCAGAATAAGTGGCAAATGACTTGTGGTGATCCTGAGGAGTTGTGTTCATCCCCATGCGTCGGGTTCCAGAGGGGTATTGGGGTAAACGCAAGCGAGGCTTTAAACGAGTGCTGCGGTTTCATCTTGATCGGACCAAGATGGTCTTGCAACAAAATGCATAGGAGAGAGAACATGGGAAATATATCTAAAAATGTGGTTGGGGGTTTGGTACAGGAAAAGGCAGGTGTTCATAAGGACAGGGTCTTTTTGTACTTCAAGGATGAAGCTATCACCAATCAACAACTGGAAGATAGGTCCAACCGATTCGCCAATGGATTCAGGGAACTGGGTATTACAAAGAATGACAAGATTGCCATTATGATGAAAAACCACCCCGATTTTCTCTATACCTGGTTTGGTTCGGCCAAACTCGGGGCGGTGGAGGTGCCCATAAATAACGCCTATAAGGGTGACCTTTTAAAACATATCATTAATAATTCTGAGTCGAAAATCCTGGTTATCGACGTAGATATGATGGACAGGCTCATATTGATCAAGGATGAACTCCCTAAGCTGGAGCGGATCATTTGCCACGGCGAGATTGATGAAGAGGTTTCTAATTCCCTTGCTGTGCCGATATCAAACCTAGAACAGTTCTTCGAGTACACCTCCGACCCTCCGGAAGTTGAGGTAAAGCCAAAGGATCCGGCCGGATTCATCTATACCTCGGGAACGACTGGCGTTTCTAAGGGTGGAGTCTGTCCACATAACTTTTTCTTGCACCAGGCCAAGCTCGTATCGGAATTGCGTGATCTTAAATCTGAAGACATTCTGTATACCTTTCTTCCGTTATTCCATTTCAATGCCCAGATTTTTACGGTCCTGACAGCACTTCAAAATGATGCTCAGGTCGTACTATCCGACCGCTTCAGCGCGTCCGCATTTTGGGATGATATCCGGAAATATAACGCCACCCAGTTCAATTATCTGGGCGCCGTGATGACCATACTTTCCAAACAAGAACCGAGGGAGGATGATCACGACAACCCAGTCAGGATTGCATTTGGGGCAGCCTGTCCCCCGGACGTGATGGAGCAGGTAGAAAAACGATTCGGGTTTGTCTGCCTGGAAGGTTTTGGCATGACCGAAATTGGAATCGTTGTCCATGATGATATCAATGCAAGAAGAAAAGGCTCCTGCGGAAGGGTTCTCGACAAATATTACGAGGTTAAGTTGGTAGATGACGACGACGAAGAAGTGGGAGTCAGAGAAATTGGTGAAATCGTTATGAGGCCCAAAGAACCCTATATTATGATGACAGAATACTACAAAATGCCGGATAAGACGCTCGAAATATTTAGAAACCTATGGTTCCACTCGGGGGATTATGCCAAAAAAGACGAGGATGGGTATTTCTACTTTGTGGATCGCAAGAAAGATGCCATACGGCGTCGAGGAGAGAACATCTCTTCTTTTGAGGTGGAAAAGGTCGTAAATTCACATCCCCAAATTTTGGAAAGCGCCGTTTTTGCTGTTCCTTCAGAACTTGGCGAGGATGAGGTCAAGGTCAATGTTGTTCTTAAACCGAACGAGGTCATGCCACCTGAAGATCTGATCAAATTCTGTAACGAAAGGATGGCCTACTTTGCCGTTCCCCGGTATGTGGAATTTGTAACTGACCTTCCAAAAACCCCCACTAACCGAGTGGAGAAGTACCGTTTAAGGGAGATGGGCATTACAGAGAATACCTGGGATCGAGAAAAGGCAGGGGTCAAAATCACTAAATAGCCTCTATTGATGAAGGATTCATGTAAAAAAAGGCCATTTCTGTAGCGGTTATTTTTGCTTTAGAATACTTTCAGACTTACCCAGGAGGCTGTCCGAGAATGAGATATTTTTTTCAAGATCAAGTCGAAGATCCCGGACTTTGAGCGGGGGAAGGCGAAAATTATAACCACCCCGCTTAAATA
>Ga0114925_10000919_pt1 | contig 13978 bp, 12 predicted proteins | sample SumtaG_2_FD_87287 | JGI IMG/M metagenome (GOLD analysis project Ga0114925, IMG submission 87287) | Deep subsurface microbial communities from Indian Ocean to uncover new lineages of life (NeLLi) - Sumatra_00607 metaG | ecosystem: Environmental > Aquatic > Marine > Oceanic > Sediment | place... | reverse complement strand
TGATTCTTATTCCTAGTCGATCCGCAATATCTCCCGGAATGCAATCATAATTTTTTGCTGTAGCTAAAATGGTAATTTTTTCATTTTCTTCTACCTTACTTAATGCAGACAGCAGCAAACCCCAGTTTAAAGTTACGAATCCTGGCTGACGAAACAGGTTGACAAGATCAAGATGCTCAAGCAAAATAATTACATGTTTATTTTCTTTAGAAATACTATTTTTTGCTTGTTGGAAAGTGCTATCCAATGTTCTAGAAAAAAACCATTCATCTTCTTTTGCGCAACAGTCACCAACATTAAGTATCAACAATGGAATATCAACTAACTTCACCAATTCTTTTATAAGCAGTGTTTTACCAATACCTTGTGGGCCAACTAAGAGAAACCAAGGTGGCCCCATTTCTAATATATACGGATCTTTTTTTGCGGCTCCAAACCAAGTGAGGTTAAGCCTATTTGGAAATTTACCAGCAAAATTTTCTAATCCTGTCATGGTAGAATATTTGGATTGTTGTTCTTCAGTTGCCCGTTTTTCTCTTATAGGCATATCACTTGATTCCGCCATTGGTGAAGTAGCAAGCAACGTGCTCAACAAAAATACTTTAGTTTGATTCATCCTTTACCTTTCGTTAGTTATTATTGGTTATACTTTGGTTTGATTAACACGCTTCTTGCTCTTTTTCTTTTTTGTAAACAGCATCTTTCGCATTTATAAAAATTAATTTTTATTCGCAGCTATATTGTCTGTAATATTGGCTATTCTGTTGCTTTTGAACCCTTATTGTTTCTTTTGCAACATGTGAATTATGCTTAATTTTCAATTTAATATTGAAATAACATAAAGTAATAAAAAAGGTTTGTCAATAAAAATATAAAAAAGATAAGAATTTTAAATGATAATTAAAAGTTTTTAAACTAGCGATCGACAAATGGGATCGTTGGACTTTATAAATATTTTTTTTTTGCTTATGCTGAACTACGAAATAATAAATATCAATTTATGAGGTATCTGATTATGCAAAACAAAAATCTTCCTACAAAAATGCAAGAAAAGGAAAAACCATCAGATCGCAAACCACTAGAAGAACTCATATTTGAAGGAACTTTCAAAGGGAAGTAATAAAAGGGGGATTGCTTAATGTTGTCGATGACCATACTAGCTAATTTTTTTATTTCAATGTGGCTGTGGTTATTTGTGGGAGGAATGTATCAGCTATTCGTTTCTTTCATTTTCATGGTGTTGCTTATGAAGCTCATTATGCGCCTTAATCTTGTAAACCTGTTATTTTTGACCCTTGGTGCACACCTCTTTTCTCTTTTAATGCTCACAGCGTTGTATGGTGCTGTGCACTCTATTTTTGGCTACAACTATGTATCACTCGGCGAAGCATATGAAAAAGGTTATAGTATTTTGAATGCATGTATCACTTTGGGTTTAGTGAGTACGGTGTTTCAGGCATTCTTTTTTAGGATGTTGCGCTGCTACCAACATATTAGACTTCACCACATGCTAAGTATTGTGTTTTTAAGCAACATGGCTGGGGCATTTATTACCTATTGGTCTTCGCCACCATTGTTTTAAGCAGTGGCGGTTGTTTTATAATTAAAGGGATGTGTGGATATTCAGGAAAAAAATAATTTGATTGAGTATCTTGCACAATATCTTACGCTCCAACGAAAAGAAAAAATAGAACAGATACTTGGCAACAGAACGCGGCATATTACATTAATTTTAGAAGATTTATTTCAAGAACAAAATGCAAGCGCAATTGTACGAACAGCCGAATGCTACGGTCTACAATATATTCACGCAGTTGAAAAACAATATCGTTTTAGAGTTGTTGATGGTATTTCTATGGGTGCATCAAAGTGGGCTAGTCTAATTCCTTATGCTGATATAGTTGACTGTTTCACTCACATGAAAAAACAGGGATATACCATAGTTGCAGCAACACCGCATACAGATTCTTATTTGTTATCTGATGTGCCAATTATTGATAAAACTGCACTTGTTTTTGGAGCAGAACGTTATGGATTAAGTGAATATGTGTTGCAACATGCTGATTCTTTTTTTAAAATTCCTATGTACGGTTTTACTGAAAGTTTTAATGTTTCAGTGAGTGTCGCAATTTCATTAAGTAACATTATTTCACGTTTACATGCATCTTCAGTGAATTGGCATTTGTCTTCGCAAGAAATAATAGACATTCGTCTTGACTGGTATCGACGTTCTATTAGGGCGGCACATCAGCTTGAGAGGAAATTTTTTTTAGACCAAATAGAAATGGTTTGAGTTAATTATTCGTAGTAGATATACTATCTTCTACGATCGAAATAACCTGTAATAATGTTGAAAGTTTATCCCTATGGCCAAAGATACTAATTTTGTCTGGATTGATTTAGAAATGACCGGTCTAAATTCAGAACAAGATCACATTCTTGAAATTGCGACTATTATTACTGACGATCAACTCAACATTATTGAACAAGGACCAGCGCTTATTATTCATCAACCTGAAAAACATTTACAAGGTATGGACGAATGGGTTTTAGAAACCCACACTAAAAACGGTTTGCTTAAAAAAGTAAAAGAATCAAACATTTCTTTACAACAAGCAACACAACAAACATTTAATTTTATACAAAAATATTGCACGCCCGACACCGCATTATTGGCAGGTAATTCGGTGTGGAAGGACCGGGAATTTCTACAAAAGTATATGCCAAAAATCACAAATTACCTTTTTTATAGGCTTATTGATGTGACTTCAATAAAAATACTTATTGATCGATGGTATCCTGACAGTCCACATAGAGAGTTTCTAAAAAAAGATACGCATCGAGCATTAGATGATATTGTTGAATCGATTAACGAACTCAAGCATTATCGTAAGTATTTTTTTATTTAGTTTACTTTTTTTTGAGTATCAGAATTCCTTCCTCTACGGCGACAGCTATCATTTATATATCAATGTTTTTTTTTACCCTCTTGGATGAGGGTAATTCTCTAGGTTCACGAGTTCTTTTTTTGGTTATAGATGATGATGAGGAAGAAGTTTTATTTCTGATCATATTTTTATTAGCTTCACTTGACATTCAGGGGGTGTTTTTATCAATTTAGTAATGAGGTTATTACGAACGATCTATGCATCAAGGGTGTGATCTTCTTGAGTGGAGCTACTATTTTGAAAATTTATGGGCGAATTTTCGGGACTGGCCAAGTAAGAACTTAATTCATCTGAGCAAATATTATGAAGAAGCTCGCAGGCCATGTTAGGCCCACAGAATTGAATTAATTTAAGATATTTTTTTTTGATACGCTTATGGCTTTTTGTAGCCGAGATGCCTTTAGTTTTGATATGTACAGGACTCTGAATAAAAAGTTATTCCAGTTCTTTTTCGAGTGCCATAGTTGAGTGTAAGAATCGTAATATATCACTTATGGAAGACATAGTATATTTTTTCGTGGAAGACCTACTAAATTTTTTAAGTTGAGTAGGTGACTGATCAGGGGTAGCCACTACGATTGCTGGAGGATCTTTGATGGTGAGCGCGAGCATTTGGTATTTTTTAGGTAGAGATGATCTAGATTGTAAGCTTGGGTTTTGCCTTATAGGGACTGCTTGTTGTTGACTAGAAAAAAGTGATGTAGTTAGGGAAGAAAGCAGGACCAATGGTATCCTACACGATGGCGAACGTGTTAACATATGAAACTCCTTAAAAACTAGGGTTCTTCATATTTCTGTTCAGTTGAAATGATACGTGCTTTTATGTGGTTTTCAAGTGGTGAATGTTGTCGGAATAATAGATATCATTGTCCGGGATTGGGTGTAAAGAAAATTGAACTTTTATAGCATAAAAAGTTAATAGACTGGAAAAGAACAATCGCAGTTTTGATGTTATCAGTTTTAATATAAATTTTACGTGCATGTGTTTTTTTAATAGTATGCACCGGAGGTTTTGAAGGGCCCAAGATCATGGTGTTAGGATATTTTTTTGCTTGATCAAATAAGAAGAATGTGATGTCTTGTGATTCATTTTCTATCGTTGTTTCATCGGTATTTTTTATTTCAATTTCAATAAAGCGTACATAAGGTGGATAGCGAACCTCTTTGCGCGATGCAATTTCTTGTTTATAAAAGTTTAAATAATCAACTTCATTTAAATAATTAAAAATAGGGTGGTCGCCCATGCTTTGTGCAATAACTAAACTTCCTTCTTTTTGTCTTCCTGCACGGCCGGCAACCTGAATAAGCTGTTGTAGCGCTGTTTCAGCAGCGTTATAGAAGGGAAGATGTATGTTTAGGTCAGCCCATATAATGCCAACAAGAGTGACATTAGGAAAATGATAGCCTTTAGTGATTGTTTGTGTGCCGACAAGAATATCGATTTTTTGTTCAGAAAAATCAGCTATGGTTTGTTGCCACTTTTTTTTATTCGTGGTGGTGTCCATGTCCGCTCGTTCCACACGTGCATGAGGAAATAATTTTTTCAAAATAGTGACTACTTGTTGTGTGCCAATTCCTTTTTTTAAAAACTTTTTTTCGTCTGCTTTACATTTTGGACACTGTGGCGGTAGGCTGCGTGAATACGAGCAATAATGGCATGTCAAAATATTATTTTTATGCAGCGTTAAACTAACTGAACATGAGGTGCATTGGAAAATAAATTCGCATTCTTTACATTGCACAAAAAAACTAAAACCACGTCGATTAATAAAAACAATCGTTTGTTCTTTTTTTTGTAGCCGATCAGTGATTGCGTTGTGTAACTCTTTGGTTATCCAAAATTTTTTTCGATTTTTATTTTCGGTTAAAAAGACTGTTTTTATTGTAGGAAATGATCCAGAAAAACGTTTTTTTAATTGGAAAAAGTGCCACCGTTTTATGCTTACATTATAAAGGGAACTAAATGATGGTGTTGCTGATCCTAACAAAATAGGAATGTTACATAATTTTGCACGAATAAGTGCAGCTTCCTTTGAATTTATTTTTGGATGTTTTTTTTCTTGGTATCCCGTTTCGTGTTCTTCGTCGATAATTATTAGTCCGAGGTTTGCGATTGGTAATAATACCGGCAAATGAACGCCAACAATGACGATTGGTTTTTTATTCAATACATTTTTCCACAGTTGTCGTTTTTCGCGCGGGCTTGTTGCTGAATGGAATCCGTGTAACGTAATTGAGCTTGGCAGTTCTTGATGTAACAAGCGTTCAAATTGTGTTGCAAGTGTAACTTCAGGAAGTAAAAGGATCACGCTTTTATTTTGCGCCATTGCCGTTGTAATTAATTTTTTATACACCTCTGTTTTTCCTGAACCAGTAACGCCGTGCAATAATGTTGGTGTATAAGCAGGTGTTATTATGTTTTTTGCCAAAAAGGTATATACGGTTTTTTGTTCATCAGTTAAAGTGATTGCTTTGCACGCTACATTCTCTTTTTTTTTTTCATGACGGGTGCGTTCTTTGGTATTTTTTTGTGCAATAAATTGACGAGTGCGTTTTATAAAATGAATTGGATCAACACAGTAATAATTGCTTAGTTGCTTGATAAAAGATTGATAGTGCTGATCGTCTGGAAATGCTTCAATAGAAAATGCTTCCTTGATGGTGAAAGTTATTTGGTCAGGACTTTCTGCATATTGTTCAGTGACAATGCCGACTTCTACCCGATTTCTTAATGGTACATGCACGATAGTGCCAACCAAATTTTTTGTAGGCCATTCGTCCGGTGCCTGGTAAAGAAGGGGGTCTTTTAGCCCTCGCAGTAGTTTTACTTGAATGAACATATGAACCTCTTGATCCGCTTTTGAATAATGCTCTTGTATGATATCCTTAAATATATAGATATAGATGATATTTTTGAACTAAAAAAGAGTATACGTGAAAAAAATCGATCCTAAAAAAACCGTCCTTCTCATTGACGGTTCTTCCTTTTTATACCGGGCCTATTATGGTGTTCCTCCTTTGCACACTCCTCAAGGCGAGCCTATTCAGGCGGTGTATAGCTTTATACGCATGATTAAAAAGTTGATCAATACGTTTTCTCCTGAATATATGGTTGTAGTCTGGGACAGCAAGGGTAAAACCACGCGTCATGAACTATTTAAAGATTATAAGGCAACACGTGAAGCAGCACCAAGTGATTTGTTTACTCAAAAAGAACATATTGTTGAATTTGCTGATTTAATTGGCTTGCGTCAAATTGCGCAACCTGTTCGTGAAGCTGACGACATTATGTATTCCATTGCTCAAGAACGCAATAAAGAAGGTGGTTTTGCAGTTTTTATTACTTCTGATAAAGATATGTCACAAGCTATAACGCCACTTACTTTTAGATTTGATCCTTTTAAAAATAAAATGATTGACGAAAAAGCTTTTGAAGAAAAATGGGGCTTTTCTGTAGAAAAACTGCCTTTTTATTTTGCTTTGGCCGGGGACACTTCTGACAACATTCCCGGAGTTCGCGGTATTGGAAAAAAGGGTGCAACCGAACTAGCGCAGCAATTTGATTCGTTGCAAGACCTTTTCGACAACCTTAAAAAGGTCGAAAAAAAGCGCATGAAGACAGCGCTTGAAAAGGGCAAAGAGGATGCCTTTTTGAGTGAAAAACTTTTTCTTCTCCAGTATGAACCTTCACGACTTACTAAAGAAGACTTATCGTTTGATATAAAAGATTGGTCTAAGGCGCGCCCACTTTTTGAAAAACTTAATTTTAAAACGCTGACTAGAGAAATTGACGAGCAAAGCGGCACGGTTATTGAGCCAGAAGATCCAATGAAAAAAATGACCAAATATAATCTTAAAAAAATTATAACGGTTGAAGAGCTGCAAGATGTTGTACAAAAATTAAAAAAAGCGGGTTTTTTTGGTTTGGATACTGAAACTAATGGCCTTAATCCACTGCAGGCCAATTTGGTCGGCATGTCATTTTCTTTCGAAGATGATACTGGATATTATTTGCCCCTTGCGCATAAAACGGATGAAGAGCATGTATCGCTTGAACAAGCGCTGCCTCTTATCAAACCTCTTTTAGAGGATCCGTCAGTAAAAAAATATTTGCACAATGTTAAGTTTGATGCAAAAGTTCTAAAGTCACACGGTATCAATGTGCAAGGACACGCGGCTGATACTATGATAATGGCGCGCCTATTAGCCCAGCCATGGCAGAAAATTGGACTCAAAGATCTTTCTGTGTATCACCTTGGCGACCAAATGTTGAATTACAAAGAGGTTGTTAAAGATAATAAATTGCTAAATTTTTCTTATGTGCCGCTTGATTTAGCAACTCGCTATGCTGCAGCTGATGCATTACAAACACTACGTCTTTATAAAATTTTACAGCCACAATTAGAAAAAGAAGGTCTTGCAGATTTATATCAAACATTAGAACATCCGATGATTGATATCTTGACGCGTATGGAAATGACAGGCATTTATGTGGATGCATCACTATTAAAGGATTTGAGTCAAAAAGTTGCTCGAGCACTTACTATTTTGAAAGAGGAAATTAATAGATTAGTTGACACTGAATTTGAAGGCATCAATCTTAATTCTCCGATGCAAGTTGGTAAACTTCTGTTTGATCATCTTGGGTTGCCGACACAAAAAAAGAGCGCTAAAAAGACATCTTATTCAACCGATCAAGAGGTATTAGAAATACTTTCTCGGTTGCATCCAGTCCCTGCACTTATTTTGAAATATAGAGAATTGGCAAAATTAAAAAATACGTATTTGGATGCATTGCCGACTTATATTAATCCAAAAACAGGCAGAGTTCATACAACATACAGCCAAACGGTTGTGGTAACAGGAAGATTAGCAAGTTCCGACCCTAACTTGCAAAATATTCCAGTAAGTGGCGCTTCAGGATACGGTATTGAAGTTCGTGCAGCATTTAAGCCTCAAGAGGGACATGTTTTTTTATCTGCGGATTACTCACAAATTGAATTACGTATTTTGGCGCATTTGTCTGGTGATGAAAATTTAATGAAGGCGTTTTTGGCTGGCCATGATATTCATGCTGAAACTGCGTCTCGATTATTTGATGTTCCGCTGGATCAAGTAACGAGTGAGCAACGCCAAGTAGGAAAGCGTATTAACTTTAGTATTTTATATGGCTTGACTCCGTATGGTCTTTCTAAGGATTTACATATTTCATTTAAAGAGGCCAAAAATTATATTGACAAATATTTTGAGCAATATCCTGGAGTTTTACAATGGATGGAAACGGTGGTCGATTTTGCTAAAGAACATGGCTATGTTCAAACAGTTTGGGGGCGTAGGCGCTATGTTCCTGGTATTCGTGAGCGCAATAAACCCCTGTATCAAGAAGCCCGAAGGGTGGCCATCAATACCGTAGCTCAGGGAACAGCTGCTGATATTATTAAAAAAGGCATGATTGATCTAGATCGGATACTTAAAGAAAAAGGATTAGGAGCCGATATACTGCTGCAGATTCATGATGAGCTCCTTATCAGTGTCCCTGAGGATCAGGTAGAAGAAACTGAAAAACAGGTTAAATCAGCGCTTGAAGGGGTTGTCGATTGGAAAATTCCTCTGACGGTGACTACTAGAATAGGTCGTGATTGGAAAGAAATTACCAAATAACGAGGCTTTCGGAGATGCAATGACCCTGGGGTAGTTGACTTTTATGGCAATATGGCCATACTGATGGTGAGGTTGAAAGTTTTGCAATTAAGGGCTTTTCTTTTAATACTCTCTTTTCTTTTTTAACAGAAATACTAATTACGTTTTTTACGAAGCATTTTTAAAGGATTGCAATGGCAACGAGTAAATCCGGTGGTTCAACGTCAAATGGTCGTGATAGTCAAAGTAAACGACTCGGTGTAAAATTATTTGATGGTCATTTAGTGACTGGCGGCGAAATAATTGTTCGTCAGCGAGGCACTAGAATTCATCCTGGACAGGGTGTTGGCTGTGGTAAAGATCATACACTATTTGTGACTGCTCCTGGTTTACTTAAATTTCACTATGGAAAAAAGGGCCGCAAATACGTTTCTGTACGTTCTTCTTCCCAGTAATCTTTTCATTTGTTACATTATGGTGATTACAATCTGATTTGAAATGGATTATACTTTTCATGTTGGAGGTAATTAAAGCATTGTTATAATCTATTGAAACTCACCAATTTGAAAGTTTGGACACCGAGGATACCATGATTGACTTTTTTAGATATCGTTTTGCAACACTATTTTTTTCAGTACTTGTTTTTGCTGGGGCGATTGGCGCTTATATTCATAAACGGCAAACTCGTGGACAGGCCTTCAAGTATAGCATTGACTTCACTGGTGGTACCCAGGTTTTACTTGGGTTTCAGAACGAGGTATCAGTAACGAATTTAAAAGATGCACTTGAAAAAGGCGGTTGGGGTAATGCGACTGTTCGTGAATTTTCAAAAAAAGAATTTTTAATTCGTGTTCAAGAATTTTCTAAAGAGGCTCAAGGTCTTGGTGTTCGTATAAAAGAAGTTTTACAAAAAAATATGCCAGGTAATACGATAACCATCAGAGAAGTTGAAGGTGTAGGGCCGGGTGTTGGAGGAGTTTTAAGATATAATTCCCTTATGGGTTTATTAATAGCACTCGCACTTATGTTGCTCTATATAGGGTGGCGGTTTGGATCATTTGCATTTGCTACTGGAGCAGTGGTTGCACTTTTTCATGATGCATTTATCATGCTTGCAGTATTTTTAATCTTTGATCGTGAAATTTCAGTTAATTTAGTTGCAGCTATTGTTATGGTTCTAGGTTATTCAATTAACGACACCATTGTTATATTTTCACGCATACGTGATAACCTGAAAACTATGAAGGGTGTTCCGTTAAAAGATATTGTTAATATGAGTTTGAATCAGACATTGCGCCGAACCATTTTGACGAGTATCTCCACTGCTTTGGTCGTCCTTTCAATCTTTATATTTGGTGGTGAAGCGCTCAATGATTTTGCCTTTGCGCTTTTGATTGGAATTATTTTTGGAACATACTCTTCCATTTATATTGCAAGTCCAGTCATGATGTTATTATATGGCGAGCAATAAAAACAATAACACTGAAGTCTTTGTAAAGATTTCAATTTTTGTAATGTATCGAGTTGATATAAATGATTTCTAGTTAAAATACAGGGTGAGTTTGTACCAAGACTTACTATAGAAATAATTAGATGTCGTTATAGAGGCAGGACAATGTAAGATGTCTTTTCGCTGTTGTTGCAAAAGGTTTAGAATCAATAATATATAAACAAGGAGCTTGTGTGGCGGTTTCAGCTATAGCATGTGCTCAAAGGGAGGTTATATGAAAACTCGAGATTCAAAAATCGAGAATCAAACGGACGAGTTGAAAGAAAAAAAAGAAACAACTTCAGCATCAGCGAGTGTAGAAAAAAAATCAGTCAATGTATCAGAGGAACCCGGGGGTAGCTCCACCAAGGAGAAGATAGTGGATCAAAAAATTTCAGATAATCGTGCTCGTCAAAAAAATACTCAGCAGCGTGCACCTTATAAGGGAACTCGTCCGCAACGTTCTACTCCCAGGGGAAGACCATATCGTCCTTATGATACGTATCAAGAACCGAGAAGAAATTTTAGCAAAGCAAATCTAGATGAACTAACGCTTGTTGAGCTTCATGAATATGCGCGAATATTAGGCGTAATTGGTGCAATTTTAATGCGTAAAGAAGATTTAATTGAGCGCATACGGTATATTCAAGCGCATCCTGAACAGGAAATTGAAGTTGAGGGTGTTTTAGAAAAATTACCTGACGGGTTCGGTTTTTTACGATCATCAAAGTTTGATTACGTTTCTAGTTCAGACGATGTCTATGTATCTCCGTCTCAAATCAGACGTTTCAATTTAAAAACCGGCGACACTGTTACTGGTGTGATTCGTAAACCAAAAGAAGGTGAAAAATATTTTGCACTTCTTAAAATTAATCAAGTTAATTTTGAAGCACCTGAAAAGGCTGCAGATCGAGTTCATTTTGATCGTCTTTCTCCGTGGCATCCTGTCAAAAAATTTAATTTGGAAGCTGATCCAACATGGATTGCGACTCGACTTATGGATATCTTTACTCCAATAGGTAAAGGTCAGCGTGGATTGATAGTCGCGCCGCCTAAAGTTGGTAAAACTGTTTTACTAAAAGAAATGGCTCAAGCAATTTTAGCAAATCATCCTGAAGTTTATTTAATTATGCTTCTTATTGACGAACGTCCTGAAGAAGTTGCTGATATGCGCAGAACAGTTCAAGGACCATCGGCTGAGGTGATCAGTTCAACCTTTGATGAATCAGCAGAGCGCCATGTTCAAGTTGCAGAAGTGGTTTTAGAAAAAGCAAAACGTATGGTAGAAGCGGGCAGAGATGTTGTCATTTTACTTGACTCTATTACTCGACTAGCACGAGCCTATAATACAACGGCACCAGCTTCAGGTAAAGTTTTGAGTGGTGGTATTGATGCCAATGCATTACATCGCCCAAAAAGATTTTTCGGTGCAGCGCGAAATGTTGAAGAAGGTGGATCATTAACTATTATAGCAACAGCTATAGTTGATACCGGCTCACGTATGGATGAAGTTATTTATGAAGAATTTAAAGGAACGGGTAACATGGAAATACACATGACTCGTAAGCTTTCTAACCGTCGTATTTATCCTGCGTTTGATCTACTCATTTCTGGTACTCGTCGAGATGAATTACTGCATACTGAAGAAGATCTGAAAAAAGTTTGGATCCTACAAAAATTCTTGGCCACAATGAACACGGTCGAAGGTATGGAATTCCTCATTAACAAAATGAAGAAGTCAAAAACCAATGCAGAATTTTTTGATTCAATTAATAAAAAGAGTTCTTCTGGTCAGTAATTAATCTGAATTAAAAGTAAAAAAGAACGGTTCTAAAAAATAGAACCGTTCTTTTTTTGTTGTCTAAAAATAAAGTAACTCATTAAAAAATATCTAGATCAAAATCAGAAAAATGATTTTTTTTTGCTTTATAATAACCAACAAAGGCAATCATTGCAGCGTTATCAGTGCAATATTGTGCAGATGGGGTATAAAATTGTAATCTACGTTTTTCACAAAACATTTTCAATTCTTGTTTTATATATTTATTGCACGCTACACCCCCAACAAACGTGAGTGCTTTTACATGCGGATGCTCTTTGAGTGCAAGTTTTACTTTTTCTTTAAAAATATCCGTAATACAAACTAAAAGTGAGCTTGCTACTTGTTGTTTAAAAAGTTCATCATCTTTTTTTAAAAATATTTTTGTTTGCATGTCGTATGCGTTTTTCTTGACTAAGTCGTACAAGACTGCGGTTTTTAATCCAGAAAAACTAAAGTCTAATCTTTTTTTTCTTCCGCGTGGATAATGAAAAAAATCTTGAAAATTGACTTCGCGTGCTAATTTTTCAATTTCTGGGCCGCCCGGATAAGGAAGATCAATAAGTTTTGCTATTTTATCAAATGCTTCGCCTGCAGCGTCGTCCATGGTGGTGCCAAGAACTTCATATTTTCCGAAATCGTGAACGAGGTACATTGAGGTGTGTCCACCCGATGCCGTAATGCAAATATGCGGAAACGGAACATCATGTTCTAAAAAAGCTGAAAACGCGTGGCCTTCTAAATGATTAACGCCAATTAATTTTTTATGTTTTGCCCAGGCGATTGCTTTTGCAAAGCAAACACCAACTAATAGAGAACCAGGTAAACCGGGTTTGCAGGTGACCGCAACAACATCAACATCATCTAAAGTGACGTTTGCTTTTTTAAGTGCATGTGCAACAATTTCATTAATTTTTTCAAGATGTGCGCGTGACGCAATTTCTGGCATAACGCCGCCGTATAATTTGTGCAAATCAATTTGAGAAAAGAGTTCGTTGGATACAATACCGCGACCTTCTTGGTAGACTGCTGCGACAGTTTCGTCGCATGATGTTTCTATGCCTAAAACTGTTAATGCCATTTGGTTTACGATGATTGTTCCAACGTGATGATCATATTTTTTTCGCATTTAACCAGTGACGTTGCTCCAGTGTGGAGTGTGTCTGTATCAAGGCATGCAAGTAAAATTTCACAAAATCGTTCGTGTAATGTGTCTTCTGACTCTTCTTCGTCAAATATTTGATTATTAACTACAAAAATCGGAAGTTCGTAATCATTGCCTTTAATAGGATCTTCAAACCAGTCTGAATTTGAACAAATAATAATGGTGGTGTCAGGAATTCTACCGGTGTCGTAGGGCACTGCTAATCGCTTGGATGTCCATTCATTATCTCTATGTTCAAGCATGTAAAATTTATAATCTTGTTCTGGGTCGATTTTTAAATACGCGGTGCTGCCTCGTTCATTTTGCCCCCAAAATTTTGGTGTAATGATGACATAGATAGTTTTTTGATATTCTCTTTCAGTAAAAGAAAAACAGATTCTTTTGCCTTCATGATCATAATCAACGCTCAGACCATTCATTTTTTCTCCGGCACGGTATATGCGTACACTCGGAACTTTTTCAAGAATTTGAGGAAACTGAATGGTGCCAAACCAACGCTTAGTATCGATGTAGCCATGACAGTTTACAAAAAAGATGAGTCCTAAAAATGAATAGAAGAATGTTTTTTTCATAGTTATTCCTTGTAAGATAGTATTGATACTATCGAGCGTATCTCTCTGTAATGGTACAGCAAAGAGTCTTTTTTTCAAAGGGTTTGGTTTTATTCCTTCCATTGATTGTCGTTCTTATACGTGATATCCTATAGATAGTGTGTACAAAAGGAAAGACGTTTATCTGGACTGAATAAAAAATAATGAAAATCATCGTTCAAAATAAAAAAGCCTATCACGATTACGATATTCTCGAAAAGATTGAAGCTGGTATTGTCTTAACTGGTGATGAAGTCAAATCTTTACGAGCTGGTCGTGCTTCTTTAGTTGGTTCATTTGCAACTGCACGTGATGGCGAACTATATT
>Ga0114925_10000918_pt1 | contig 13982 bp, 5 predicted proteins | sample SumtaG_2_FD_87287 | JGI IMG/M metagenome (GOLD analysis project Ga0114925, IMG submission 87287) | Deep subsurface microbial communities from Indian Ocean to uncover new lineages of life (NeLLi) - Sumatra_00607 metaG | ecosystem: Environmental > Aquatic > Marine > Oceanic > Sediment | place... | reverse complement strand
TGAAAGAGGAGAATGCAATTCCATCGAGCATCGTCAAACATAACACTAAGGCCTTGTTTGCCATCCTAGAACTCAAACTAGAGGATGCCTATCAGCGGGTCAAGACAGAGTGGACTGACTCCGTGAGTGATACCGTCAAGGAACAGGTAGCGGATATCTATGCCTCGATCGTAGAGCCTTCCATCAGCATTACCATGGGAGAGTAATTCTCCCTTTTTATTTTTTTATTTTTTGGTTTCGCGCGCGATAGGTGACGCCTTTTCCGATAAGCTGGAAACTTTGCGCGCCAATAGCTCAATTGGAATGCGGAAGGGTGGGGAGTTTCGTTTGACGAGAGCCTTATTTTTATGCCAGATTTTGCGGCGAGTCTTTTTACGTTTGAGTTCTACCATGTTAGATACCTTGTCTTTGGAGGGTCACGGGGTTCAGGGCGGCATGAGCAATGTTTAATGGTCCCTGAAAGTTAGCCAACGAGATAGGGACAGCAAGCACTTGGTCAATTTTAAGGATGCCATCTGGACCAATAGTTACTCCTTCAATCCTGATGCGAAAATCATCGCCAGCGTCAAAGTCCGCCTGTGGAATTATTACATCCGCATAACGCCATTCCCAAACCTCAAAATTACGATTATGGTCTTTGTATCCTTCCCATGCTCCATCAGTCTGATTCCAAATCCCAATCCGAAAAGTAGAGACGTTTATAGTTATATTTGTACGACAAAAGACTCGGTAACAGCCTGGTTGAGCAGAATCGCCCATTGAGAAATCGATCCCTTCAGTATCATGAGGATCTGGAATGTTAAACCGATATCCATTCGCACAACCACCATCGCCGCTGATGGTAACGTTTGCACCCTTGCTAGTGTAATGATTAGTGTCCATAGATAACCCACTAGTGTCAAAGGGAATCAGAGCAAGCCCACTCTTCAAATGATTAACATCATAATCTGCTGTTGCACCATGTAACCAAAATGCAGACGCCGACTGATTTCCATGAGGAAAAGTTGTACTTCGCTGGACAGACATTGGAAATGTGCAAATCAAATAATTTCTCTCAGGACTAAACCCTATTAATGATATATCAGAACTAAAACTAGCACTAGTTAGATAGCCTAGTGCAGCATCACCAATAAGATCAGTATCATCCAAAGTTGCTAAGAATCTTGCTGAAAGATGCTCATGACCAATATGATTTAAGTATAATCTATGACAAAGATATTGGCCTGATTCATGAATTGAGAGTCCAAAATAATCCGTTTTCACTCCAATAGTTGGTAACCCCGATCTCATATCAAAAATATTCCGAGAAGGATTATAGTCATAATTAACATCTATTGATCTCCCTTCCCATTCTACAGAATCACGAGTAATTGTATTCAATATAATATTGCCATCTCGTATTGCCACTTGGCTAGATGACTGATCAACAGAGAACTTCCCTATATCATCCCAGTATCCATTCCATACTTCTAACAAATCATTATTTCCATAAATTCCAAAGCCTCTCTCATGCCAACGAATCTGTCCATTCTCTACCACCATCCACTGCTTCTCAAAGGGATGACTCACATCCGGCACTCGCACCCAGTCTGCTTCCTTCATGATCCTTGGAGCATGATTGTAGAACCAAGCAACTTCGGTGGGAGTCAGTTCTCGTTTCCAAATTATAGGTTCATCAATAATACCATCAAAATATCTAGCACCAGTCTCACAACCAACAAGAAGATGAGCTGTCCCAGCAGTCATCCCAGGGTAAGTCCCACTTGACATTGAATCATTATCAACTGCAATGCCATTCAAATAGATGTTTATCCCAGCTTCAGTGTTAGATCCATCATAGGTAGCTATCACATAATAATGAATACCTGCCGTTAGAGCAGTAAGATATATTCTTCCTATTCGGTTACTCCAATCATCAATTTGACTCATAACAAAACTAATTCTATCATTAGCATCAATATGTAAATTCCACTCACGCTGACCTCCCCCAGGATTAAATTTAGAAATCAGACTCATCTGACCAGGAAGTGATTCACATTTGAACCAGCAACCAACCGAGAAAGGAACATCGCCAGCAAATGAAAAGTCAGCTTGATCACCAAATGATATATATTGATTTTCTCCTCCACTCATCTCCAAATCAAGTGCTTTTCCAAAGGACGGATGAACAGAGTCCACCCATGTTGGTGTACCACTTGCTCCACTCAATGTTCCTGTGAAACCATTCTTAGAGGAATCTCTAGCTACAGTTCCTGCACCTTCATTGAACCTAGCCCAAAGTACCAAATCTTCCCAATAGCCATCAGCTATACTATTTTGAGGAACCCCGAAAACTCGCACCTCATTCTGGCAGGTTCGGTTGAGGGTGAGTTGGTCAAAGCGTTGTTGAACCCAAGAAGCATCCTTGGCTCCTGAACAGACTCGACATAGAGCAACGTCTATTTCTGATGGATAACCTAATGATCGATTATTACCAATATTGACGTTTCCAGCATTATCAAGATAACATCCTTCTGTAGAATCTGATGCAATCAAAGAACCATTTTTATAAAGAATAAGACCATTCTTGTAATGCCAAGTTGCAGTGACGTGAATCCACTCACCAACATTATCAAATGTTATTGCTTCTGCACAACTCACATCCACCGAACCACTGGCAATATTCCAATTGAATTCCAATTTTTGATTCGCTACATTTGAAACATTAATGCCTAGTTTAACATCATTCCCATAACCCGCAATATCTTTCTCAAAGAATACATATCTGCCACCTGAAATTGGAGTCTTATTTAATCTACAAATCATTTCTATTGTCCCTTGATAAAGTCCACTAAGAGATGAATCATCACTACATCGAACATAATCATTTACTCCGTCAAATTTTAAACTCATGGGAGTATATTTATTATAACCATCGTTGGTCCATAGAGGTCCATTCGTTAGGGTTCCATCATTTCCATAGCCTGAATGATCTTTGAGAATGGTTCCATCTCCCTCATTGAATCGTAAATCCAAGACACAATCAGGATCATAGGGAAAAATTGATCGCTCATCATAGGTGATGGGTTGTCGTGGGCTGACTAGCAATTTATTCAATCCATGAGAACTCACTTGTCGAGCTTCATAATATTTGTTGAGTTCCAAGGCTCCTGGGGAAACAGCGATGTGAGCTGGTTTGCCAATCTTCCCAACAAAATTCTTAAATCGCCCAAAGGTAGTATTCACATCCATCATAGCATACAGACCAGAAGGAATTTTATTATCAATAAGTGGTTCATCCTCAGTTAAACATTCTCCATCATGCCAAATATTGAAATGATCTCCAATAGCCTGCACTCTTATATTATACCATGTCAGAGCTGTTAATGTTTTATTCCATTTTCTAAGTTCCACACTAACTCCACCGACCCTTCGCCAGAATGAAAGATAATTACTAGCAAAATGTAATAACAAATAATAACAATCATCAGGAATGATACCAGTATCCCATGCTCGGAGAATTAAAAAATTATATCCCGCATCGGTACTTTTAGTATGGTCAACAGATATATCAAAGTCCGATTGCCAAAGATAAGATACATCACTATGGACTTGCTCTCCATTTGCGCATTCCATATAATAATCTCCAGAGCCACCCCAAGTCCAAGAATAGACACCACCAGAGTCATTAATCCAATTTGGATCATCTCCCGCTCCGACTCCCCATTCCTCATAAGTATCACAATCTGTCACTAATTCTTCTTCATTCCAAGATAACATTAATTTTTGGCCGGCATCCTCAAACTGTACCGTCCACTCTTCCAGGTTGGGCACCCCGGTGCGTTTGGACCCGGCAGATTTCATAGCATAGAGGCCATCATGAAGACCAATCCCGGAGAGATAAAGGGGATTAAAGGTGGGGTTCGTAAACATCTCGCGGAGACGCTTGGCCTGGTCATTATCCACGGTATACCAGGTGAGCTTCAGGGACTTGCGGAAGTTGCCCGTGCGGAGCTTCTCATAGTCTTGTCCCTCGGTGAAATCCCGGGAGATACCCCTCGAAATTTTGGTCACGGGGAAGTCCAGAGTCTCGGGGCCAATCTTGGAAACTTGATAATCTTTGGTGACCATGATTATTTCCTCGGGGTCAATTCTAGGCGCACGGTGCGCATGGCCTGATGAGCATTGTCTAATGGCCAGTTGTGGGCATTACTAATGGGAAAGAGTAAGAAATAATCCACATGAAAGTCAGTTTCAAAACTAGCATTCATTTTTCGTGCTGTAAGGTAGATTGTATCACTCCCATTTACATGAAATGGCATAGAAGGGGAATAACCCCAACCTGCACCTAAGTTTGGATTCATGAATCCAAGATCACCATCCATATCGACATCATTGTCAATATAAAGATAACACCCGCCGTCAGCATCCTTGATACGAAAGATGGCTACATATTCCCCTTTTGGAAGCACTCCAACCTGCCACCGAACATAATGTTCATGAGTAATGAGATAATGAGCTTCCCCATAAGTTGCGCCGGCATCTGCTGAAGCATTTGTCCCAGTTCCAACCACATCATCATTATTAGTATCTGCTTCACGATAGAGCATCTGATTACCATCAAATGGATTGGAGCCACTATAAGTCAAAGCTTTGTACCATCCTGAACAGAACGCCACTCCTCCCCGATAGCAGGGAGCAAGGGCATCATCACCATAGATTCCAAAAATAGTAATTCTATCCTCAGCAGTTAAAGTATATCGTCTGAATCCTTGTGATCCACCTAATGCCTGGTTAAGAAAGCCACAGACAACAATATCCATATTTGGATCAAAGATGATTGAGTAATTGTCATCAGATGTAATATTATAATTATTTCCATCTCCTAAAAGTAGCGCGTCAATAGGATCATTCCCCGGAGTCCATCCAAAACGATGCATTAATGATGAGCCTTTACTATAGCCTAAATCAAAATGAAGATTAGTGTCATCATATATTTGAGGAGATATTAATTCATAGATAACCCCCTGAAATCCCGTTCGGATAATATATCTAACAATCAAAGGAAGATTATCAGCTTCATCATTAGCTTGAATATCTGTGCTAACTTCCACTACAGCTCGATCTCTAGCAATTTCAACCAAACGAACATCATGAACCAACCTAAAATAGGCTTCCTGGTATTGTGTTCCTCCAACAAAAGAAAGAGTATCCAGCCCTGTTGATAAATCTCCAGCAAACTTCCAGAATCCATCTGAGAAAATAAAGGATTCAATTATTAATGATTTCCCATCATGTTGTCTAAAGATTAATCTCTCTAGTCCATTCTCAACTACTAAATCGCCCTCAATTTCCTTCGCGCTCATGGGCTTCCTGATGGGTGTCCAGTGAGCCCGATCATGAAGAATGGGGCCAAATTCATGGCGTTTCTGAATCTCAGCAGCAGGCAGTTCTCTGCCCCAAAGCAACGGTTCATCCATCAATCCATCTAATTCACCACCAGCAGTATATCGACCAATCATTAATGCAGCAGCAGTGTTAGACATTCCTGTAGTGGCATATCCAGCAGGATTATTTTCATTGTTAGTATCATCCACTTGTACGGCATTCAGATAGATTTTAATTCCTGCTGAAGTCCTACTTCCATCATAAGTCATGACACAATAATACCATATATCAGCAATTAATGTGGTTACATTGGCCAATCGACCAATATAATCACCCCCAGCAGCAATCGCACATCTAGTATAAATTTTGTCAGCTGCTTCTATCCAAAATAACCATTCATTTGCAGCAGCACCATCAAATTTACTCATCAATGATTGAACGATCCCAACGCTTTCCAATTTAATCCAACATTCAATGGAAAATGGTTGATCGTTCCCTGTCCCGTCTCCAAAACTAAAATCTGCATGATCTCCAAAGGTAACAACTTCTGCAGAGGTTCGCTCAAAGTCTAAACAATGCCTAGCCTCTGGTCGAAAACTGCCATCCAATACCCAATCTGGCCATGTCCCCCCAGTGGAATCATGGCCTTTCCCTGAGGAATCAAAGACTTTTGTTCCTCGTCCTTCATCAAAGTGGCAGCGAAGAATGAGATCCTCATCTGACAACTCATAGCCTGCTGAATCAAAAGCTCGTACATCTCCCCCTGAATGCTCGCCATAACCTCGGCTGAGGTAGGCAATCTCAGAAGCAGTGAGGGCCTGTGACCATACAACAGCATGTCCAAAGATCATAGCTTGATCTCTTCCAGCAACATTATTTCCAATAGTTAAGTGTCCTGCTGCCTCTAGGGGAATTGTCCCAATATGGGTTGTAACGGTAGCCACCAATATTCCATCAACATAAAACTGATGGCCTAAAGGACCAAAGGTGATAGCAAGATCATACCACTGATTAAGATTTAAATTATAACCAGAATCTATATAATTACTAACTCCACCACTCCGATAGTAAGCATAAAAATTAGCATCAGACCAAAACATCATCCCATAAGAGCTTTGGTTGTAGAAAAAATATGATGCTGAAGTGTCTGGTATAGCAAGAAATTTCACTCGACAAAATAAAGTATAACATTCCAATTTTAGATGTTTACGCCCACTGCTGGTAGCTAGATGGCAGTGCTGATTTCCCTCACTAACACTTAATGCCCTCTGTGTCCATCTATTATCTCCTTCAACCCAACTATGTGCTGTTCCATCCCACCCCATAGGGATATTATATCCTGAATGATCCACTGGTATTCCTTGTCCTTCTTGTAGAGGAGTCCAAAACACACAAGCATCTGAGGCAATCTGAGCTATCCGCTGGTCATAGGTCGCATCCCCTTCAGGAGCAATGACATACTGAAGCTTCCCTTCATTGCTGAAGGTCGAATGGGTGATGTGTTGATTGATCCCTTGGGCTCCCACGAGACAAGGCACCACAACCGGCTTTACCAACTTGGCTTTAAAATTATCAAAATAATGCACAGCTTCATCGCAAATAGCACCAATCATTCCTGCATCATAAGTGGTATCATAGATCGGCTTGAAATTAACTTTCTTACCGTCCACAAAGAGGTCAAAGCGATCCCCTTGAGCAACCACTTTTAGAGTATAATAAATGCCAGTACTAAAGGAGAGAGCAGTTGTTTGATAAAGAGTAATCCCCGATGCACCGTTAAGACAGTCAAACCTTAAAGTATTCGTGCTTGCCTGGAAATAAAACGCATACCCATAACCAACAGCAGTCTTTGGTTTGTCATGCTGCCCTCGTACTTTAATTCCTGGCCACTCTGAGGCAGTATTACTTTTTACTTGGCATTCTACTTCAATATCACTAACAATATAATCATGACCAGAACTTCTCCGAACATAAGCCACGTTCATACCGGTACTTGTGACAACGTAAAGTAACTCACTAAGACCGGATCTCCAATTGCCAACATCTGCATACCACCAATAATTTGTTGTGGCAGTCTCAGTACCTTCGCTAAATGGAGCCCCTGCAGCAAAGTCTTCCTCAATCCCATCCCAAGCAGTCTCGAATTCTTGGGATGTTATTCGTATGGCTACTTCATCGCGAACTCTAATAGTGGTGAGGATGGCTGCAATGGGTTTCGCAGCATGATACTCGGCGGTAAGACCCGTAATTACTCGGAGCTGATCTTCGGTCTCATCGGGTGAAGATGTCTGAAAGTAAGCAGTGCCAAAGGACTCATTCCCCACAAGCGCCTCAATTTCCTCATACTCATCCTGTGTGAGTAGGAGTTTATAGGATTCAGTGATGTCGCGGGGACCCTTTCCACGGAGCATACCACCACCCAGTCGAATGGTTTTGCCGCCGGTCTTACGGGTAACCTTAATCGGTGACAGAATTTCGACGTCGTGAATTCTGGAAATTGACAGCGTTTTTCACTTCCTTTTGGAGGTATGGGGGCGCCTCATCAAAGACGCGTTTGGTGGTTTCCCAGCGGATGCACTCCCAGCGACAGGAGGCATCATCGAGCTGGATGATATTATTATTATTTAAGTAGTTTGTTTTATAACAGCCACCACATCCGGGTACATGGCAATATTTACATTCGGGGTAATTAATGGACTGGAGATAGGTGAGTTTCTCCTCATCAACTCCTTGATAGATATCCCCGATGGGATAATTGAAAGCATTCATGGCCTGGCAGGGATACAGGACACCTTGATAATCAATTCCGAGTGCTCCTTGGGCTGCTCCACAGGTATAACAATCCTTAGCTGCAAAACAATCTTGATTGGTATGTTGGAGTTCTAGATAATGATGGAGATATTCCCAGAAGAACTTCAGCACTTCGGGGTCCTTTCGGATAATCCATCGATAGGTTTCATAGAGAGCTTGTCGTAATGCTCGCCAATCCCAGGGAGTCTTCCATCCGGCCGTGACCTTATTGAGGGCAATCACCTCAGGATTTAGATAATACATATGTTGAACCATCTTCTTGAGATGAGGAAGATACTCGGGGATCACACAACACGCAATGGCCGGATTAATTCCCGCTTCTTTGAGAAACTGATAACCAACGAATGTATCGGAATAACGACCCCGCACCATATTATGGGTAACGGAATTCCCATCCATGGAGATCAGCACACCAAACCTATGGAATGCCAGATACTCGGCAATCTCCGGGTTTAGTTCTGTACCATTTGTGGTAAGGCCAAAGGTGAGGTCGGACCGTTCGGCAGCAATCTGAGAATGTAACACTACGAGAACCTCCCAGCTCATCAAGGGCTCCGTGGCAAAGAAATAGACCACCCCATTCTCGTGGAGATGGGTCTTAATGAATTCGACAGTATGAGCCTGGGTGGATGCATCCATCTCTTCATGTCCTTTATCTTTGAGGAAGCACATCTCACAGCGTAAGGAGCATTTATTATTGATTCCGAGACTAACCTCATTAAATTTCCTCAAACGATATCGCCACCATATGAGATTGTTTGACAGGTTCTACAACGTTGCTTCAATTGGCTGTATCGTTGGCATGTATTGATACAGGGATCTCGATCGGTAACTCCCGTGCAGGTAGAGTGCACTTGCAGGGGATTCTGACACGCCGCCAACATACAGGCATAACGACAGTGGGTTTCCTTCTTTTCAAAGCAAATATCTGATTGAAATAACGAAGTATCAAACCCCCCAGAAACATCCGCAGATGCCTCCAGAGACTTCTCCTTCATATTAAGACCTTTGAGGAGTTGAACAATTGTAGGACGGATCGTTCCAGCATTCACGAGGGTTCGGATGATTTGCGGGGTTGCACTAATGCTTAGTCTGGATAGATACAGAGGCCAGACCACTCCATAAATCGGAATCTCCACGGCATCATTAAGGTGGAGGTCGGGCGGAAAATAGTTGAGAGTGCCCCGCACCTGAAGGGTGGGGTCCTTCATGAGCTGAACGAATGAATCCGCGAGTTCCTTGGCATAGGTGAATTGACGGATGGTACTCCCCTGGAAGACACGAGGGTAATGCCCGTGCTTCTGGATAGAAGCTTCATTTTTGGAGCGTTCTGTGACATTGGTAAGAAATAATCGAAAATTATCCAGATACGCCGAACCGGTGATATTTCCTTGCCCAGGGTCATTGGATGATAAACCAAAATACATGATAATAGTACCCGTTGGATCGGGACTTCCCACGGGATCTATAGTATCCACACCAAATGTAAATCGTTTAAACCAGTTTCCTGTGGACTCCCCGAAATAGTGGGCTTCCCCAAACCAATAATAATAATTTGACGTATCGGGCGCCAAAATACGTACTTCTCCTTTGAATAATCCTGGGATGGTCACTTGGTTATTCCAATCAAATGCAATATGACTTAATGTGAGTGTACCATCTGAGTTAGCCATCTCAGGATAGATCGTTCGTTGGAAAGTAAGGGAGGTGGCTGCCCCACTCGCGGTGATGTGTAAAGATTTATCATTGGTGGTTACAGGATTATAGGCATCAGTAAGGGTACAATCTGTTCCTGTCCAATTGGTTGAGTCATTCTCCGTATACAGATCCTTCCATTTGGGTTCTGGAAATGCAAACCCTCCCTGGATCGTTACATCATTAATGATCTCCCCTTCTTCCCAGGTCATGGAGGGCTGCCCTTGGAAATAGAGCTTCTTGGTATAACGTCCAGACCCAAAGGGTTTGGCCCAGAGATAGGGCAGATCCGGATCTTGGTATTCAAACCAGACTGCATACCCATATCGGGACCCGGATACTTTGGCACTATTAAAGAGATTTCCCATAAGCGTGCCAAGATCGGTGCGAGGATGGTTAAAGGAATCGGACCATCCCGTGGCATCCAGATTATCATAGTCTACATCCTTATCGCTAGCGGTATCCCCAGTATACATATCGATGAGACGCTTGATATAGACTGAGACCTCCTTTTTATGATATGTTGAATAGGTAGCGTTCCACCGTGGATATTCATTGCCTCCATCATCCCAATCAGCCGCACAATACTTGATCTCAATATTATTGAAGAGGCCATACCAATCGGCGCCTTTAATCATAATATTACGATTCCCAAAATTCTTCCGGCGAATTTTCCCGTGAAAATGACAATGCCCGTCATAATAGATGCGGAGCCACGCAGATTCCATGATATCCACGGCGCGCTCAGTATCATCAAATTGAATAGAAAAGGACCCAGTATTATTTAACGCCTTGGTGAAGGTGATCTGCGTCCAGTCCACCAGTTCCTCCTCTTCGTTATCTTTCCACTGTTCAGTAATTTTCCAGGGTGTTGGCATTACTTCACCTCATCATAGTCCAATGATTGATAAGCCTTCATCCACGAGATCCCCACCGCCTTCTACGAGGCCTCCCAGGAAGTCAGCCCCACCACCGACCAGATCTACATCAATTTCGATCTTGAATTTGGTATTTTCCTGGAGCCACACCAAGGCATCTTTAATGGCTTCCAGGGTGCCTTTGACGAGTTCTAGGGGGCCTCCGCCTAGAAGAGCAGTCAATGCACCACCAAAGGTCTCAAGGGGGCTAATAATAAATTCAACGCCCTCCTTAATGGAGTTGATTGCGGCCGCGGTTAAATTGAAGACTTCAATGAGACCAGGGGATTCTCCCATAAATATTAATTTGATTATCCATCTAATTGCATCTTCGAAAAGCTTCCATACCCCAGTTACCCTCAGGATTGGTTCCATCAAAGCTAGAAGAACGACCGCAACAAAATCAATACCAACCGCAAGCCCATCAAGACAAACAATAACGCTCCCTGTAATCATATCCGCAAACGCCTCGAAGGTTTCATTCAGATTTTCCGTCCATACGGTTGTCAGGTCTATTGTATTATTTAATTCCACTAGATAATCATTACACCGCTCCAGATCCTTGGTGACATCTTCAAATCCAGTAGCAAGTCCATCAAGTAATTCCCAGAATTCTATTAACCCATCCATGACTGGTTTGGGAATTAATCCCCCAATTATGATTGCCAGGAATTTGACTGTGAGACCAATCAGAATGCCCAGCGACCGACCACATTGATACATAAAGTTAGCGGATGTTGCCAAGACTCGTAAGATCGGAGAAAATGCTCCAGCAAGTCCCTTTAATGCTCCACTTAACCCATCAGTGCTTCCTGTTATAATCTCCAGAAAACCCACAATAATTCCAAAGGCCGCAATGGCTGCGTATATATAGATTGTAAGAACCGCAGTCGCTTTGACCAACCCCAAAAAGGATCGTCCTAACCCCCCGGCACTAACCCCTCCGGATCTCATGAGAAGGATATGTTCGCTGATATATGTTCCTACATTCGTGAGGGCGCCCCCAAACTTTACTATGGCTCCTTTGGCAAGAGCCCATCCACCCACGCCTGTGGAAATCACCATCCCAAGCCCGGCAAGGGCAATCCCGGCAGCGGTCGCTGCGATTCCCACCCCAAGTATAGCACCACCCACAGGCCCGGAGACATCCTCTAAATCTTCCATGGCATCCGCAAGATCTCCTATGACATCTGCGGCAGCAATTATCCAAGGGGCTAACCATTGACCAACGGTGGTCAAAAAAGCTTCCATTGCGGCCGTAAATTTTTCAAAGGCTATTTTGAGATCATCTCTAACGACTTCGGCGAGCTTCCCGGCTGCGATCTCAGTATCCTCAAACTCAGCCAGCATTTTATCCCATTCGCCGGCTTCAATGGCTTTAATCATCTTTTCATATGCGTCTTTACCGGTGATCCCTAGGACTTCGAGTAGGAATTGTTGGCGGATCATCTCGTCCCCGAAGAATTCGGCACGTTCCCGGACGGCCAGCATCATATCTTTCATTTCAAGGGTTTTACCAGCAGCATCCTTGACTTGAATCCCATACTTGCGTCCATTCTCGGTCAAATGTCCATACATCGAGGAGAGACGACGCCCGGCCACCGTTGAGGAGGTTCCCGTTTTCGTAAAGACTGTCATGGCCACGGCAACATCTTCGGAGGCCGCCCCGTATTCCATCAACGAGGTCATGGCAAACCCGAAGCCGGCCGCGAGACTGGTGAGGGATTCAAACGAGTTATTTTGGGCCACGGTGAGTTCTTTAATGGCCACCTCGGCATCCTTGGCGGTGCGTCCAGTGGCCTTGAGGTATTGGACGAGCACTTCGGTGGCTTGGTCCATGGAGATAAAATTAATTCGCGCCAGAATGGTGGCTTGTTTGAGAATATGAATGGACTGGGTGGCCTTAATCCCCGCCGAAGACAGACTGGCAAGGGCTTTGGTGGCTTCTCGGGCTCCATAACCCCACTCCTTGCCGATCCGGATAGCCTCATCGGCCAATTCCCGGGCGAGTTGATGTGCCTCTGCGGCGCTCTTCCCCATAATCTGGAGGCGGATCTCGACTCTGGAGATCTGTTCCTCTACTTCTGCGAAGGTTTTGATGGCATAGCCCATTATCCCAGTCAGGATGGCCCCGAACATGATCAGGTCTCGGCCTGCAAAGTATAGGGTTCGTCCAAACTGGCGGAGCTGAAACTGGGCACGGTTTAGGGCCCAGGCGGATTTATCGGTATCGTTCGTCACTTTTCGGGTAGCGGCCGAGGCTTTCCGAACGGATTTGGTTTCCTTATCCCATTCCTTGGCTGTCCGGGCGATCAAAGCAGCATTCTTAAAAAGGGACTCATTCATTGCTTCCAGGGCGGCCGTCATACCTTTATGGAATTCTGCCGTACGTTTCCCTGCTCCCCCAGTAATATCTGCACGAACTCCTACACCCCCTGCTCCTACAACTCCAACGGCTTCCCCTCGTCCCCCGGCTCGACGAACTTCGGTGAGTTTCTGAACTTGTTGATTATAATCCGCAACAGCCTTTGTGATCCCAAGGACGGCTGTTAATGCTGCCTGGAACCCCTTGGTGTTCATTTCCATTGTGGCTGCGAGGGTGGTTTGTTCGGGCATATCATTCACCTTTACGTTGGGCTTCGATCCGTTCCTCAACGATAGCCATCATTTCAGGATCAATCTGGGCTAGTTGTTGAGAATGAGTCGTGCTGGCTCCAGGTGAGCCTTTGTTCTTCTCCGACAGCAAATGTTGGGCGGCAATAATATCAAAGAATAAGGACCTGCCCTCATGTGGCGGAATTCCGATCATGGAGGAGGGACGCACCCCCCAAGTATCTGCGGCCACGAGGACCGCTAATCCCAAGGGGGTTTTAACGAAAGGATTGGAGGCCTTCGATGGCCTCTCCGGTGAGTCCTGAGAACTTCATGATCTCCGAGAGCAATACAATCATGTCGAATCCTTGGAGATCGTCCACACCGAGATGCTCGTCATCCCCGGCTCCTGCGACCATTTCAGGATAGATCACACAGGCGGGAAGAACGAGATCAGCGATCTGTTTGTTAATCTCTTGGGATTTGAGGATTTTCTCTTGCTCTGGCAATTTCTCAAGATCTGTAGAGGCAACACCCATATACTGAGTGATTACCTCGGGATCGATCTTGCTGATGCGGAACCAATGCCCAGAAACTTGG
>Ga0114925_10000914_pt1 | contig 14002 bp, 15 predicted proteins | sample SumtaG_2_FD_87287 | JGI IMG/M metagenome (GOLD analysis project Ga0114925, IMG submission 87287) | Deep subsurface microbial communities from Indian Ocean to uncover new lineages of life (NeLLi) - Sumatra_00607 metaG | ecosystem: Environmental > Aquatic > Marine > Oceanic > Sediment | place... | reverse complement strand
ATCATCCTGCGCTCCCTCGTATTCGGATGCACTTTCTTCATCATTTTCCGATTCTTCACTTTCCGATTCTTCATCAATATTTTTAATTTTATATCCATCATTGGTGAGTATAATGTATTGTTCTGGTGTCAAAGTAAATAAATTAACATCTTTATCAAATATCTTAAGCGTATAAGTATCTTCAGTTAAGACGTTATTAAACCATTTTTTTAAATACCAATTCATAAATGCGGGAGTAAATAATATATTTCCTTTAATGTAAAAACAATCTAAATGTTTATGAATATCAATACATGTCTCATTCTGTACTAATTCAATTTGTACAAACTGTTTTTCTACTTTGTCCCAGTTATTATTATCAGCACTATTAAATTTTGTGTGATTTTTAAATGTTTTAAATAACTCAGTTGGATTTTCATTTTTAAGAATAATTAAATCTACATTTTCTTCACTATCATTCCACCATTCTTGAGGCAATGTTTCGTAATCACATCCCATTTGTACCTCTAAACCATCATCCAAATTATAGTATGATAATAGTGGTTTCACTTCATCGAAATCGTCATTCTCATTATCTATAAATTCTTCATCTGTACTAGAAGATTGTGCTAAATTTTCTAAATAAATACTTGCTTTTGAATACATTTTAACGCTTTCCCAAGCTATAGTTTTCATTACTTTATTTGCTGTATCTGGATTTAAAATATAAAATACGCCAAATGCGCCTAGAGATACCATTGTTGGAATCACAAAATAATTAAATATTTCACTAAACATTATTAGTTATGTAATTTATTATTATTTTAAATTGTTTACATAACTAATTACTTTTTGGGCAATCAGAATGAAGAGGATCACAAGATAATCCTGCTCTTGTAGCAACCGCGTCATTTAATACTTCTTGTTGTTGTGGAGAAATATTTGACTCGTCGTATCCTGTGTTAATTTGTTTTGACTCATTATATTTACGCCATTTCGCATATTCTTCGGATGTAAATCTATCTAATCTGTGTCGTTTTTTTCTTTCTCTTCTATTTCTTCTTGCGATTGCTCTTGCGTCAAGTTTTTTTGGGACATTCTTATCATAAGCGATAGCTAGTTTTCCTGTAGCAGGGTCAAGACCAAACATGACCAATAACATACTAACAATAACAGTCATTAAAATAAATGGAATAAAAACAATCAACCAAGAAACCACATCCAGTCCATTCATACAAAGGTAATTCAGTAATACTGTAAATACAAAAGCTACCCAAATTTTGACCAAGGCAGTATTGTAAGCACCTTGTACAGTATCAATCGAAACTTGTGTAATTGAAAAAATTAAATATATTAAAGCAGGTGGACATATTTGTCTTAGAACCATTTATATTATATTAGGAAAAAAAGACTGAACCATTTTCTAAATGACCAATAATATCTCCAATCTCACCATCTTCTAGACATTCATATAAATTACCATTTTGAGCATCTTCTGTATAGTATATTTTTCCATCATATTCATAATCTTCTAATTCTATTTCTTCTTCTTCATCCTCATCCTCATCCTCATCCTCTTCTACATTTTCTTTTGCTGCCATATTTTGTCGGTGTACGTCCACTACATTCTGCATTCTAGATTTCATTTCAACAACTAATTCATCTTGTTCTTCATCCTCGTCCTCATCTTCATCCTCGTCTTCATCCTCGTCCTCATCTTCATCCTCGTCTTCTTCTTCATCCTCGTCCTCATCTTCATCCTCATCTTCATCCTCGTCTTCTTCTTCATCCTCATCTAAAGCTGCGAATGAATTTTTGGTAAGTTTAGTTTGGTGTTTTACTGGTTGTGTAGTAAATGCCCATCCTTTTATACCAGCACTGGATTTCATAATATCGATTAAAATTTGGTTATCTGCTTTTGTACAATCTACATTTCCTTTATTTTCGTGAAAACTAGTCCAGTTATCAATTGCTAAACGCTCATCTTCTGCTGATACTTCGGAATTTTTAGGTTGTTGTTTTAATTCATTTTTTTCATTATTTAAATCTATAATACCATTAGACAAATACTGTGCATCTTCGTCTTCATCATCTGATACAGTAATATCACTAATTCCCCAAAGAGTTATTGGTTTAGTATCATTTTTAAGTGAGTTAACAATTTCTTCCATCGAAACATTTGGAATAGTTTCTGGGCTGGTATCAATTTCAGTAATTTCCATAGTTATTTTTTCTTTGCTTCTAACTTGTACTAGTTCTTCAAGAGTTTTTTTATATTTTTCCTGTAATTCTTGAAATTGTTTTTGTAGAGCTTCATTTTCTTTTTTAAGATTTTTAACAATGGGGAGTTGATTTAAAATTTCCATATTTTGAGAAGCATCAATATTTTTATTTGAAACCTTTTCAATTACTTTAGTTAAATGCTTTGAAATTACATTGGTAATCTCGGCAACGGTATCGCTTATGTCTAATTTTTCGGTTTCATGTGTTGTTTCCATTTTGTGATAATATTAAATTAAGTGTTTAATATAATTTAGAAAAATGTTATATTTTAATACATATGGATGAACAAGAAAAAAGTAATGAGATAGTTGAAGTGAAAGATGCTAGCGGTGAATTACAGCGTCAGAAGGAAGAAGCAATGAAACAAAAAATAGAAGCAAGAAAAAAGGCATTGGTAGATTTAGTAATAAGACAAACAGATTATGATGAAGATAAAGCAATGATAAAGTTAATTGAATGGAATTACAATTATTTAAATGTAATCAAGGAATATATGAATCCTAATTTTCAAAATGTAAAGAAAAAAGAAAAGACAGGAACAAAAAATCAGATGATTTATGGAGAGATAAGAAGTTTTATGGACGATGTAAATAAGCAAGCATTATGGAGGAAAAGACAGAAGGAAAAACTGGAAAAGAAGCGTGAGGCATATATAGAATATTTAAAAAAGCAACAGGAAGCTCAACAAAAACAAGATAAAGATAAATAATCAGATCTAACAATTTTCACAGATCTAATTATTCAAACCAAAATTACTAGATAAACTAGTTAATTTACTGTTTCCAATATGTTTCCTTTTAAGTCTATACTGTGGTTGTTTATGTGTTTTACTTGATAAAATATCATCAAAAATATTTGGTAATTCATTATTTTCCTCGTATAATTCTGGTAGAATTTTCGTGAGTGGTTTATCTACAACTAGTAGAAGTCGGTCTTTACTTAGAAGTTTACGATACTCTTGTATACTTAGATTGCCATAATATTTATCCAATGTATAATATGGATTAGGTGCGGGTTTAATATTTTTATCGTAGTTGTAAATTTTGCTGTAAATATTATTTAATAAAGCATATCTTTCCCATAAAACAGAGCAATCAATAGGTTCATTTTTTAAATATGCGACAGCGCATTCGGGACTACAGAAACAACCATAAACTTCAATAATGTTATTTCTTTCTTGTTTTGGAATAAAGATAGGTGGATTATCGAAATGACAGGTACACCAAAAACAATGAGAACGTTTATCGGAAACTTCGTTTAAGTGTAGTTTAAGTTTTAAAATACGTAATTTTTCCCAAATTTCTTTTAAGTCGGTATTGTCATTAGTAGAGATATTTTCTTGACATGAATTATGGTTTTTGGGGACGGGTTTATAGGTGATATTGTTATATTGTTCGAAATTAATATTTGTTTGTTTATTATTTTTAAGATTATAAGATTTTATTTCTTCATCAACCTTTGAATTTGAAAAGACATTTTCATTATGATTTTCAAGGTCTTTACTGGAACATTTTAATTGTAAAATAATATTTGGTTTTTTAATTTCATCTTGACTAATTTTTTCATTAACATTTTTAATTATTTTTCCACCTTTAGGTTTTCTTCCGCGTTTCTTGTGAACTTTTTTAACTTCGTTTTTGGCTTCTTTAGTTTTTTTCGGTTTACGACCACGTTTTTTAGGAGGCATTTTATACACACAAAAAAGTAATTGAATTTAAGTTGTTTTAATAATGTTTTAATGATCATAATTATCTTTTATGACATTCTCTACAAACAGGAATATAATTTGAATTTCCAATTAATTTCTGTGATGATTCATCAGTTAATCTTTTAGTGAAACTGGCTTTTTTTCCGTTTCTACAAATAGCGCAAAGAGCTTGTTTTTTGACAACTTCGTCTGCTATGGGTATAATATCTAAAATTTGACCAAATTTTCTCATTTGAAAATCTCCGTCTAATCCGCATACATAAACAAATTTTTTCATTTGTAATAAAATGGCTACAGCATCAGATAAATCTTCGAAAAACTGTGCTTCATCAATGACAATTGATTTATAATTATGTAATTCTTTATAATCGAGTAAATGGGCTAATTTCATAAATCGTATACAGGGAATCATCATTTTATCGTGTGTTGATAGTTTAGTTTCATGATAGCGCTTATCTTCAGCAAAATTAACGACAAGTGTGGGTATTTGTGCGATTTGGTTGTATTTGTAAATGTTAATAACTTCTGTGCTTTTTCCAGACCACATAGGTCCAATTATAACTTTGAGATAAGCTTCAGGTTGAGTCATTGTGATTGTTTTAATAGTTTTTGCCATTTTAGTATATCAATTTATTTATTTCTTATATTAAATATTTTGTATAATAATATAATTATATGAATAAGTTTTCGCCCTGGGTTGAGAAATATAGACCAAGTTCATTGAGAGATGTAGTCTTAGATGTAACAAATAAACAAATATTAAATAATATATTAGATAAAAACTATTTTCCTAATTTGTTATTCTATGGTCCACCTGGAACAGGAAAGACAACTACAATTATAAACTTAATAGATGCGTATCAAAAGAAATACAATCAGCAAAATAAAGGTTACAAGATTCATTTAAATGCTTCGGATGATCGTGGTATAGAAATAATACGTAATCAAATACATCAGTTCGTTCATACAAAGACTTTATTTGGAAATGGGTTGAAATTTGTAATATTAGATGAGGTGGATTATATGACTAAAAATGCTCAGCAAGCATTAAGATATTTAATACAAAAGTATTCAAATAATATAAGGTTTTGTTTAATTTGTAATTACATTAGTAGAATAGATACAGCATTACAGAACGAGTTTATAAGATTACGATTTTGTCAATTACCATCTAATGATATTTCTAAATTTTTAAATCAAATAATAATAAAAGAAGAATTAAATATTGCGAATTCACAATTGAAGGCGATACAAAAGTCATTTAAATCAGATATTCGTAGTATGATAAACTATATTCAAGCAAATCATAAGCAATTCACAGAATCTACAGAATATACACATATAACTAATGATTTATGGGAAAAATTAATAGAAAAAATGAAAACAGAGGAGGAGGGTGTAGTGATAGATTATATTTATACAATTAGTGCGAAATATAATGTGGATAAGGTTGATTTACTGCATGAATTCATTAATTATCTGATTAAAACAAAAGATTATGCTTTGAAAGAGGAGTGGATATCAAAATTTAGATTTATTATCCATAGTGAGATAACAAATGCCAATTATTTAATTCCTTATTCTGTTTATAATTTAAAATCTCTTTTTAATGTTTCGTAGTATGCTTTCATTCTAAGTTCTAATCTATTACAGAAGAGATTAGGTGATGGTTGTTCGGGATAAAATTGGTTTTTTTTTAAACTATATTCTTCAATTATATTATTTAATTTATTAACTTGTTTCTTTGGATTACCACGTCTGAGTTTCCTCTTAGCAAAAGTATTCTTTTGAATCTCTTCCATTTATTTAATAATAGAAAATAAATTGATTTAAGAATAACTTAAAGAGATATTTTTAAGACAATAATGCTAAGCGCGGATCAAGAATGGGAAAACTTCCTAAAAGATGATACACTACAAGATTCTAAAGATGAAAACAATGCCTCTTTATCATCTTTTATTCCTAAAGTTACTGACATTTACATTTCGACGCAAACAAAAATTGGTTATTTAAATCAGACTATTAATTTAAAAGAAGTTTTTTGGAAATTAAATGTAATTGATTATCAATTACCAAAGAATGGTATAATTAAAAAACAAATGAAACTAAGTTGTGAAACAAAAGAAGAGAGTGAGATATTGAATACAAAAGTAAAAAATTCCAAAATGATAATAGTAAATACTATTAAATTTATTGATAACCCAACAGCAAGAAAACTTAAATATAAAGATGTAAGAAAAATAAATATGGGAATAACAAAAAAAGACTTGATTAGTTATAGAACAAAAGTAAAAGGAGCATTTTATAACTGTTTTGTTGTTATTTTAAGAATTAAATTCAATGATATATTCAAAGAAGTACATATAAAGGTTTTCAATACAGGAAAATTAGAAATACCAGGAATTCAATCAGACGATTTTCTACATATAGCATTAAATACATTGGTAGATTTATTACGTCCTATTTGTGGCAATGAATTAGATTATAATAAAGACAATATTGATACTGTGTTAATTAATTCAAATTTTACTTGTAATTATTTCATAGATAGAGATAAATTATCGTCAGTGCTAAAATATAAATACAAATTGCATGTAAATTATGACCCTTGTTCATATCCAGGAATACAGGTAAAATTTTATTATAATGCTGAGAAAGAAAAACAAAATGGAATTTGTTTGTGTAAAGAACGATGCGATAAAAAAGGTTCTGGAACAGGAGAAAATCAATGTTTAGAAATCTCATTTATGATATTTCGCACCGGTAGCGTATTAATTGTAGGACATTGTGACGTATTTATTTTAAATAAAGTTTATGATTTCTTGAAAAATATATTAGAAACAGACTATATCGACTTTCGCATAGCAACACCATATACAAATAAAAAACAACAAAAAAAGAAAAAAATAAGAAAGAAAACTATTATAATGGATGTAAAAGCCAATTAATATATCTTAACGGTGACATTTCATGTAGATTCTTAATTGATTTATTATCATTTATTTTTTCTTTAATTCGTAATTTCATTTCAAGTAAGGATTTTTCGTCTTTATATTTTCGTAGTTTTTTAACAAAAATTTCGCAAATATTACTATATTTAATTGTATCAATGTCGTAAGCTTGGAAATTTTGAAATATAAATAAGCAAAGTTCCGTTTTATTATCAATTAAAGGTAAATTTCCATTACTAAGTAATTTATCGATAATTCCTGCTGATTTTCCAACCGCAAAATGAATAATACTTTCTTTTTTTTCATATTTTAATCTTTCTTTTTGTAGTAAATGAAATAAACTAGCATTAAAAAGCGTAATAATATTGGATATACTATTTAAAAGCTCTTGTTCATTATCGTCTAAAGTAAATTTTTTTCTATAGATGTTATTAATATCATAAATTGTTTTTTTATAAACAAACAAAGTAGCATCTTTTGAATTTAATTGCAAATAAGAATGATGTAAAGAAACATCGCTTATTTGTCCTATAAATTCAATATAATAATATAATGCTTTTTTACACTGATATATAGTTAATTCCAAATTTTTTGTATACATTAACAGTATTTTAAAACAATGCATAATTGTTTCTACTCCTCTTCTTATTAAAAATAATAAATATGTATCATCTTGTATAATCATATTTTCAACCACGTACATCATATATTCATTTATAATATCTACATATCGTGATATATATGGTTTTATTCCTGAAAATTCAAATGTTTTGTTGTAATTTTCAACATTGCTAATAATTAATTTTTCACTCATATAAACTAAATTTGTATTTTAATTCAAATAAAGAAACTAATTATTTATTTTTGCTTAAAATAAGTATTTAAAGATTATAATGACCTTTAAGTTATAATGTCAGAAGAAAGCTCAGCAGCATCAACAGAACAACAAAGTAATTATAGACTCCCTCACGGAACTACATTACAGCATTGTGCAAAATTATCTATCGTCGAAGATAAGCCTATTATGTTTGATTACTGGACAGGTTCTCTTGATAAAGAAGTTTTAATAGGTGTGAGAGAATCTGGAGAGAAACTTCTAGTAAAGAGCGAAGATGAGTATACTAGTCCAATAGCCAAAATTTATAAAGTTGAGTCAGAATATATAATTATTACTGAAAACTCAATTTATTTGATTAGTGCCGACGTTGATACTAAGCGTATCTCGTAAAAATTACCATAATATAAACACTTGTTTTTTTATATTATGGCAGATATTAGTGGGGTAAATATAGAAATCAGCGAAATTACACAAGTTGATACCAGTGACCTTAATAATCAATCTTTAGAAGATTTTACATCTGTTGATGTAAGTCTGAATACTTTGGAAGAAATAGACTCTGATGTTGAAATGAAAATGGTAGGTATGTTTCCTAAAAAAAGATCTTTAAAACGAAACACTGGTAGAAGGCAACTTCAAAAACATAAAACCATGTTAAATGCTCTTAAAAAATATAAAAAAACAAAAATAAAAGAAGAAAATCAACCCATAGACAAACTAGGAAGATTTAGATATAATCCAGAAAAAGTAAGTTTTCAAGAAGTAGAAGATGAACTTGGAGAGATTTATCATAGTTATAATGAATACTTTTCATCAGCAATGGATATACTTGCTAGTTATGTAAAAGGACAAAAAATTATTTATATGGAAAGTGAATCACATTGTCAAAAACAATTAAATTGTTTAATGTTTCCTTCTATTTTTCTATCAACATTAGCTTCTGTATGTTCTGGAGCGTTTAATAGTGCGGAATCATGGGGCGGTGTTTTTCTAGCATCATTAAATGCTGGAATTTCTTTTCTACTTGCCGTAGTCAGTTATTTAAAATTAGATGCTCAATCAGAAGCACATAAAATATCTGCTCATCAATATGATAAATTACAATCAATTTGTGAATTTGCGTCTGGTTCACTGCTCTTATTTACTGATATGACCGGATTTGATAAAAAAGGTACAGCAAAAGAAAGAGAGAAACTACAACTAATAGAAGTAGGTGCTAATATTAAAAAAAGACTAGACGAAATAGAAACCAAGATTAAAGAAATAAAAGAAACAAACCAATTTATAGTACCAAGAACTATTCGTTATAGATATAAAATAGCATATAACATCAATATCTTTGCTGTTATAAAAAAAATAGAAGGTCTTAGAAAATACTATATCACCTTTATTAGAGATAGAATAAATCAAATCAAATTTTTAAAATGTAAACACAATTTACTACTTGAATCAAAAGTTCCTATTACAGACCAAAGAGTTATAAAACTTAGACAATTGATAGACCAAGAATATTTTGAAAAAAGTTATGGTTTTGAGAAAATATTATTATTGCGCTCTGCTTTTAGTATTATAGACCAATTATTTTCCGATGAAATGGCTTATGCTGATAACTTAAGGCAAAGAAATTGTTCGAATTGTTGTTATGAACATTTACCAAAACCAGAATACAAAAATACATTAACCACATTAATTACTGACCCATTTGGTGCTCTAGATAAGAAAAGTAAAACAAGATATATTAATTATATGAAAAAAATGAAACAAAGATACGACACATCTGGTAACATCTTTGAAGATACTATGGATATCCTAAGAGACCAAAATACACATCCTGTAGTAAAACATGGTTGTTGGGATTTTGATAAAAAACAAGATTTAAGTTGGACAGAAACATTTGGTATTCCTTTTTACAGTAAACATGGTCAAGAAGAATTTAATGATACTTGTTTCAACAGAAAATGTTTCTATTTTTCTACTTTTATCGTAATTGCTTTTTGTGGTATAGGTCTATTAACGGCATATTTAGCCATCAATCTCTCCAAATAAACATTATAACTTTGCTTTATCTATCAAAACATACGTTCGATATACATCTTCATCTGTTTCTATCAGATTAATTATATCATTTATAAAATACAATTGATGATATACATGTGTTATATGAGGTCTAGGTACAAAATGTATATGTAGACGCCAGTAAGTCGGAGGAAAATGTATAAAATTCTCCGTATTATCGTCCGTCAATTGGTATTTCTGGTACATTACCTTTTTAAGATTTTTTATGTATTTTAAATGCTTTCTCTCCAAATCAAGCAAAGATCTTATATCTTTTTTACACCATGCCGTATAATGATAATCTTTTTCGTCTACATGTTTGATATCCTTTACACATATAAATAATTCATTCTCATATATAACATATTTGGTTCTTTTTTCCATGTCACAAGTCATGTTAATATAACTAGCAACATCATCAGGAATGATTTTTTTCATTTAATAATTAAGAATTTAAATCTTTAATTATTAATTTCTTCTTTTACTTTACATTTTTAACAAGAAGGAAGAGCTGCCAAACACAACTTAATTTCTCCAAGTGAAGCAACCGAATACTTCACAATAAGAGGCAAATCATTCTCTAAATACATCTCTATAGTATTGCACAAATTGGTACACTTGATGAAATATCCAAGATTTTTAAGTGAGAATTCGCCTTGAATTACATGAGAAGCGCTTTGTTTCTGTAAAAATTCCATATTGCCATCAGACTCAGAACGTCTAATCTCTGCTGTAGCAAATGGTCCTTCACATTTGAAAATCAACTCATTACCAACTGATTTAATCTCTAATCTCTCCGAAATATTCGATAAATCTCGAATAATCTTCTGAAAATCAGTAGAAGGAAGAGTAATAATTGATGAAAATGGAACATCTGGTACTTGTAACTCTTCTTGCTCAGGTTCAATTAACTTAAGTTTTTGAATTTTACATTGTTTAATATCTCCGTTCTCAAATTTCAATCCTAAGTTATCCACTACACCTTCACTATATTCTTTTTCCTCAATATAAATAGTTAATGTATCATCATTGTCAATTGTATTAATAAGTTTAAATAAGTGAAACATATTTACACCAATAATAATTTTTGGATATTTACAGTAAAAATGCTCAAATTTTTCTGCGTCTAAAAATAAATGTGCTAAAATAGTATGGGATTTATCCATATTTACAATTCGAATACCATCTGGTTTAAATACGATGTTTGTTTCTAATAATATATCCTTTAATGCAGTCATAAGTGTCCTAAAAGGAGCAATTTGAACTGTCTTTATTTCTAGAACATTACTTTCGGTCATATACTAATTTTTTAACGCGAATCTTTAAATACTTATAAGTGTTGTTAAACTAAATAAATAAATTTCAATATTAATTAATATATATGGGAAATAGTTGTTGTAAACAGTCTGAGGTAATAAATACAAATTATGAATTAACAATTCATATTCCTCAGCAACGATATATAAATGAAGAAAAATTAATTGTAGAAAGTAAAAAATCTCGAAGTATGCTAAAATTATATGATAAAGTTGATAAAAAAGAAGTGACTTGTAAAAGAATGAAAAGTCGCAAACGTCGTCGCGCAAAAAGAGAGGCTAATATTTTAGAAAAATTTAATTCAGATTATCTGCCTAAATATACAGATTTTTATGAAGATGATGAGTATTGTAACTTATTATATACATTTATCCCAGGAACAGATTTATTTTGTTATTTATTTTCTAACACTAATATTGTAAACTTAAATGAAGTGAAATTATTAATTACTAAAATGATTGATTGTTTAATTGAACTGCGTAACTATAATTTATGTCATCTCGATATTAAGTTTGAAAACTATATTTATCATAAAGAAACTGATAAATTAACATTAATTGATTTTGAAAGCGCTCACCGTTTTCCCGCACAAAATGGTTTAAAAATGTTAAGAACTTATGTTGGAACAAAGTCATATTCCGCTCCTGAAATTTGGTTAAACTACTATCATAAAAACTCTGATATTTGGAGTATTGGTGTATGTGTATGGAGTATTATGGTACAACAATATCCTTTTAATGTTGGTGAATTATCGAAAGACAGTGAAAATTTAGAAGCCACGATTCGAAGAAAATGCCTGTTTCCAAAAAGTAAACATAGAAGAATAATGGAACAATTAAATTTTAGTGATGATTTAATAGACTTTCTTACCAAAACATTACATTATACTCCTTCAAAAAGAATGACATTAAATGAGATTAAAAATCATAATTGGTTAAAATTAATTACTTAAAATCATATAAGCAATGTAGATTATATGAGTTTGAATAAGATGTCTCTTAGTTTAAATAATTTATATGAAAAATACAAAGACCAACCAGAAGTCTTAGCCAAAATGGAGGAATATCTAAATAAACAATTTCCGCATGCTCTAGAATTATTCGTCTCAAGAATTAATAGAAAACAAAATCTAGAAAAACAAAGTAAAATTTATATAGACAAATTCTTAAACAATCCAGAAACCCAATACTTTTATGTTCATCAAACAGACCTCTTTATTTTTTACAATGGAGAGAATTATGCTATAATAAATGAAGATTCAATTTGGCATCTTTTACTTTCTGATATTTCAACAAAAGAGGAATTAATTCCCTGGAAACATAAAATCAAAAATCTAGCTATAAAACATATCAAAGAAAAACCCATTACACAAAGTATACCAGAATCTACTACTATTCAATATGTACTACAACATTTAACACCCACTTTATTTCGTTCTAAATCGGAAGCAAAATATTTCTTAACTGTTCTTGGAGACAATATTCTAAAAAAACCAAGCCATTCTACACATTTTACTCGTATGGAAAGTAAAGATTTTTTAATATGTTTACAAGACCTTATACAATATGTAATGGGTTCTCAATGTAATCCTATTTCGAGTATTAAATTTAAATATTATAATCAAGATTTTAATAATTGTGGTATATTTAGTTTTAATGATTCAGTAAAAATAACTTCGTGCTGGAATGATTTTCTAAAATCGCATATTTTAGATTTAATAGCAGTAGCTAGTCATTATTCGCACCAATTCCAAAATGCTAATAAATACATACAAAATCATTGTCAAAATACAGATGCTATTCAATCTATTACTTATATGTCAACTGTTAATGCTGAGACATTGATAAGTAAATTTGTAGATGAATGGTTGGAACCATCGACAGATTCTGGAGAGATTAAATGGGTTGAAATGTATTATTTATGGAAAAGTTTTATAAAGGAATGTAACATACCAATTATGCCTGTTTATATTAAACAATTGAAGGACAGATTAAGTACAAAGTTAAACTATAATGATGTATTGGATTTGTATACAATGATAACTAGTTCAAAATTGTCTTATGTAAAAACGTTCCAAAGCTTTTGGGAGCAAACAATTAGTGAGGGGGCTGATGAATTTGAAATAAGTGAATTATGGTCGTTGTATTATAATTGGATGAGGGAGAAAAATGCTAAAGTAAGTGGTATAAATGAAGAAAAATTACATTTTCTAATTGAACATTTTTCAGGTTCTCCAATTACAGGTAAATATGTAACAGATATTAAATGTAATTTGTGGGATAAGCAAGCTGAAATGGAAGATATTATAAATCAGCTAAAGGTAGATTACAATTTTTGTCAGGAGGAAGATATTTCAATATTTAAGTTGTATAAGGATTATTGTAAAAAAATATTGGATTCTTCATCAAAAAGAACGGTGAGTAAGAAATATTTTGAGAAATACATTTCGAAGATAATTCCTCCGGAATACATTAAAGATAATAGATTATTGAAAGAGTATTGGTCAGAGTTTTAAATTTAACTTGAATGTTCATTATTAGCGACCTTTGCCCCTCCTCTCACGAAACGACCTGTGCGGCGACTACGTTTCTCGTGAATGGTAACACGTCTAACTCCACTGCGTCTGCGGTGTTTCTTGGTGTAAGGGTGACGTCCATGTTTTCCACGCTGGCGGTGGTGGCGACGGTTGTAGTATTTGTCTCCCTTGTGTGTTACGAAATCCTTGCGGCCCTTACGGGTACGAGATGCTTGTCCCTTGTGAGGATGGCGACGAGAACGACGTCCTTTGGCAGATTTCTTAACAGCTCCAAAATGACCTTTACGGGTGAAATAACCTTTGTTGTGAAGTCTTTTCAACATCATAGGTCCTTT
>Ga0114925_10000912_pt1 | contig 14016 bp, 10 predicted proteins | sample SumtaG_2_FD_87287 | JGI IMG/M metagenome (GOLD analysis project Ga0114925, IMG submission 87287) | Deep subsurface microbial communities from Indian Ocean to uncover new lineages of life (NeLLi) - Sumatra_00607 metaG | ecosystem: Environmental > Aquatic > Marine > Oceanic > Sediment | place... | reverse complement strand
GCACCGCACGGGTGGCCACGGCAACATCGTTAAAAACACAATATCCTTCTCCCCAATTGGTTCCTGCATGATGCGTGCCACCTGCAAGACTAGCAGCGACACCATCCCTCAAGGCCGCGAGGGCGGCATCGACTGCAGCCCCCGTACTTCGCAGTGATCGCTGCACAAGCTCTTGGCTCCATGGAAATCCAATTCTTCGTATCTCTTCCTTCGATAATGTCCCGGCCATCACTCGGCCAATATAGTCCTTGTGATGCACCCTCAACAGTTCAGCGTCGGTAGCTGCATGAGGCTCAATGAACTCAAAATGCACTCCCATCAAAGCATACTTCTGAAGCCGTTCACGAAGTTTTTTATATTTATCAATTGGAAAACGATGGCCAACCGGCAAGGGAAGCCTGAATCGATCACATGGGAAAAGGTGCATGTGTGTCAGTCTACCTCTGCTGACTCTCTGCGCAATATCTGCTGCCTAGGCAGGCACGAGAATATTTAAGTACGTGACATCGTGCAGTTCTTATGCTGAATCAATTGCTGGAAATATCGCTCATTTTTGAATCACTCGGAATCATTACCCCATTGGCATGGGAAGTGCACTCCTCAAAACTGTAGTTTGGTAGGAGCTATGATTCCTCAAACCATACAAAAGGAGGGTACTACGAGCGACTAATCATTTCTGAATTTTACAAACCATTACGACATACCTTCCTGTCGGAAGGTCTACGACGAACCATTGACCCAGCGCGGTTGCCCGTGCTGGGTCATGGTCTTTATGTGTCTAGATAGTCTAAAACCCTAATAAAACCTAAATCATCGGAAATTTATGCCTTGTTTGCCTGATTGCCCTTGCAGGTTGAGCCTCAACAGGCGAACTTCATTCTGAAAAATGGAGTGTAGTAGAACAGCATAATTCAGGCTCTAATGCTTCTGAGCTATGTGAATTCCCGAATAAAGGATTCCTAAATCAGTATGGATTGGTTTTCTATTGACTGGCTTCATCAGAACTGGCAGCCAACTCTCACTTCTATCGTTGCACTTGTGACACTCGGACTCCTTTTTTCCGGGCGTAGAGCTCCTGACATGGTGATGATGGGCGCCGTCATCGTTCTCTTGTTCACTGGAATTCTTTCCCCAAGTGAAGCACTCGAGGGCATGAGCAATCAAGGGATGATCACTGTTGCCGCGCTTTTTGTTGTCGCTGCGGCTGTTGAACGAACAGGTGCACTGCAAACAATCATTGGTCGTCTCCTGGGAAGGCCCCATTCGCTTGCAACCGCTCAAATTCGCACCATGATCGGCCCTGGCATCTTATCCGCATTCATGAATAACACGCCTGTTGTTGCCCTCATGGTGCCTGCTCTTCGTAGTTGGGCAAGAAAGCATGGTCTCAGTATTTCGAAGTTACTTATGCCAATGAACTGTGCCGTTGTCCTTGGAGGACTTTGTACTCTCATTGGCACTAGTACCACTGTAGTTGTCAGTGGACTGATGGCCCAGCGTACTGGAAAAGCCCTCAATATGTTTGAGATATCATGGCTTGGCTTTCCGCTTTTTATAATCGGGCTTGTTTATCTCATTTTGGCAAGCAAGGTTTTACTCAAGGACCGTCGACCAGCGATGAGTGCGAGTGATGATCCACGTCAATACTCTCTAGAGATGCTTGTTGAACATGGGAGTCCTCTCGTTGGAAAGACCATTGAACAGGCAGGCCTCCGAGGTCTCCATGGTCTTTTTCTCATGGAGATTGATCGCAAGGGACACGTTATGGCGGCTGTTGCCCCAACAGAACGTTTGGAGTCTGGTGATCGTCTGGTATTTGTAGGTGTTGTTGACTCTGTCCTCGAACTTCAAAAAATTCGTGGACTCCGCCCTGCAACCGATCAGGTATTTAAACTTGATGACCCTCGAAGTGAACGTATTCTGGTAGAGGCCGTGGTTTCAACGAGTTGCCCACTCGTTGGCCGTAGCATTAAGGAGGGCCGATTTCGATCAACCTATGATGCCGTCATCATAGCCGTGGCAAGAGATGGTGAACGGCTTCGCAAGAAAGTGGGAAGCATTGAACTGGAACCTGGTGATACTTTGCTTTTAGAAGCAAGCCCTCAATTTCTCGATCTTCAACGTTCAAACCGACATTTTTATCTTGTAAGTCAAATAGCTGATTTTGCGCCTCCACGTCATGATCGTGCTTGGATAGCTATCACAGTAGTGGTCGGCATGATTCTTGCCGTGACTCTCGGTTTGATTCCAATGGTTGCTTCAGCTCTTGCAGCAGCAGCAGCGATGCTGGCAACAAGATGTATTTCGGCGACTGACGCTCGCCGATCTATTGCATGGGAAGGACTGCTTCTTATTGCAGCAAGTTTTGGCTTGGCACAGGCGGTCGAAAAAACAGGACTTGATGGGCTAATTGCTGAATCTGCAATCGGTGCCGTAGGAAGCAGTCCCCTGCTTGTTCTTGGAACAGTCTACCTCATTACCATGTTTGCCACAGAATTGATGAGTAATAATGCCGCAGCTGTTCTGATGTTTCCCATCGCTTGGCAAACGGCTACTAACCTTCAGGTCAATCCAATGCCCTTTGCAATGGCCGTAACTGTGGCAGCCAGTTGTGGATTTGCAACGCCTATGGGGTATCAAACCAACCTCATGATTTACGGACCAGGGGGATACAAATTCACAGACTACACTCGTTTTGGAGGTCCACTCAACCTCATCGTGATGATTGTTACAGTGCTTTTAGCCCCACTGATATGGCCTTTTTAGCCATGCCACGTCCCTTTTCATTTCAAATGGACCCAGCCAATACAATAATTCCAGCAGTCGACTTTCAATGTCGTCGTAATGGACGTACTCTCAGTCTTTATGAGTGATATTCTTTTTCATTACTACCGGGTAAATCCAACAACATGGTTTTATTTGGCCTCACTTCTTTCCATTGCTCTGTTCTTTAAATTTAACCGAGTATTGAGCGTGCGAAACTTGGATCTTGTTGGCCTTATTCTTCTCGCCCCGGGCTTACTCGCAGTTGAATACGGTGGCTACAAAGCAAGTATGGCTGCTCAACAACTTGGTTTTATTTGGATCTTCACCGTTTCTGGCATATTTTTGTTGCGATTGCTTTTTGATTCGAATATGGTTCGACGACCAATGTTAGAACCAAATCTTTCTGTGGGTGGTCTAACATTCCTCGGTATCTCTCTATTGGTTTTCTTGCTTGCGAATGTTGTAACAACTCGTCCTCAAAGTGAAGATCTTGCTGCTGCTGCCACAGCAACCAAACTAGAAGCAGGAGAAGGGCATGTCGATGCCGACCAACTCACACGGCTAGGTCCTGGCTATCCTCTTCTGTTTTTATTACCGCAGATATCAACGCAAAGAATTTTTACGCCGGAACCAGATCCATCTCGTGCTGAGACCGCGGCGAGCACTCGTCGGGCGGTTCACGAAACAACAGCTCGTATCATGGCTATCCTCTCACAGCTGGCAATTGTAAGTGGCATGGTCCTGATCGGTTGGTGGCATTTTGATAACATTCGCCTAGGTATTGCTGCAGCAGTCCTGTACCTCCTTCTACCGTATACCGCCATTATGACCGGTCGTGTTGATCATGTACTTCCTGGTGCATTGATCACATGGGCCGTTGTCACATACCGACGACCTTTCACTGCTGGATCACTTATTGGATTAGCCATTGGTACCATTTATTACCCTATTTTTCTTCTTCCACTCTGGTGTGCGTTCTATTGGGAGCGAGGCATTCGTCGATTTACTCTTGGCGTTGTCTCGGCTCTTCTTGTTCTTGTGATCGCACTCTGGTTTACCTCACCTGATAATGGAACGTTTATTGACCAATTAAGACAGATGTTTGGTTGGATTTTCCCAAATGATGTCTCCCTGGAAGGTTTCTGGGCATTGCCAGGAAATGATGCCGTATTTCGCTTGCCAGTCTTGGCTGCTTTTATTGCTATGATGGCAACACTTGCCATATGGCCATCACCAAAGAATCTTGGCACATTGATGAGCTGTACGGCGGCTGTCCTTGTTGGAAGTCAGTTTTGGAAAGCTCATGATGGAGGGCTCTTCATGGCTTGGTTTCTACCGATGTTGCTCCTAGTAATCTTTCGGCCGAATCTAGAAAATCGCGTTGCTCTTCTTGTTTTAGATGCCAATTGGTTTCCGCGCCGTCGGCAATCATCGGGAGAGACCACATAACTCACCGCGGCGGAGGTCAAGGGGCATCGGAGCGCGCTGACGAGCTAACCAGGCTCGCCATGCAAGAAGATCCCAACCAAAATTTTCACCCGTCAGCAAAACCAATGCCTCCAAGACATCACGGTTTCTCATTGGAACATTGATCTGTCTCCGGCTGCTCCCCATTGAAAGTCCAGCATTGCCGTTTGGTGTAAATGTTGCCGTTGTTGATCCTTCTGGTGTGCCATTTCCAACGGTTGTCATGTGCTGCGTTTCTAAAACATTTATGAGTTGAGGGACAACAGTTGTTACTCCAAGTCGACCCAATGAAGCAGCCGCTCGATTAATACGGGCATTATCTTGACCCGAAAGAGCAGCCGTAAGAAATGGTGCTACCGATTGAGGATCCGATTCAATCAATCGATCGATCGCATCAATGCGAGTCTCTTGATCAGGATGATCAATTGCCGCGAAGACCAAGGTTGTTCGAGCTTCCGGAGATTCAATTCGAGAGAGAGCGTCAATGTACAAAAGTCGCACGCGTCTGTTTGGCTCGTTTACCAATGCTGATGCGAGAGCCGGAACTGCGTAGGGATCAGAAATCTCTGTAATCCGTCTCCGGACCTCTGCAGAATCATTCTTCGAAAGATCTATTCTGAAACGTTCTAATTGCTTTATCCATTGTTTTTCTGCCAAATTCTTTTTTTTATTCCGTTCGATAATCTCAATTTCTTGAATCGTCCTCCACCCTCCACTGTGCCGCTGATATCCCATTTTGGCCATCCATTCCTGATGGGTTTCACGACCACTTGATGCAGGAACTTCTTCGGCGGTTACGGAAGCTCGTAAGCCGATCAAGAAGCACACAACCATTGCGTAAATAAAAAGTTTCATGGAATGCTTATCGTCAAAAACCTTTTATGACATCCTGTAGAATTCCAACGTATTTTGAAAAAACCTGGAAGATAATGGCGGCTACGACCAATGCAACAACTACCCAAGATGCCGTTCCAACTCCGTTGGCTGCCATGGTAAACCCTCGTGCAGCAGAGTCATCGTATTTATTGGCCATTCGATCAAGTGCTTCAGCCGTTCCACCCGTTAGTTCGCCAACACCGACAGCTTCGATCACAGCGCGTGGGAAAAGACCAGTCTCCCTTAACATCTCCGAAAGAGTTAATCCCGTTTGAAGACGATTGAGGGCATGAAAGGGGTCTATTGCCAAACTTGGTGACACCGTTGAGGTCAATTCAATCATACGACGAATATCTAAGCCAACGCCAGTTGCAAGGGATCCAGCGCGGCACCATGCCGAAAGTTCCATATCCTCAATCGCTTTGCCTAACACTGGTACTTTTTTTACAAAGTGATGCATAGCCCCTTGACGCCGCCAACTAGCCATTGCACACAAAAACAAGAAGTAGCCAACAAGTACAAGGGCTATAACACTTGAAAGGAAAATACATACACCCTCAAAACCAAAAAGACCTAAACCGACCATATCAAAAGATTTTCCTGCAAATAAAATCAAGACTGCAATGGCTCCTATCGCAACAAGTGCTTGCATTGCAGGCTTTATAAGGGATCGCCTCAAAGATTGTGCAAGAAGGGATGCGCGGCGCAATTGAATCGCCAACTCACGACAAACATCCGGCTCACAACCTGCCTTTTCAGCAGCAGCAAGCATTCCTTGCACAGTTGGTGAAAACGTGCCGCCAGCAGCTAATATTGACTCCCTAAGTGTCCTGCCACGAGCAAGAGAGTGTGATACTGCTGAAATAGCCGGACGCCAGCGGTGAGTGGCATGAATTGCCTCATTTGCCCATGCCTTTCGCATATCGATGCCAGCAGACGTGGCAATGGAAATCCTATTGAGAAGTTCCGACACATCCCCATCTGGCATTCGTCGCCTAAGCATGCAGAATATTCTAGCATCTACTCACAATTTTGGCGGTCATCTGGTACAAGAAGTTCAAATTATGAAGCCAAAGCCCTCTACAAAAAGAACTCGCGACTGGCCTACCGTAACAATTGTGGGGGTAGGCTTGATCGGTGGGTCTATCGGCCTTTCCCTACAAAGCCGAAAGATATCCAATCGAATTATTGGGGTTGGGCGATCAAACAGATCTCTTTCCCTCGCAAAAAAATCAAAGACCATTACTGAGACTTCGCTTAATCTTGAACGTGCCGTTGCTGAAGCTGATCTTGTGATTCTTGCAACAAACGTAAGCACGATCCCAGATCTGTTGGATCGTATTGATAAACATGTATCACCGGGTACGTTCATCACAGATGCTGGCAGCACAAAAAATACCATTGTGTCGGCATGGGAAAGGCACAGGCGGACAAGACGCGGTTGCTTTGTCGGAAGCCATCCTCTCACTGGCAGTCATAGACGTGGTGCATTGGCTGCGAGTGAAACATTATTTAACGGGCGAATGACAGTCGTTACCCCTGCCCGCCGCACTCCGGATGATGACACTCGTCGTATTAGTGATTTTTGGTCTGCCCTTGGATCACACGTCATGACAATGAGTCCTAAAAATCATGACAAAATTTTAGCATCCACAAGCCACGCACCCCACTTGCTCTCTGCAGCTATAGCGCTTTCTACTCCTTCATCAGCACATCCATTCACCGCTGGTGGGTGGCGAGATACCACAAGAATTGCCTCTGGCGACCCAGAATTATGGGCTGATATTCTTCTTGATAATGCCGTGAATACAGGAAAAGCCCTTTCGAAGGTCGCAGCGAACATTGAAAAAATATTAGCTGCAATCGAATCAGAAAACCGCCAACGACTTGTAAAACTATTGAATCGAGCAAAGGAGGCACGAGATGCTCTGGGAGGTTGATGTTCATCTCAAAGACACAGCTCAGGACTACTTGGCACAGGACCTTATTCAAGGCGCAAAAGCTCTTGGAATCAACGCTTGTACCCACGCCTCCTCAGCTACTGGCTGGCTCATTGAAGGTGCATTTTCGCAAAAAGATATTGAAAAACTGGCTACCACTCTTCTCACTGATCCTATTACTGAATCATATCGGATAGCCAAAGTAGGAGATGCCTCGCTGCTCAAGGGACCGAATAACCTTCCTACGGTTGTTCATATTCTCCCACGCACAGGAGTCACGGATCCTGCCGCTCAGTCTGCGTGTGAGTCTCTCACTTTATTGGATCTACATCCAAAGGCAGTTCGAAGCATTAAGAAGTTTTGGATCCCAGACCTTGATGCATGCGATGCAAAGCGACTGGCATGGAAACTTCTTGCGAGCGAAGCCATACATGATGTTGTCATTGGGCCATTGTCACTCGACTCACTTGCTAGGGGTAGATCTTGGACTTTTTCTCAGCAAACCATTTGTCTCAATGGCTTGAATGATACTGACTTAGAAAAACTGAGTAGTGAGTGTTGCCTTGCACTCACAGCAAATGAACTCCGAGCTGTACGTGAGCACTTCCAAAATCTTGGCCGCGAGCCATTTGAGATAGAACTTGAGACAATTGCTCAGACATGGAGCGAGCACTGTTGTCATAAAACGCTTGGAAGTCCTGTCGACCACATTCGTCCAGATGGCATAACAAAGTATGACAACTTACTGAAGGAAACAGTGTTTGCAGCAACGCAAAAAATCCGAAATAGTCTCGGGCCAAAAGACTGGTGCGTGAGCGTCTTTCGGGACAACTCAGGAGTTGTTCGATTTGATGGTGATCATGACATCTGTGTCAAAGTTGAAACACATAACCATCCCTCTGCTATCGAGCCTTACGGTGGTGCTGCAACCGGCCTTGGAGGTGTTATCCGTGATGTCCTCGGAACGGGCTTAGCGGCAAAACCTGTTGCCAATCTTGATGTGTTTTGTGTTGGTCCTTTAGACGACTCCGCATCAGAGATACCTCCTGGAGTAATTCATCCACAACGACTTCTTGAAGGCGTTGTCGCCGGTGTCCGTGACTATGGAAACCGAATGGGCATTCCAACCATTGCTGGCGGTGTTTTTTATGATTCAGGGTATACGTGCAACCCACTCGTATTTTGTGGAACGGTTGGTGTCATGCCTCGCAACACAGCCGATGGCTGTGTCAAACCGGGTGATCTTGTTGTCGTTGCAGGAGGAAGAACGGGCCGAGATGGTATTCATGGTGCGACATTCTCAAGCATTGAACTCTCGAGTTCGAGTGAAACTGAATCCGGAGGGTCGGTTCAGATTGGTCATGCCATTAATGAAAAACAACTATGTGACTTTGTGCTGACTGCAGCGGAGCACCGTCTCTTTAATGCCATTACTGATTGTGGGGCTGGAGGACTTTCCAGCGCTGTCGGTGAGATGGGTGCAGAACTTGGTGCTGAGATTTCGCTTGACCGGGTTCCGTTGAAATATGATGGTCTTTCAGCGACCGAAGTCTGGATTTCTGAAGCACAGGAACGGATGGTTCTTGCAGTCCCAGAGCACAACTGGGAAAAAATGTCCGCCCTAGCGCAATCCGAAGGTGTTGAAGCCACGGTTATCGGCACCTTTACAGGTCAAAGAAAACTGGTACTCAAATGGCATGAGCAAATAGCCGGCAACCTCGACTGCCATTTTCTTCATGACGGCAGACCGAAGCGCCGTTTGATTTCTCGCTATTCTCCTCCCCAACGCATCAAAACCGAGTGGCCTGATTCACTTCCTGACGTCATTCCATGCTTGCTCGGAATATTATCTGCCCCCGATGTTGCGAGTAAAGAATGGATTATTCGTCAATACGACCACGAAGTACAAGGATGTAGCGTCCTGAAGCCTCTGCTTGGACCGGGTGATGGTCCAGCAGACGGCACTGTTATTCGTGGAGTTCTTGGACGGGATCGGGGGATTGTGCTTGGAGTAGGCCTCAGGCATCGACTTGGTCCAGTGGATCCTTACCAGATGGCAGCAGGTGGTATTGTTGAGGCAATATCTAATGTTATTGCTGCTGGTGCTGATCCAAACAAAATAGCACTCCTTGATAACTTTTGTTGGGGCGACACTCGACGCGAGTCATCTCTTGGCACGCTTGTCGAGGCTTGTCGTGCGTGCCATGACATGGCAGTAGCCTTCAACACACCATTCGTGAGCGGTAAAGACAGTCTGAACAACGTCTTCTCATTTACTGATGAAGATGGACAGCATCATGAACTTTCTATTCCTCCTACGCTTCTTACAACAGCATTAGGGCAGGTTGATGATATCCGATCCACAATGTCACCTGACCTTAAGACAGCTGGAAACCGTATTGCAATTATTGGAATGACACGTGATGAACTCGCTGGCTCACAACTTGAATTGCTCTGTGGGCTCACTCAAGGAAGTTCTCCTCAGATCAATGTAGAGAGCTGTCAAGCAACATGGTCCGCCGTAGCCATGGCAATCCGATCCCATTGTATTGCGTCGTGTCATGATATCTCTGATGGTGGACTCTTAGCTGCTGTCGCAGAAATGGCGATTGGGGGTAAGACAGGCCTTCGTATTGATCTCAAAGCCATCCCCTCCGAAATAACCCCGGAAAGCCAAACGTGTGACCTCATACATGCTTTTAGTGAAACTCCAGGGAGATTCATTTGTGAAGTGCCTACGTCATGCACTAAGCGATTTGAATCCATAGTCGGTAAACTCACATGGGCATGGATTGGTGAAGTGCTAGATAAACCACTTCTCGAAATACATGACATCGTCGGTCAAGATACTCATGTGTCTGTTGACACCCTATCCCAAGCCTGGCGACAACACTCCACTTAACTTCCTCATTGAATACTATCTCACATGCTCGCTCCTCGTGCTCTCATTCTTCGTGCTCCCGGAACAAACTGTGACTTTGAAACTGCTTATGCATTTGAACAGGCCGGTGCAATCACTCGGCGTGTTCATATTCGTGCTTTGACAGAAAAGCCCGAATTAGCCAATGACTTTCAGATATTCTGTATCCCAGGGGGCTTTTCCTATGGTGATGATATAGCCAGCGGCCGTATCCTCGCCATTGAACTGAAGCTTCGGCTTGGAGACACTCTACAAAAGTTTCGTGACAAGGGTGGGTTGATTCTTGGAATCTGCAACGGCTTTCAAGTATTGCTACAAACGGGTTTATTACTCAATGGTCAGGCAACCTTAGCTCACAACACATGTGGACATTTTGTTGATCAGTGGGTTCAATTAAAGTCCGCCCCAAACAAATGTGTTTTTCTCGAGGGCATTAAGAACTGTGAGTTTCCTATCGCTCATGCCGAAGGACGATTTGTAACGAATACCCAAAATGATCTACAAGCACTTGAGGCATCTGGACAATTGGTTCTGCGCTATGCGATTGATTCTACTGGAGCTTCAACAAATCCAAATGGCTCTATGGGTGATGTCGCTGGTGCCTGCGATGAGACCGGTCGAATTCTTGGCCTTATGCCGCATCCAGAACGGTTTATCGACGTCACACAACATCCAGCATGGATAGGCAGAATCGATCCCACTGCTGCTGGAGCCGGACTTGCACTCTTCAAGAATGCCGTGAAAGCAATGGCATAAATGCCCTGTCACGACATTGACAGATCCAATGAGCCTATCTACCCTCCGAAGGCTTTTTCCATTTTCGTAACAGTGGTTTCTGTCATGCTCCAAACGTATTGTGCAAACATACAACTTGGTTCGCGACGATTAATCAGATTTATATTCTTATTGGGTCTACTCCCAGTACTCATCGCTGGCTGCCGAACTGCCATTTTGTCTCACGACTTGCTTTCCGAGCCAGAACTCACTCTTTCCAAAAATACTTCAGATACGAAACCAGAACCAAAAACAATTCCATTTGAACTTATTTTTGTTCGATTTGGTGAACATGACTCCCAAATGACCTCGACATTGTGGGACTTTACAGATGAACAAATCATTCATGGCGATATACGGCAAAGGCTACAAGCCAATGGCTTGCGAGCAGGTGTTATCTCAGCAGCTCTTCCACCAGACTTGATGAAACGATTTATTCCACCGTTTGACCCTGCCTTGGACATGGTAACAACACAAGCTCTCGTCGAAGTTCCCCCTGTTGTACGACGAACACTTCGACTTCTTCCAGGACGTGAAAATGAGGTTGTATCCTCTAGCGGTAACGAGGAACTCATACTCCTAGAGAAGATTGATGGGGCAGTAAAAGGCGCAACATATTTAGATGCATGTGCAAACTTTGTCCTACGTGCATGGCCAGCTGCAAACGGAAAGGTACGGATACAAGTTTGCCCGATCATCAAACACGGACCAACAGAACGAAAATGGGTTGGCGATGAAGGAGTGTTCCGGCTTGAGGCTGGCCAAAAACAACATGATTTAGATCACTTAACGTTTGAAACAACTCTGTCACCAGAATCAATGCTCTTAATGAGTTGTAGCGGTGATGAGTCCTCAACCGTCGGTGATGTTTTTTTTCGTGATGATATAAGCAGTGCCGGCGTACGACTGATCGCGATACGACCTCTGAAACGCGTGTCTGATCCATTCTTCACAAAGAATGAATAAAAGCCGTTATGGAGTCAAACTTTGTTGTTTTGACCCATTTTTAATTTTCAGGCTTTCGTTAGCAATCTTTGCCAAGGAAAACGGAACTGAAAAGGCAGATGTCATCAAAAACAGGATCCGACGAATGTCAAACTACGAAGTTTTGGCAAGACGGTCATGCCGACTCCGATTGGTATCGTCTGCGATGGCTAAATGTGCCGAATACACCGGCATTGATCCGGAGTCTGCTATGTCGAAAAAAAACCCTTCTGAGTCTCAACGTCCGCGAGCAATAACTGTATTTGCTGCAGCGTTTGCTGCCGGAGCAGTTGCTGCTGTCGGTATTAATCGAACTCTTGATGTTCATCTTGCCCAGGCGAAGCCTCAGGTTGAATGTGAACCAATTTTTGTTGCATTGCGCGATTTATCCCAAGGATCGCCAGTCACGGTGTTTGATGTTGCCTTACAGGAATGGCCGAAGGCCATGATGCCAAGCACTGCGCTTCGTGCAAAAGATCGCTTTGATGGCATGTTGATGAAACATCCAATACGAGAAGGGCAACCCCTTCTTTCTGGACAACTTGTAGAAGGTGCCGCTGTTGCTCAATCAGATGAGAAAAACATGCCGCTGGAGACATATGAGGCACCAGTTTTTCAGCCTGCTTCAGCAACCCACACAGATACCAATCTTTGGGTAGCTAACTCATCTATTCCGTCAACAGACGTTAGTGAGAAACAAAATACTCCACCACTGGCTTCGAACATAAATCAAACCGTGGGTATTGAGCACCAAGAAACATCAGAGTCGAATGTGATAGATGATTCATCGCTAACAGAAGTCTCTTCTGATTCAATCACATCAGATAGCCCACTTATTGAACAGCCAGACCCTGTTGCACACAAAGTGGATCCAGAACCAGCGGGTATCTCTACTCCTAACAGCCAAGGCATTGCTAGCAACCAGGAAGAAAGCGTACCAACGGAAGCTCTTCTCAATACCTCGGATCCTGAACCCGTGATTGCAACGCCCTCAATGCCTGAAATGGCTGAGTTGACGCTCGCTGACAATGCTAATCCGGAAATGGAACAATCACCTGAGGAACCATCCGGACCTACGTCAACGCAACCCACCACGCCATCTCCTAAACGATATCTCGTGGTACCAGAAAGCATCGCCATTCAAGCCGAAAGGTCTTTTACCTCTGAGGTACCCCAAAGTCGAAACCCTCAGCCCGTTGACCAACAGATGGCAGCTCAGAACGATGCCGCAACAATTTCACAAACACAGACAGCGACTACTCCTGCTGCACAGAAGCCAAGTCCGTCTTTGACAGAAGCGACAAAGGCGACGGCATCACCATCGGCTCAAACTCAAATAACGTCGTCAGACACTCGTCAACAGAAAACGTCGTCGTTACAAAAATCTTCCCAAATGTCTTCAAGACAACAGGGCACTCGTCCTACATCAGTTCCTCGGGTCAGTCAGGCACCGACGCTTGAAACATACCCTAACAAAGAACTACAGAAAAAACCCTCTGTATTCAGTGGTATGTTTCCTAATATTCGTGCTACTGTGGGTGCAGTAGAAGAAGAATTGCAAAAAATTCGTCAAGAGCGAAGTGTCTCAAATCAGCAGCAGTCAGTAGCAACTCAAAAACCGACTGCTGAAGACAACAACCAGCCAACACCATCTACAAAATCTGCTCGATGGCCATGGTCTTTTGGTCGCTGATTCAATCGCAATCAATAATTATTTTTCCGTGCAACTGTTGGCTCTGGTGCACCGTACTAGCTTCTTGAAGCCGATGAGCCTCCGCGGTACTGCTAAGTGGCAGCACACGATCAACTGGCATCCTCAAGGCACCTGAGGATAACCATCTATTAATATTAAGTGCCGCAGCCAATTGCTCTTCACTTGAAGATTTGAACATCACAAACCCATGCACTTGACACTGCTTCACATAAAAAGGTCCAACTGGAAATGATGGCTGTGCATCTCGACCTGCCATCAACACTATCCGCCCACGCTCACAAATTATGGAAATAGCCATATGGAAGTCTGGCTCCCGTGAGGTTTCCCAGAAAACATCAACTCCATGGGGAGCGAACTGGCGGACCGACTTCAGAACCTGAGCTGGGTCATGGTAATCCACAACAACATCTGCACCGTAATCCTCTACCATTTTTCGCTTTTTTGGCGTTCCGGCGGATGCAATTACTCTGGCACCTAATGCTTTTGCAATTTGAACAACTGCGATACCGACTGCCCCGGAGCCACCATTCACAAAAATTGTCTCTCCTTCAGCAATACATGCATGATGTAGAAGT
>Ga0114925_10000910_pt1 | contig 14023 bp, 23 predicted proteins | sample SumtaG_2_FD_87287 | JGI IMG/M metagenome (GOLD analysis project Ga0114925, IMG submission 87287) | Deep subsurface microbial communities from Indian Ocean to uncover new lineages of life (NeLLi) - Sumatra_00607 metaG | ecosystem: Environmental > Aquatic > Marine > Oceanic > Sediment | place... | reverse complement strand
GACCAAAACAAACTGCCTCTGCCTATAAGTTGTTGAAAGAGATACCAGATACAGTAAAACTCAAGCAAAAACTACTTGAGAAATACGATACCCTATCGATGGGGTATCCGCCTTTGGATTCAAATGCTCTACCTAAACCTAAACCTAAACCTAAAGAAAGAATAACTTCTTCTTGTTCCCGAAATTCAAAACCTGAATTTCTTGAACGAGTAGAGAAACTTAAATCTCTAATTCTACAAAATAATCCAAAGGCAAAACCTAAAACTACTAACTGGGTGAATACTGTTCGGCTTATGGTAGAAAGAGATAGTCGGACATTGGGGGAGATAGATGAAATTATAGGCTTTTCGCAACAAGACGATTTCTGGAAGGGTGTAATTTTGAGTATGGGGAATCTTAGGGAAAAATTTGACAAGTTAACCATGAAAATGAAAGGGTCTAAACATGGAGCCTCTAAAAAAACTAATCCCTCAAGTCCTGAAAGATTTACCAAAACCGGATTCTCAGAAATCCCAGAACCAAAAAACTAAAATGACCGACAAGGAAGCCTGGGGATATGTTCAGGGTGTTGGTTTTGGAAAGATTTATTTGGAGATTGATCCAGAAAAAATCTATCCTAAAGCTGAAATTGAAACTAAAGTAGATGAGTTTAGGAAAGGGGTGGGCTTAACTTTTTCACATGACACCTTTCTTCGATTTGAAAGAGTTAATGTGAAGGGAGCCATAATTTCCGGTTCTTTGGGTACAGGTAAAACGTCTATTCTTAGTTATTTGGCATTCAAAATCATCAAGGAGTTTTCAGTCAAGGGGGACGGTTTTGAAGAGTGGCATATTCCACCTATGAATTTCATTTCGACTGGTGAATTATTTGATCTCTTTTTTGAAAAAGAGAAAGAACGGATTGATGCCTTGCGATCTTCAAATTGTCTGTTTTTGGATGATTGGGGCAGGGAATATCAAACAGACTTTCCCCTAAGCAAGTTTGAGAATTTCATTGAATATCGTTACGCTAATCTTCATACGACACTTATAACCACAAACATAGCTCCTGTTGATTTGCCAAAGAATCCGAAATGGAGCCGGATTGTAGACCGGTTTAGAGATAAAAAATGGATGGACATAATTGAGATAAAAGGTAAAAGTATGAGAGGTTAAAAACCCAATAAATAGAAAGGTCAGGGTGATCTCTATGGCTGTATGGATGTAGATGCTTTGTCTCGTTAACAGGCTTCACAGAAACTAATGACAAAACTAAAGCCCCCGACCTAAGAAGCGGGGGCTTGAAAAAAGCGGGGATGGAAGAATAAGTGACCTTTGAGAAAAAAGTTTTTGATCCTTTTTTGTATCAGCAATACGATGCAAAAGCCAAACAGAAATTGAAAGAGTATCTTGAGAATAGGGGCTATCAAGTTGTGGAATGTCCTTTTGGTCAGTATGATGTGGACTTGGGAGCGTGGAACAAGGAGAAAACCGTGCTTTTTGATGTAGAGGTAAGGCCTCTATGGGAAAGCGGTTCTTTTCCGTTCCCAACCATTCACCTACCCTGTCGCAAGGAGAAATTTACCAATCATCTATTTCCTGTATTTTTCGTAGCCTTCCGCAGGGACTTAAAAAGATTTGTGTCGATACCGGATATTAATCTTAGTAAAAAAATCGTTGTCAAAAATAAGTATGTCGCCAATGGGGAGAGGTTTTTTGATGTCCCGATTGAGCAATGCCGAGAGATAATATTAGAAGGAAATTAAATGAGAGAAGAAGATTTAAAACTAAGAAAAGAGAGGGAAGATGATGAAAGTTACACATGTCGGTTATATAGATGAGCAGGTATTGATTGATCTTAAACATAGCAAGAAGGAAGGTTCTTATGTGGTTCACCTAAAGAAAAGCAAATATATTAGGAACCATAAGGGTTCTTTCAAAAAGGGAAATGTAACCGTAACGTGGGATTGAGGTTATAAGGAATGACGAAAGAAAGTTCTTGACAAGATCAAATAGGTGACGTATTTAAGATTGAGACGCTGAACTTAATGTAAAAGAAATACATAGAGATCAGCGTCTCTTTGTTTAAGAAGCCCCAGTAACCAAAAGGACGCTGGGGCTTTTTTTATTTTACAAAAGTAGACCATTATGAGACTTACCAAAAAACACATTGATGTTGCCAATGAGTTGGCTCTTGGCAAGTTATCTATGGAAAAAATAGCGGACAAGCACGGCGTCCGTAGTCGCCAAACCATTTATGATTGGTTGGGACATGAAGAGTTTAGTGACTTTCTGGATCAGATTGAAAAGAAATATAAGCGGATGGCTTTGTGTGTGGCTGGTCGCTGGGCAACTGAAGCGGTTAAAAGGTTAATCGTAAACTTTACAGAAAAAGATTGTGATCCAGAGGTGGCTCGTAAGTCAGCGATGGATTTGTTGAATATAGCAGGATTGAAAGTAGATAAAGTTCAAGGAGAAGGTTTTGAAAATAACACAGTCGTTATCATCCGCTCAGATGGCGACGAGATCAAGGCTAAAGATAAAAAAACTAAAGAGTTTTCAGGACGATTTCGTCTTTAGCAAATCCCAATATCCCGCAATGATAGCTGGGTGGGGAACGGGCAAGACGATGTGTGCTATCTTGCGAGGTCTCCTCTATTCGAAATTGATTCCCAATAACGCTGGGATCATTTTTAGAAAGGAATTTACTGATCTTCGTGACTCTACCCTCAAGGACTTTAAAACACTTACAGGCATCCCAGTAAACAGCCAAAGAAATGCAGTCCTTCCCAATGGCTCCGTAATCATGTTCCGTCACATTGAAGAGTTGAATAATATTCAAAACATAAATCTTGGTTGGTATTTTATTGAGCAAGCGGAGGAGCTTCCGACCGACACTGAGTTCTTTCTCTTATGGGGAAGATTCAAGGAAAAACTTCAGCCCACGCAGGAATTTATTGATTTGGGTTTGCCCATGCATAGTGGTTTTATCACAGGTAATGTCAAGAGAGGTCAGACTTGGATTCGAAGTTTGTGGAAAGACGATCCCAACGCTAAGTCAAATGGTTTTGATTTAATTGAGGCTATTACACACGATAATATTGACGTGCTTTCAGAAGACTATCTGCAAAGGATTGAATTGTTGAAAAAAATAAAACCCAATCTTTATAGGCGTTTCATTTTGAACGATTGGGAGGCTGCTGAGGAAGATAAGTTCTTTCACCGAGAGTGGTTTGAGATTGTGGATGCAAGCCCGGTGTTGGTAGAAGAAATTAGATATTGGGATCGTGCAGCGACCGAAGCCCCAAAAGGCAAGGAGGTTGATGCCTCATGGACTGCGGGACCCAAGTTGGGTGTGGATGGACGGGGAGTTTACTACATCACAGATATGGTTAGGTTTCAAGGTTCACCACTACGAGTTGAGGATACAATTAAAAATGTTACTTCACAAGACGGACACAAAGTAACTGTCGGTATTGAGCAGGATCCAGCACAAGCGGGAAAATCGGAGGCGGAACGCTATGTTCGGCTTTTGGCGGGATATAACGTGATTCTTAATCCTGTTCGGGAATCTAAGGGTTTGCGAATTACACCGGTAATCTCTCAAGCGGAAGCAGGTAATGTTAAGCTTGTTCGTGGGGTTTGGAATGAAGCTTTCTTGAGGGAAGCTGAAAATTTCGATGGATCAAAAGAATGTGTTTCTGATCAGATAGATGGTATTAGTGGCGCATTTCATCTTCTAACATCACACAAAACAGCTGGTGCGTGGGGTCGTTGACAATAAAAAAAGGGAGATTGATTGGTGGCTGAAAAGAAAACCGCAAAGAAGCAAGCTCAAAAAAGAAAACCGATGAAGGTGAATGAGGTTAAGCAGGCACTTATGGCTCTTTCGGCACTCACAGTACGGGCGGATATAGCGTCTCGGCTCGGCAAATCCTTCGGCGATGACAGGGACATTTATACGGCATTGGGTTACAAGAAACAGCCGACCTACAAAGATTATGTGGCAAAATACAAAAGGCAGGACATAGCCAGAGCGGCAGTCGATAAGCCCGTAGGTGTGTCTTGGAACAAGCAACCACTTATCACTGAATCGGCTAAGGAAGAAACCGATTTCGAGAAAGGTTGGGTATCTCTGGTAAAAAGGTTGCGAATCTTTCATTTTCTATCTCGGGTTGATCGCTTAGCTTCAATCGGTTCGTATGCTGTGCTTTTGCTTGGCTTTGACGATGGGGGTACACTTGAAACAGAGGTGACATCAGCTAAGGGATTGTTGTATCTCACACCCTATGCCCAAGATAATGCCAAAATCAAAGAATATGAAAACGACCCGAAAAACGAACGGTATGGATTACCCAAAGAATATACGATCAACATGAAGTCTACTGGTGGTGTTGAGGTGGGTGTGTCATCCAAGGGGGTTCATTGGAGCCGGATCATTCATGTTGCAGAGGATCTACTGGAAGACAATGTAGAGGGAATGCCCAGGCTTCAATCAATCTTTAATCGTCTCCAGGATCTCGATTTGATTGCAGGGGGATCTGCCGAGATGTTTTGGCGTGGTGCGTTTCCTGGTTTAGCATTCAAAGCTGAGGAGGGTCGGTCACTTCTAGGTCAGGATTTGACCGATCTCAAAGATGAGCTCGAGGAGTATATGCACGGTCTGAAACGATATTTACGGTTGCGTGGTATCGACATTCAAGAACTGAAACCACAAGTTGCCGACCCATCGAATCATATCTCAGTGCAGATAGATCTGATTGCGTGTGCGTTGGATATTCCAAAACGGATACTTCTTGGGTCTGAACGGGGAGAGCTGGCATCAACCCAAGATGAAAGGGCGTGGCTTAAGTCTATTGAAAAAAGACGCACAGATTACTGCGAGCCAGTGATTTTGCGTCCACTGGTTGATCGATTAATAAGTATAGGAATACTCTCAAAGCCAAAGGAAGAATATACTGCTGTGTGGCCAGACCTTCTGGTTTCCAGCGACAAAGATATTGCTGAGGTTGGAGTGGCACGATCTAAGGCGTTAAAAGATTATGTTGAGGCTATCGGTGCACAGGACATTCTTCCACCAAGCATATTTCTCCAGAAGATATTGGGTTTAACACAAGAAGAGTTAGATCAGATAGAGCTGATTCAGACATCAACACAAAAACAAACAGATGAAGACTAACATAAAGTAATTTAGAGGAACGTCTTTATGACTGAACCGATCACTTTCACACAGCTTTTAGTCTTTGGCGGATTCATCCTTACTTTGGTGGGTCTTATAATTAAGATAGGCTGGTCGGTCTGGCGGATAAAGAGGAATGACTTTGGTGAGTTCATTAAAAAAGATGAGTTTGAGGGACTTGAGAAAACGGTCAACAGAATAGATAAGGCTGTGGCGGTTTTAGCTGAACGCATAAAAAGTCAGGGCGAACAAATTGATTCACTTTTTAGATGGAAAAACTCAAAATGAAATGGCAAAATTATCTCATGCAGTTATGCGATTTTCTAAAGTGGGGTTGGATGCTTTTAGATGATGTCGTATGGTTCTTTTTTTAAATAGAGGGAAGGATGGAGTGAAACTAACAAGGGAAAAAAAACAAAGAATACAGATCAAGGACACAGACCAAGACCTGATAACGAAAAGACAGGCAAAGGAAGCTATTTACAACGCAGAAAACTATCAGAGCTTCGGGGAGTTTTGTGAGTGTGGTGAATTTGATGCTATTGACAAACTACCCCCGATGTCTATTAAGCAAACCAAAAAGAAGGTGAAAAAGGAATAATGGTCAAAGGTCTCATTGACATCACAGACAAACAGATCACGCTTGCACAGAAAGCCATGCTCGATATTCAGAAAGCTAAAGATTCTGGTGAAGTAGGTGAAGGGATGGCTAATATTCTTATAACTACACAGAGGACTATGGTGCAATTAAATATATTGGAATCTCAGATTCTGAAGGAGGTGAAAAAGAAAGATGCTTAAAAAGGTGTTAGACTGCATCCTTGATAGAATAAGAGCATTTAAGAATAGAAATAGTGAATGTGGCACTATCTCTGCTAATTTTATAATCTATAAGGAGGTGAAAAGAAAATGAAGAGGTTAATTATTTTTGTAGTGCTTTTGCTCTTTGCCGTTTCGGTGACACAGGCGGAAACCATCATTTATGGTGGTGGGCAGTTCTTGCTCAAGGGTGCAAACACCGATGAGTTCGGTGGCGGAACTGTGATCGGCTTTGGTCAACAGGTGAGCGAGAAACTGATTGTATGGGGACAATATACCGGATTCAAGACAGGTGAAGACGTTAGTGTCGACAATGGATTGATCGGTTTCTCTGTAAATACCGAACAACTCATTGTCCCGTTGCGGGCTGGTCTTTTCCTCACGGTCGAAGGCGGACTTGGCAAAGTCGAAGATGAGAAAGTGCAGTTTGCCAGTCTGACCAATGCTGGTTTCTACTCCGACTTTTCCGAGACTACGAGACTATGGGTGGGTGGTGGATACTCGAACACCGGCAAGGTGAGCGTCTATTCGGTCGAAGTCGGACTGTCTATGGCGATAGATTGGTAATAAGGAGGTGAAAAATGAAACTTAAAGCTCTTAATCATTTTTTGGGCTTGCGGAGCTCGACTTCGATAACGGTGGTGAGTGTTCTTGCTCTTTTACTCACCATGCTTCAAGCATTGCCTGAAAGTAAATGGACGCTTTTAGCTATTGCCCTAATCAGTGCAGCCTTGGTCTTCTTTAATTCACCAGATAGAAAGGGAAACAAGTGAACATATCTAAACTGTTCGGAGTGAGAATAAACTGGGATGAGTTGAGGAAGGACGAAGTTCAAGATGGATTGGCTGAGTTGTGCGACAAGACCTTCGTCTTTGAAAAGACGGTTGGTAGAATAGTCGAGAAGAAGGACAAGGCGTTCTTCAAGGAACTGATAAAGTCACTGGTTGGGCGAGCTACCAAAGAGCCAGACTAAAAACCACCCCGTCTTTGACCTGAACCCCCAACGGCGGGATTATTGAGGCTCAACAGGTCACGTGACAAGTCTGGGTTGATATCCGGTTTAATTCGATCTATCAACCAGGCTAAGGGCACAGTCGTTAGGCTCGGACTAAAGGCTGTGCCCTGAAAAGGAAAATATGAAGACCCTAATAAAAGTCTCCCTGATTCCAGTTATGATAGTTTTTTGTTTTTGGTTTTGGATAAAATCTCTCTTTTGTAGAGATTATTATTTCTCGTTTAGTCCTAACTGGTTATGGGGTTTGGCTAACTGGTGTTGGGAGTTTGAACCATTTCCTTAAAGTTATGTCCTGAAAAGGAGGTCTTTGTGTGGTGGATAATAGGTATTGCCCTTGCTCTTATTGTGGGTATCGTTATAGGGGTTTATCTTCTTTTACACTTTGGTATAGGCACATTGTTTAAGGTCATTTTCGGCTCCATTTTCGGTTCAAAAAAGAAAAAGAGGAAGGGGGTGAAAAGAGATGAACGCTTGGATCATAAAACACTTTCCCGTAACTGGGGAAGCCATAGTAGTTGACAAGTGGTTCGGAGGTGCCTTTGATACCACCGCATCAAAAGATTCAGCTAACAGTCGGGTTCATGCTATAGCTATGGAAGGAAAAGAGAAACAGATGCTGGATATGGCACGGGAGCTGGAGAAAGAAGAGCAGGAAAAGAAGAGTGAGTAGCTCGTTAGTTTGAACGGGAGGTTTTATGTCTGATAAAAAGTCCCCTAAGAGAGTTCAGGACAAAGACAAGAAGCCTGTTTCTAAAAAGCTATGGAATGGTATTCGTAATGTTGGGATGATTGTAGCTATCCCCATAAATTTCGTTTATCACTTTATATATCACTTTATAAAATTCGTGTTCAGTAAAGACTTTTGGAGGGACTAAGGGCTATGCCCCTATGAGAAAAAAATGAGTATTGTTAATGTTATGATGAGGTGTCTTAAATGTGGTTGGATTGGTGCGGTTTTAGATTGCGAACCCGATGTTGATGGAGATGGTTCGTTGGGTTGTCCAAAATGTTTGGCGATATGCCAAGAACTATGCGATCAATCCTTCAGATATAATTAAGGTATTATTGAGGGCTATGCCCTGAAAGAAAGGATTAATGGACAAGAAAAATAAATGGATAAAATGTGATAAGTGTGGGGAGATTCACTGGCGGTCGGATCAATCTCAAGAAGATTTGAAAAAAATAAAAGCTCAGGGAGCTTGTTATGAGGGGGCCATTAAAGATTTTTGTCCAAAATGTAAGGTGATAACTTGGCATGAATTGAACGATCTGAAAGATTTAAAATGGTGTCCCCATTGTGGAAATACGCAATTTATAAAGATGGACAAAAAGACTGATGTGAAAAGTTACCATGGCTCTATGGGTTTTGAAGGATGGAAACAAATTAAATCTTTTGAGTTAGAATGCACTCGTCCGAATTGTCATCCAAGGTTTGTTTATAATCTTCGCTCTGGAAAAATTACGGAAAGGAAAAGATGAATGAGAAAACACGCTAAGTATCTTATGCTAAGGGTTTTACTTTTAGCCGGCATCTTCGTTGTGGTGGCGGTGGTAATAGCGGTTCTTAGTAAGTGAAAGACTGTGCATTGAAAGGAAAAATGAAAAGGTTAGCAGTTATCAGTTTGCAGTTGGCGGTTCTTGTGTTTTTGATTGGTGGGCAGGCTTGGGGTGCTTGGAATCCTGTGGGGTTCAAGATATGGCAGGATTCGGAAGTTGATACCCTGTTTCGGAAACGTATAGGTGGAGACATAGCCAACTATCAGAAGGTAGACTCAAGTTGGACGGCTATAAAAAACAATTGGATTACGATAGAAGATACCCTGCACACGAATCGCAATGCTTTACTCAAAACCGATGTAAATGATAAAGGGCAATCCTTTATTACTTTAAAATATGAGGGCGAGATTTATACGGTAGCACAGCGTTTGATTAAACTGATTTGGCTAAAGACTGATACTTGGGATTGGATTAATGTCGTTGATGGCGTCACTTGGAGCACGCCTTTAGTTGCTGATGATAAGATTAGCTGGACGAACGTATTTCCTGGGGTGGATTATAAAATTCAGAAACGCAACGCTTCCGTTGCACATGGGTTATTTTTCAAGAAAGCCTTTCTTGACTCAGCGGTGAAACTTTACAACCAAAGAGCAGATAGCTTAACCATAGCTTTGGGTAATGTGATTGCCTACGAATTGGTTAATGTGGACGATGCCGATTCCGCTATCGGGAACGTGGAGTGGCGAAAGCTGAAACAACTGGGCGGGTATATTTTTCAGTTATCTAAACAGGCTGTCCATTTTCCTGGCTCTGGGAGTCTATCTACGTTAGGAGTCAAACAAAGATGGATTAAGAAGGCGGGGAAGCTATACTGTGTGGAATATGTGATGATGAAAAGAATTAAACAGATACATGAAACCTATCCTGATTCGGTGATTTGGCATAATGATGTGGCGAAGATAACAGGCACCACCAATATAGAGGATGCCACGATAAAATCTGGAGTTGATGCAGATAAGAATTATGGTGATATGAGCAACGATGATCTCACTATCAGTGCTCAACAATTTATAGTAATTCGAGTCAAGAATGTTGCATCTGAGTTAGGTGAGAATGCGACCATAAGTGCTTGTGTTTGTTCTGTATATTGCATTACTGAGGTTGCTGGAAACAAAACTATCCGTGCTTATCGAGTTTTCAAGCCCTGGGTTGAGGGCACACAAAACGGGGGAACTAATGAACCTGGGGCAACTTGGAACGATTGGGATAATGACGATTGGGAATGGACAACGGGTGGTTGTGGGAGTGCAGACGACGGAGGAAGCGATAACAGCGGTGACGGGACTGGTGCCGATAGAAAAGCAACCCAAGAGAGTTCTCAGGGAGTCAATTCGACCGGTTGGTTTGTCTGGACTATCAGTGCCGATTTAGCACAGGATTGGTATGATGGCTCGGCAAACGAGAATGGTATTTTATTGTATACATCAAGCGGTGGAACTTCACTCTGGCGTGGCAGTGAGAATAGTATAGGTCTTCAACCCCATTGGACTTTTACATATACGATAGCGGGGCCGGCAGAAGGTCAAGTAATCATTGTTGATTAGGGAGATTTGTTGATGAAAAGACATATATGGCGGGGCATAAAGATGATCTTGGTTTTAGCCTTTATTGGCATTGTATTTTGGCTGGTGAAACCGGACTGCGTGAAGGAAGTTCAAGGACAGGTTCAAGGTCCAGTTACGGGATTGACTAATCAATCGGTTAAAGGGGTTCACGTAGATTCAACCTCTGAAGATATTGTCTTTCAGGATGGATTCAGAGGCACCTCTGAGACCGATGACAGTATGTTTATGACTAAAAAATATATCGACGATGCAGCGGGAGGTCTGACTGCCCAATCAGTCAAAGGAGACCATGTAGATTCAACTTTAGAGGATTTCGTATTCAATGACGCTTTCAGGATTACCTCTGAAATTGATGATAGTATGCTTATGAGCAAGAAATACATTGATGATGCGGCTGGGGGTTTAACCGCTCAGTCAGTCAAAGGCGATCACGTGGATTCTACTTCAGAAGACTTTGTCTTTAACGATGCCTTTAGAATTACATCTGAGGAGCCAGAAAGCATTTTTATAACAAAGAACCATACTGAAAAAACAATACATGATTCATTGGATGATAATTGGGCTGCTTTCATAGCTGGGGATGGGGATGCTTCTGAGGCAGAGATCAATGATTCTTTATGGGCACATCTGGATGATACTTCGGCGGTATTGTGGACAGCGATAAATGAGACAACTTGGTACGCTTTGGATGCTATTGGGGATACAGTCTGGGCACACTTGGACGATACGAGTGCCGTTCTGTGGGGTGCCATTACGGATACCTGTTGGTTAGTTAGGCAAAATACTTCTGATACTTTGTGGGCACATTTAGACGAAAGCACGGCAGTATTATGGACAGCCATTCATGATACGATGTGGACTAACTTAGATGAATCAACGGCGGTTTTGTGGGTAGCTATCACTGATACTTGTTGGCTGGTTCGTCAGGGTATTTCGGACACCCTATGGGCTCATCTTGACGAATCGACCGCTGTTCTATGGGTGGCAGTTAAGGATACGGCATGGATGCTAAGAGGAGCTATTAACGATAGTATTTGGCAACACCTTGACGATTCTACTGCTGTTTTGTGGACAGCACTTACCGATACCTCGTGGATGTTGAGGGATGTCATTAGTGAAAGCCTATGGGCACATTTAGATGACACAAGTGCAGTGTTATGGACAGCCTTGACAGATACTTCTTGGATGCTCAGGGATGCCGTACACGATACCACATGGGCACATCTGGATGAGTCCACAGCCGTCTTGTGGACTGCTGTTCATGACACAGCCTGGATGTTAAGAGACGCAATACACGATTCACTTTATGCCGGCACTCTAACTAAGTCTTTTGTAATTCAAGATCCTGCCGACACCCATGACTTTCCTTTCTGGATGACCCCTAGTGCAATCACACTGGTAGCTTGTAACGGAGTTTGTATCAATGGCACTAACGTCGTTGGTTGTCTGATGGAATACGATAATGATGCCGCTAATCCAGTGGTTTGTAATAGCTCAGACTGGACGTTCACCACAGGTGAAGAAAGAACCACATCGCTTTCCAATGCCTCGATTGACGCAGGAGATTATCTGGGATGGAAGACCACATCGGTAAGTGGTGAGGTGGACTTTCTCACCATAACCATTGAATATACCCAACAATAGGGAGTTTAATATGAAAAGATTCCTTTGTTTGATATGTATCATCTTATTGTCTTGCCGTTTAACATGGGCACAAGCTTACGGTGAATCCGAAGCAGGCACTCAGTCATCAGTGACCTATACCCATGAAGCTGATTGTGACAGTGCCCATATTGACTTCGGTTATGATGGGGATGGTGGTGCAGATTCGCTAAACTTTTATGTAACCGTAGACTTGCTACCTTGTTTCTCCGGTGATGGCACAATCCTAACGGGAGAGGGTCTTGAATTAGATTCCATCGGGGGACACGTATTCAAGGTAACTTATTTTTTGGCTGATGGTGATGCGGTGGCTGATGGCTATGTTGCGGGTCTTTGGTTGAATAAAAACCCAAGTTCAGGAGATACGATTCAAAGGGAAGCTTCCACACATGGAGCAACAGACGTAGCCACGCTCTGGGGAGACACCCTTAATCAACTCTTAATTACGGTGGACAGTATAATTACTGCATCAGGATTCGATGCGGATACTACCCTACTTACCTTTTTACGTTATATCAGAAATAATCAGAGTGACTATAAAGCAACGGGGTTCTCGACTCACGGTGCTTCTGATGTAGCTACTCTGTGGGGTGATACACTCAATCAGCTTTTAGTTACGATAGATAGTGTCATCGCCGCCACTGGTTTTGATCCAGACAGCACGCTTTTGGCATTTTTGAGGTACGTCCGAAACAATCAGGCAGATTATAAGGCTACGGGATTTTCAACCTTCGACCATACTTCAGATAACGTTACACTGGTAGACTCTTCGGCAGGAGATATATCAATAGCCGCCAATCGTGTAATTGATTTCACCTACTTCTGGGGAGCCTGTGATGAGTGTTATTTTAGAGCTTACCCTGAAGGCGGGCAGGCGAACAAAGATAGTCTTATTATAATAGACCCTTCATTGGGAGCTGATAGCTTAGTTGCAAAGATAATCTATAAGCATGGGACGGTCTCTGCGGTTTGTGATACTGCTTATTTTTATAAATCTCCGTGGTGGTAATCTTTTGAGGAATTATGCCAAGAGATAAAAGATTCAGAGGTGAACCCAAGCCATTCGATTGGAGATTTCAGCCAGGTGAGAGGGTTGTGCCCGAGGTTGTATTGCCCGCCGGAAGAACGGTTATTGTTGCGGCTGAAGATCGGATGTTTACCGTTAAGCAGGAAAATAGGGTTATTTTGGTGAATGAGGAAGATCGTATTATAACAATAAGCCTGTGAAATAAACATGGCAACACAATCTCAGACTTTTAGAAAAGACCCACATGCGAAGCTGGACTATGGGTTCGATTGGTTGGATTGGCTGGTATCCGGGGAAACGATCACCGATAGCACGTGGACTGTTCCAACAGGTATCACGAAGGTATCAGATCAACGGGGTGACGATTCGGTGATAGTGTGGCTTTCAGGTGGAACGGCAGGAGAGAGTTATACGATTGCATGTAAGGTCACCACGTCGGATAACCGGATAGACGAGAGATCATTCGTGGTGCAAGTGGAGAACAGATGACACAAATTATTCCTTTACATGACGGTTCTTATCTTATGTCAAAGAATCAAATACCTCGTAATTATCCGATGTTGGATTATTTGAATGCTATGCCAACGGTAAACACCGCTTTCCGAACCGATCCCACCCGGACAACTATGTTGCGGGGAAGGTTCGTTCAGCAGATGAATCGGCGGTTCGGTGAGCTCAAGAAAGACATCCGTATCTCTATCGTAGACAATGATTGTTTCGGGATTCAACCCGATGTGCTGGGTGCCTTATCTCCCATTCTGAGAAAGGCTTATGAATTCAAAAGAACTCCGGAGAAGGTTCGATTATTTATGAGGTGGCTGGAGGAACAAGAAAGATTGGGTATACTGGAGATCATCATACGTCCAGGAGTGCATGTTGGCATTGAGACCGCTTGGACTGACGTGTTTATAGATTCAGCCTACTCTCAGGGGATGCGCCGGGGACGGATAGAGCTTCGTCACAAGGGTTATGCCGTTCCTACCTTTGAGCAGGTGTCGGGGGGAATTGGTGCAGTGATGAGCCAACCGTATCATGTCGACAGGATCGGTGCGATATATACCCGTACCTACGAAGACCTTAAATCGGTTACCCAGGTTATGAATGCCCAATCTCGTCGTCTGATTGCCGATGGTCTGACCACCGGACTCGCCCGGGGATTAGCAGATGGGAAAAATCCACTGGTCATTGCCCAGGAGCTGGTCAAGGATGTGGCTAACAGG
>Ga0114925_10000909_pt1 | contig 14029 bp, 14 predicted proteins | sample SumtaG_2_FD_87287 | JGI IMG/M metagenome (GOLD analysis project Ga0114925, IMG submission 87287) | Deep subsurface microbial communities from Indian Ocean to uncover new lineages of life (NeLLi) - Sumatra_00607 metaG | ecosystem: Environmental > Aquatic > Marine > Oceanic > Sediment | place... | reverse complement strand
TTCAAGGTGGATACACTGAACTTTTTGAACAGATGGTAATAATGAAAAATTTAGAAACTGGTGAAATTGGATCAGGTATGATGGAACATTTACGTACTTTTAAGTCAGAAGATTGATTACAAATTTTTAAAATTAAAAGTTTTATATAATTTTACATTTAAACTAAAATAAAGTATGATAATTTTCGATAAATTTAGGAGATAATAAAAATGTGTAAATGGTGTTTTTCTCATGGAACCAACGGCGAGAAATGGTACATGAATGCTAAAAATTATTCCAATCAGCTTGCTTATGAGATGAATCTAAAAGATTATTTAACCGAACAATGGCAAAATTATGAGCAAGTTTATATAAGAAAAGTAATGGGTTTTTCTTCAACGGATTTAGGATACAAACTGAAAATGCCAATAATAGGTAGAGTACTTCGAAATATACTTGAAAACATGATTCACAGTGAAAAGAAAAGCAGGAAAGGTGTAAGAGCAGATGGTCACTTTGGTCAGGTTATACCTTTAGAGGATGGAAAAATAATTCTTTCTGAACTGGCTGCTGAACCTATAATTTGTAATTATTGTATGTGCCGCTGGCAACGAAGAGGTGAAAAAGAAGCGGTTTGTATTAATTTTGGTGCTTTATCAGAAGTCATTGAAAAACTTCCTCGTTTTATTCCAAAGGATAGATCTGTCAGATTAGACCGTGAAGCTGCTGTAAATCAATTAGAAGAAAATAACAAAAAAGGATATATTGCTTCCGTGTGGTTTCAACCAGTACCGTATATCTGTGCTATATGTTCGTGTGAAAATCCGGAATGCGGGGCCTTTACTCTCAGAAACAGTTTTGACTTTAATATTATGTATAAAGCAGAGTACATAATCGATTTAGATCAAGACAAATGTCAAGGTTGTAAGTCATGTGTTTCATGGTGCCAACTTGGAGCTTTGAAATACATTCCTTCAATGAAAAGAGTGATAGTTGATACGGATAAATGTTTTGGTTGTGGAGTTTGTCGCCATGCTTGTAAAAATGATGCATTGAAGTTAATTCCTAGAGAAGAATTTCCAGGATATAACGGAAAATATTAGATTGGTGATAGTATGGGAAGTAAAGTACAAACAAAAAAATTGAGAAAGCCAAAAAAGGAAAAAAGAACAAAAATACGCATTGATTATTCTATTTGTGGTGAAGATGGAAAGATAGATCCAAGAGATTGTTGTAAATGTCTAAAAGTTTGCGATCCCGCCGTTTTTATGTTGCATGCTGCATTAGATCTAAATTATAAAGTTCCTAATGATCCTCAGAGATGGAGGATAAAGCCTCAATGGGGTTCACTTTGTACACGTTGCCTAAAATGTGTTGAAATATGCCCTGAAAATGCGATAAGTATAAAATGGTAGTTATTCCTATTTTTCTTTTTAAAAAACTCTAGATCCAATAATTAAGAATATACCGATTGATATTTTCAAAAGAAATCTAATCTATATCCGCTTCTTTTGCTGTTTTATAAAGATAATCGAAATAATACAAGGAAGCAGGACCGAAAGCCACGTGATCTGTTAAAACACCAAAATAAGACATCTTTTTTGGAAAGAAACTTTCAGAAAGTATAATAAATGCATCTTCCCCTTCATCAATAATTACTGCACTTCCGAATATTTGATCTCTCCATCTTATTTCACAGAGAGAACTATATTTTTTAATCAAAGGTCGAAATTTTTTATCCTTCAATGCTTCTGCTTCAACTAAAAGTCTTAAATCAGTCACCCCTCGAGCTCTGGCTTTCTTTATATCATCATAAAACACTTCTAAAAATTCATATTTAGTAGAAACAAGATATATGGAGGTCTTTGCTAAATTAATTAATGATAAGGCTTTATTAATGCATACATCCCTACCACGATGAATATAAAGCGCAATTTTAATTGGAGTATCATGAGATTGATAAATTGGGTTTAATGTATGGATAATTTTACTCGAATGTTCATTAAAACTATCACTATATTGCTTCTTCGCAATGATTAAAGCCTCATCAGGCGATTTGGCAAAGTAGCGAGACGGACGACTTTCTTCCTCCTTGATCAACCACATTTTCTCTTTCTCAAGTTGAGTTAAAATATTATATATTCTCGAATATGGGACTCCAGATGCTTCAGAAAGTTCTCTAGCATCCATAGGCCCTTTGCTTATCAAGGTGAGATATATCGAAATCTCATAATCTGTAAGACCAATGGATCTTAAAGATACTTTTATATTTTCTGGGATTTCCTTCGACATTATATTTCTCTATCTATTATTTTTATGTTGTAATTAAAGAATTTATGAGTAAATAAGAATATTAATATTATATTTTTTTATGATAATTGTAATTTTCTAGTTCTTTTTAAGAAAAAAAAGAGTAATCTATGTACTTCCGATTATAACTCTTAATCCCTTTTCTAAGAAGTAACGTTTTAATGATTTTTTTATTATTTTAATAATAAATGAGGGAATTTAAACAAAACCAACTAATATCGCTGCTGTAACATTAATTCCACCAGATATAAAGTAAAGTATTCTCCAAGAAGCTTCTCCTATAAATGCAAACAAAGCTAGTGAAATAAGAATCCATACTAATGAAGCTATCGGTAAAATTAAGATGTACCGTTCATTTTCATACTCTTTTTTGACTTTATCTGATGTGTATTTAGTAACAACTGGAATTAAGAACGCCAAGGTTGCACCTGACAGAATGAATGTCAAAATAACAATTTCCCATACCCAAATTAATCCAGCAAAAACGCTACTAAATGCTATTATTATTATGCCAGCTATCATTAAAGGTTCTTTAGTTAGTTTTTCCACGAATTTCATTGAAATAATGAATAACACCGTAAATAAAATAAAACTCAAAGCCATTAAATTTGCAAATGCAATTTCATTTATGTAAATCGACCAATGGGATTCAAGTATATGTGTATTCAAAAATACTAAGAGATTATAAGCGGGTCCTATAAAAATACTAGACAAAATTGCTATAGGTACAAAAAATTTATAAATTGTTTGTGTTTCCATATTAACCTTTTTAATATAAGTTCCTTAAAAAGGTTTATTTTGCAAAAATTGAAATTTCATAATAAGATTAATGGTTTTTTTTTTAAGGATCACATCGAGTTTATTTAAACGATATTTAAAGTTGTAATAAATAGACTCAATGTAGTTTTAGTGGAAATATTTATATTAATTATACAATTCAAAATATTTATTATGTTAAATAAATCAAAACTAAATCTTTCGGTTATCTTATTAGTTTTGGGTTTGGGTTTTATACCGACTGGACTATTTATTGATGGATATCTCACTGATGAGGTTTCTTCTAATGTTTCTGTTGTATTGGGAGCAATAGAAGAGGAAGCCGTCTCTGAAATCATGGAGTCATACCTTGGTTTGGGAATTGCAGAGGTTATTCCAGCAATTTTTGACTATCTTATTCCTGAAATACAATCTGAAATAGTTTATCCAATAGGTATTCCTAAAACGTTATTATATATTAAAAACAAGACATTAGAAGTATTACCAAAGTACATAAATGCTTCTAATGCTGTTGATGCTGTATATACTGCAATAGATAATGTAATAGTTAATTATTCAACTTCTGATACTTATGCAAGAAGTGTATTCTTTAATGATGTTGATTTTAAAAGTAATTTCTCTGCAGATATTAAAGGAATATCAGAAGTTATGAATTCTGGTGCAATTAATCTTTTATATTCAGCTAATACAACCCAACGGTTATTAAATGGGTACACACATAATAATACTAATTATCCAGGGATATTCATAAATTCCGAATTAGGGATTGGTTTATTAGATTGGCTTGACTTTTATTCTGACGCTGAAGTAGATAGTGGTAATGAAACATTAATTCAGGTGGTATATGATTGTAGTTGGGAATCTTACCAACTTCAAAATTTTTCAGCTTACATTAAATCATATTTATGGGAAATTATAGTGAAAAACATATATTCTCCCGACACTCTTGAAGTATACGCCAATGATGTCTTCTATAGCCAGTGGGCTAATGGTACAATGAAACCTAGTGGAATATCATTAAAACAAATAAGCGATGATATCACTAAAAGTGTCTATGGTTTAGAAGTCGGTAGAGACGACCCATCAAATATTACGACTGATGCTGCAATAGATCTTTGGGATCCAATGAATCCTTTATCATTTGTCAACATAACTGGTATTAAAAAATGGTTTAATGCTTCTGAGGGAGATAATTCCACAATCTATGATTTAAAATCTACTTTTACATTAACAAACAAATCTTATGATGTATTAATAAAATGGATAACTATAACAGTAAAGGACGTACTTGTTCCGCATATATTTAGTTTACCTTTTCCAGTGGGATTTGGTGTGACGCCGACTGAATTCACTATAGACCTTTTATTAGATCAGTGGGCTAATGCAACCACATTTAATGAAGGTATTAATTTGGGATGGGGCCTTAAAGGTTTTGAGGTAGGGATTCCTGAAAAAACGAACATAACTCTAATTAGTGCAATCAATCTCTTTAATATAACGAATTCTTCATCCTTTATTCATAGAGATGGAATATTAGAATGGATAGACGCTTATCAAGGAGACACAGTCATTCAAAATTATATACTTTCAACATTCAATTTGGAGTTAGCACAATTAGACATGATATACGAGTGGTTATTTACTACAATGAGATATGATGTCATTCCGTTTATCGCTCGGAATGTGACAGGAATTAAGATGAGAACTTTCGCTCAAACAGAGTTTTATCTACAATGGTCATATGGAAGACTCTTCGAAGATGGAATGGTTCTAGGTCCTGTATTAGGATTAGACTCAGTGAGTGGGTGGGAAATAGGAATTCCTACTGACACTAATATTGATGAATCTATATTAGCCCCTCTATGGGCAGAAGACGAAGACTTGTCACTTACAAATTTTAAAGGAATTTCTTTATGGTTTAAAGCTATGAAAGAAACTGGTATATATAATGACTTACAAGACAATTTTGAATTATCTGATACTGAAATGGATACAATCCTAGAATGGTTGCTTAGAATTAGAGAAATTTACGTAGTGCCTAGCATCCAAAATGAAGCAAATCTACCAGTAGATCATTATACCTTAGGTGATAATATTTTCTTAGGATTCGTAATAGCAGGAGGAGTTCTAACTGGACTCGGAGCCGTTGGTGTTATATTGCAAGTAATCTTCAAGAGAAAGTAATGAATTATCATTATACTCAGATGATTTAAGTTTTTTTTCTTTTTATTTTTCAAATTGAACATAAAATCTTCAAAATGTATATTTAGTTATAGCAAGACCTAACCCTCTTTAATGATTAATGAATGCTTTTATATAATTATTAAAAAAAGAAAAATAATAATTGAATATTAATATATTGATAAATCTCTCTTCTGATTTTTAGATATAAGTTATAATATTATGTACAAAATTTTGCAAAAAGAGAATAAAATTGTAGTTTTAATTAAAAAAAAATTGATAAATGATTATGTATATTTAATAATTAAGAAATATTATTTTTAAAAAGAATAAAAAAAAATCAATTTGTGATTTTATGGATATTGTCGATCTCAAAATATTGGAACTATTAAAAGAAAATAGCAGGATGTCATTTAATGATATTTCTCAAAATGTTGGAAAAACTGAGGCAACTATAAGAAGACGAGTTAAAAAATTGAAAGAAGAGGGAATTATTAAAAAATTTACAATTGATTTTAATATTGATAATAAGCCACGTACGAGAGCTACTGTAAAAGTTGAACCCGATTTCAAAGAGATAAAGAGAATTTTAAAAGAATTACTAGAAATTGAAGAAATTACTAATATTTGGAGGCTTTCAGGTGATTGTGGATTATTTATGAAAGTCGAGATACCATCTATCGAACAATTTAACCCTTTGATCGAAGAAAAGATTTCTCAGATAAAAGGAGTAAAGATAGTGGAAACTTGCTTTATAACTGATGTGATTAAATAAAATTTTTTCATTTATGCATCAATTGTGAATCGATATAATCTGTTTAAATGATAAATAGATTATATAGTGAAATTAATCGATCTTTCACATATATCACTTCTCTAAAAGTTTATTAATGATATCCATTCTTTTCTTTGTCTTCTTTAAATCATTTTGAAGTTTTTTTGATCTTTTAACGTATTCATCATCTTTCATTTTTCCTAAAGTGTGTTTTTTATCAATAAATTTCAATAAATCTTGAACAGAAGTTAATTTTGTTTTAAGACCTTTTTTTTCATCTTTTAATTGATTTTTAGTTATATCCTTCGTTTTAAGCTTAGGGGGCGGTTTTAAAGATTGTTCTGAATCGGTATCATCCTTTTTTAAGCTTTTTGGTTTCGGTGGTAAAGCGGTTAATGTAGTATCTTCTAAATCTTCAAAAATATGTTTTTCAATTTTATCAGCTTCTTGAGCAATATCTTTATCCTCCTGTTCTATTGACTGAATGGATTGAGAGGAATCAGAGTTTTGATTAGTTTCTAAATTTTGAAACTCAAAAATATCATTATCTGTTCCCACTGCATTTTCTATTAATTTGTCAATCGTAGATTTTATTGTATTAATTTGATTTTGGAAGATTTTTAATAACTCTGCTAATTCACTTTTTTTAGAAATTTTCATTGAAAAATCAATATCTATTGATCTTTTTTCTGTAGGGATTGTAGGAGGTATAGTATCATGTTCTTCTGATGCTTTGGAAGAAGTAAGTGGGGCTTGAGTAGCAGGTGTAGGCATATCAACATTCGCTCTTAACTCTATACGATGATCAGAAAGGAGCCATTGAAAAATATTTAGTGCTAATTGTGGGTTATCGTTGCATTGAATTCCTCCTCCTACTTTATCTCTAAACATTTCATAACTCCCAATACAACAAACTCTTCCTTTCTCTTGCTCTGAGACACAGATAAGAGGACAAGAGAATGGTTCTGAGGTTTCATTTGAATCTGCTATTGAAAAAGCACCACTTCCGATAATAGAAAGAGAAGATCCTGATCTGTAACATAATGACCCTATCCCAGCAGTAATAGGATGCGGTATATTAAAAGAAGAAATTAAAGGAATATTCTCTAATCCTAAGTTAATCCTCTCATCTAAAACCTGATCATTTTCAAATGCAATTCCAAATTGATCTGAGATTTCAGATAGATTGCTCCCGCGCCCTCTGTCTCCACCAGCATGAGATAATAACAGTATACCTCCACCGGAATTTTTAACCCAGTTTACTATTGCTCTAATTTCAAGGGAGGAGATTCTGGCAAAATCAGGACATACAAAAACAAGAATATCATATGGCATTAAGGATTCTTCTGTAATTGGCACTTCCAAAAAATTATAGCACATAAAATCATTTGAATTTAAATAATCTCGAAGTTCAGTGAAATTTTCATCAATTTTGCCCCTTGGTTTATGAGAAATATCAAAAGCAATATGATATGGCATTATATATCATTAAAAGAGTATTTTATATTTTTAATTTATTCAATTTCTTGTAATTACTATGTAGTATTTTAATATTTCTATAATTAATATTTAACTATATTTTATAGAAGTTATAACTCATTTTTTTAATTTCTAACACAAATCCTAAAACAATAGAAAAATCATTTAATATGTGCTTTTATCCCCAATAATCAAATTATCTTTACTAATATTTTCAACCTTTACATTGCTACCTATAATTGAATTTTTTGATATTATATTATTAAGATGAGCTCTTGATTCAATAACGCTGTTTTCTAAAATACAATTCTCAATGCATGAATCATCGCCTATAGAAATAAATGGTCCAATAACAGAATTAATTATTTTTGTATTTTTACCAATATAAACAGGATTTTTTATGAATGATTTCTCGACTGTAATATTAAAATTCTGAAAATCTTCTGATCTTATAAAATTTCGTTCTAAAAGAAATCTATTTCCCATTAAAAGCTCTGAAGGTCGTCCAAAGTCCATAATTCCTTGTTTTAATTCAACAGCTGCTATTCTATAACCTTGGTCTACTAAATCCTGTAAACTTTGTGTCATATATATTTCTTTAGAAGTGTCTGTTCTTTGATCCAGATATTTCTTAAGGTTTCTAAATAATGCACAAGTAGCTGTATTTGAAAATGCGTATGGGCCAGCAATAGCTAGATCTGATACAAATTTCTTTGGTTTTTCAACTAATTTTTGAATCAAATTACCATCATCAACAGTAACAATTCCATAAGAACTTGCATCCTCTTTTGGTACTTTCATAACGGTTATTATTCCGTCTACATCGGATTCCCAATATTTATACATTAAATATGAATATTCATCAAAAGGAATCATGTCACTTAAGAAAATAAGCGATCCTTCTTTTTTATCATCTTTTAGATTTTTCGATTTCGATTCTTTAAATCTCGAATGTGCTAAATAGACTGCTTCTCCTAAACCCCAATAATATGGGATACCTTCTTCGTATCCTCGTGGGATTTGTTTAATAAATGTTAAGTTAAACTTTTCATTATAGTGTTTTCGAATGTATTCCATTATTTGTCTTTTCTTATAACCTACTATTAGAATTAATTCTGTATCTGAATCAAATGTATTAGTGAATTTAAGTAGAATATGATCTAAAACAGTTTTTCCTGCAACTGTTAAGAATGCTTTTGGCTTACTTAATGTAAAGGGCTTTAATCTACTCCCTATTCCAGCGATTGGTCCTATTATTTTCAATTTTTTTTAACCAAAAGTGATTTATTAATAGAATTTGGATTCATCAGAATCAAAAACTCTTTGTAAATGTCCAAATAGGAAATCTAAACCTCTTTCTTCTCTAGTTGAGCAAGGAACTAATTCACTTGTAGAGCCCATCTGAATAAAAACTTCTGAAATTAACATTGATAGCTCTCTAATTAACCCTTTTTCTCTTTCACTTGTGGAATCTTCTAATGCTTGAAAATCTTGACTCCAATTGATAATCATATCGATTTGATCATCATCAATAAGATCTGTTTTCGAGAGTATATTTATTATAGGTATTTTTTGAAATCGAAATTGCACGGAAGCAGCAAGAAGTAATGTTGAAATAAATCCATTAGGACGAAGTACAAAGTTAGAATCAAATAAAAAACTGACAGATCTTTGAATATCTCCAAAACCTAAAGTACTAGCAATTAAAGGACCAGTTTCTCTAAACGCAAAAAGCTCCAGTTGACCTGCTGTATCTACAAATATCCAATCAGGATTATATTCATCAATTTCATCCTTTAAATCATCTAAATAATTAACCATTAAATCTGAAGCCAGGATAAGACCTCCATTTGGACCAAGTGTATATTTCTCCATAATTTCCTCAAGGACTATATAGTCTCTGATGTCAATATCTGGAGTATAAGGCATAAATCTTACTCCAGGGTCTAAATTCAACGTAATTGCCGATATATCGGGATTTCGGTTTACTACATACTCTTTAATCTGTCCTGTAAGAGTACTTTTACCACTTCCTGCTGTTCCTATAAAGTAATTCAATAAAATTTTAGAAAACCTCAATTGCGAGATGATTTTTGTATATTCGAATATTAGAAGGTAATTAAAGATTGTTCATTAAGTAATTGAGTTCAATTCTTAAAAATTTGATAGGAGATATAATCTTAGTGATTAAATAAAATTTTATTTATTTTTTAGGCGGTTTCAAATTTTCTAAAAGAATTTCTTTATCTTGTTGCTTTTTCAATCTTTTAATTTGATTTTTTATCGCTTCTTCTTCCTTTTTCATTAATTCCTCATCATCGAGTATCATTACATTTAATTCTTCATTCGATAATGGTTTTAGTATATTTTTAATGTTAAATTCAGAATTCTTACTTATATTTTCATTAAAAATTGATTTCATTTCTTTAATTACCATTAATTTATTAGATGACATCTGTCCTTGTATCAAGGTTGGTTTTGTAGGTCCTTTAATTCTCTCAATTCCTGGACCAGATCCACCTCTAATTGGAACTGAAGGCAAATATTGAATATTTGTTTGAGGCATATTTTGAAATGATAAAGATAAGTTCTGCAATGCTTGCTCTATTCTTTTTAAAGTTTTATTACCTTCACTTATCAAGTGTGATAGCGAATTTTCTTCAGATGAGCTTTCAAATTTACTTTTTTGATAAATCAAAGTTCTTTTTTCTTTATTCTCATGGATACTCGTTTTTATTTCCTGAAATATTTTTTCCTGTGTGATTTTACCTTCAAAAATTCTTTTCGATTGTAAATCTTCAAATTCAAAACCACAATAACAATCTTCGTTAATCCAAATATCAGATATTTTGTAGCTTTCTTTAAAATAATATTGAAATCGTTGACCAGAGTATAAAAAAATTGTAACTCGCAGTATTTTAATTTGCAACTCATCAATATTGATTAACTCATCCAGTTCAATTGAAAATGATAAAGATTCAGAGGAATGGTATAATTTTTTAATAGCAATAAGATAGGGTGGTTGTTTATGAAATATTTCTTGTTTTGAAATTTCAAATTGTAATGCTAATCGTTTAATTTTATCAGGAAGAAATAAGAGTTGTTCTTCTTCATTTTTTTTGAATTCCAAAAATAATTTATTATGATCGTCCCAAAAAATTTGGAACAATTCCATTTTGATATTGAACCTTTAAATTTTTGATTTATACATACAATTTGATATATCTACCTCTTAAATTCAATCATTAATTTAAAACATGGCGAGTTAAACAATTTAATGATTTACCTCAACTAACCGACAAAAAACGAGTAAAAAAATTAGAAATAAGACTATTTGGATTTTTTTAATTTAGATAAATAATAAATTGGTCTTTTCATTTTTCTTTTGAAAAATTCTATCTCCTCTTTTGAATGGTCTCCAATATAATCATTAACATCTAAAACTAGAATAGCTTCTTGAATGTGTAATTTTCTTAAAGCAATTTTTTGTAATTTATCCCACTCTTCAGTAGAAAATCTGTTTTTGTTTAAGAGCCCATCAACAGAACAAATTGAGACTATTTTATTATAAAGTATTTGTAAAATAGATTCAATTTTAATAAAATAATCTTTAAACTTTATCGATCCAACTAAATATATTTTAGATTCCTGTATTCTTGAAAATTCAAATTCCTTGAATTCATGCAAGAAATTCTTATTTAATCGTTCTTTTTCCATAATATAATTTAATCTGAATTATTTTTTAAGTTTCACATGGAATTAAACACAGTTTACCTAGCAGAAAATCTAGAATTTTTAAGAAAATTAAATTCAAATATTATTGATTTAATTTACATTGATCCTCCCTTTTTTAGTGGAGTAGATTATAAAGAATTTTCTGATTTATGGAGCTCCCTGAATGAATATTTAAATTATATGATGATAAGAATTAAAGAAATGCATCGTGTTCTTAAAGATATTGGAAGTTTTTATTGTCAATGTGATTCGAATGCTGTTTTTGAATTAAAGATTTTATGTGATAAAATTTTTGGACGAAATTCTTTTAAAAGAGAAATTATTTGGAACGTAGGAAGTGTCTCAGGATTTAAAAGTCAAGTAAAAGGCTGGGTACGACAGCATGACACAATTTTATACTATACAAAATCTGACATTTTTACCTTTAATAAACAGTTTACTCCTTACAAAGAAGAATATATTAAAAAAATGTTCCGTTATAAGGATGAAAACGGACGCCTTTATAGAAAAAGGCGAGGAGGGAAACAATACTTAGATGAAAAGCCAGGTAATGCGATAGGAGATGTTTGGAACGATATCTATTCATTTCAAACAACCACTAGATTAAAAGAATATCTTAGTTATCCAACTCAGAAACCAGAAAAATTATTAGAACGTATTATCTTAGCTTCCTCTAATGAAGGAGATCTTATAGCAGACTTTTTTTGTGGAACGGGAACAACATTAGCTGTAGCAGATAAGTTAAATAGAAGATGGATTGGAGTTGATAACAATCCGAAAGCAATTGAATTGTGTAAAAAAAGATTGATAGTTAATTAAAATGATATAATTAAAAGAGAGAAAATGAGTTTCGATATAAAGAAAATTATAGGTTTATCAACAGGATTTATCGCATATACTATTCTTTATTTAGGTAAAGGCATTCAGAAATATGCCGTTGAAGGCTTTAAAGATCAGGGAAAGGTAAATGTTAAGGATAAAAATACAGGTATTTGGATCATAGGAACAATCCTAACTTCTATTTATATGTTTATACAATGGGCAGCTCTTTTTTTAGCTCCTATAAATTTAATTGCACCAATTGAAGCAATAGGATTAATCGTACTAGTTATTTTTTCTTTTTATATATTAAAGGAAGATATCTCTAAATTACAAATAATAGGGATTGGATTAATTATTATTGGAACCATTTTGATAACATTATTTAATGTAAACTCCAGTGAAGTTGAATTTAATGATTTTCAAATTGAGCTATTTTTGATATTTTCATTGACTATTATCTTTATTGAATTTATTGCAATATTGATATCGAAATTAAATAACAGCAAAATAACGGGTTTGATCCTTGGTATTATAGCCGGAACTTTTATGGCTTTTCAAACAGTTACAAAAAGAATAACTGCTATTCCCAACTCTATATTATCATTAACTTTTACTTTTATTACGTTTCTTTTTGCTATCTTGACACTTATAATGACTCAATATGCCTTTACAAAAGCCAAAGCAAATGTTGTTGTGCCTTGTTTTACTTCTGCAAGCATAATATTAGCAGTTTTAATAAGTTATATAACTTTGAATGAAATTATTGTGGTATCACAAATAGTTGGGTTTGTTATTATTGTATTTGGAATAATTTTTTTAACAGCCTTTACTTCAGAGACAAAAAAATAATTATTAAAAAAAGATATAATAATTAATCTTTTTCAATAATCACAGCACTAATTCCAAGCCATTCTTTTGCTTCTTCAAGGTTTTTTACTATTTTTCTTTTAGGAGATTCAGCCCTTTCGAATAATATTTGGGCTTCTTTATTTAACACAGGATTTTTTGCGATAATATAAGCCGATCTAATTAATCTCTCATTATTTCTTTTAAGGAATTCTAATATGATTTCAAAAGATTTAAGATTAAGTAAGATAATATCTAAACTATCAACAATTACGGAAAAGTTTTTAAAATCTTTTGTTCTTTCTTCAAAATCTTTAATAAAAGTTTCTGCAACGGAAGGAGGAAAGGTTCCAAGTGCTTTTATATAGAGGTGATTTTTTCCGATTTTTTCAATTTTATACATAACTTAAAAGTAATATTTTTTACTCTTAATATTAATATTTGACAGACTACTTTATTTTTTTTATCACTTAATATTGATTAATTGAATGGAAGATTAATAAATGATAAAAAATGGTTTGAATGTTTATTAAGTAAGGATTTCAAACAAGAGAACTTTTTATCTCCATTTTATCCATCAGTTTAGCTTTTTTCCAATCTTTTTTAGAGATTTTCCTAACTGTATTCTTACTTCCACACCCTTCACAAGTAGTTTTTAACTCCCAATGAAAATAACCACATTTATCACAAACGTATGGATATGTTACCTTAAATAAATTCCAATCTATTTTAATACAATTTCACCTCCAATTGATAATACCTCAATGTCAAGAAGAAAATTCACTCTAATTAACTGATGTGTTAAGTTTGATAAGTAAAATTTAATATTTAACTACAAAAATGAACGATTTAAACGAAATAACTTACTTTCAAAAGGTTATTTAAGAAAAAATATATGTTATGAAAACTAAAATAATCGTGAAATCGAGCTTTCACTAAAATATCTTTCTAAGTTATTTGAAAATGTGGGGACTGAGGGATATATTCATAGAACGCTATTTACGAACTCTATTGAACCCCCGATTAACAGGTGTCCACAGGACAGCTTTTGCTTGTAGGATCTGGAGCCTGCTGTGCCACCGGGCTACACCAAGTCCCCATTGATAAGTTAATTTATTAAAGAAT
>Ga0114925_10000908_pt1 | contig 14034 bp, 12 predicted proteins | sample SumtaG_2_FD_87287 | JGI IMG/M metagenome (GOLD analysis project Ga0114925, IMG submission 87287) | Deep subsurface microbial communities from Indian Ocean to uncover new lineages of life (NeLLi) - Sumatra_00607 metaG | ecosystem: Environmental > Aquatic > Marine > Oceanic > Sediment | place... | reverse complement strand
TTTTGATGTGCCTGAAGCAACAGGAATACGCCTCGTCGAGGAATTACGGAATCGCTTGCCCGGCTATGCAGTGCCACGTCTTGCCCGAGAACACGCCGGAAGCCCCAGCAAGACATGGTTGGCCTAAAGATTAAGCTAAAACATGCCATACTTATTAAAAAAGGTCTTTGACCAAAGGTTTTTAAGAAAGAAAAATTGAACATGCTACTTTTTCGAAGCAAGCAGGTTTTTCGAAGCAAACAGGACATTTCATGAAAGTTTTAATCGGCGTTGACGGGTCACCACTATCACTTGATGCAGTGCGTGTGGTTGGGCACATCATTGACCCCACCGAAGATCAAGTAGCCATCTACTTCTCACCGACAGAACTACAACAGCGGCTTCCTGAATCATCGTCTTCAATCGTGAGTAGGAGTGCAGCTGATCTCTTCGCAGAAGCACGTGCACTGCTTCCGACAGAGTTTGCAAAACCAGTTGAAATGATCAGCAGCTCAGCATCGGCAGCTGTTGGCATTCTGGAGTCAGCGAATGGCTGGCATGCCGACCTTGTCGCTGTTGGTGCCCGTAGCCATGGATCAATCGAACGATTTCTTCTAGGAAGTGTTTCCCGTGCTGTCCTTCACGGATCACACCTGCCTGTACTTATTGTCCGCAGCCACCCACCAGAAGATGGAAGCTTTCGTACCTTGGCCTGCCATCACCCAGCGAGTGCATCTGCAGTCAGCAAAACACTACAGGAACTGCATTGGTCGAAAACCACAGAGGGAAGTGTCATAGGCGTAGCAGAATCAATGCTCGCTGGTCCACTCCCAAAATGGCTTGAAAAACGTGTGCGAGATCCTGATACAGCAGCTATTGCACAAGCCTGGCAGCAGGAGCACGATGACGAAGTTCATGCCTTGACGAGTAAACTGGAAATTTTCCAGAAGGATTTGCCGCAGTGCTTCCATGGTTCAAGTCCAATAATCTTGGAAGGAAATCCTGGAGACAAAATACTCGAGCAGGCAAAAAAAGATCACACTGATCTGATTACCATTGGTCGAACGCCGACTGATAAACTCAGTCGTTGGTTATTAGGCAGCACTTCCGAGGCAGTTCTCTCCCATGCTGCTGCCAGTGTACTTGTCGTCCCCGTTGAGAAATAAGCAATAAAAAAGACCTGCTCCGAACAGAATGTAGGGCAGGTCTTTTTGAATTGAGTTCGGGGTGAGGTCAGTACTACTCACTTGAAAGCTCAATGCTCACTTCACCACCAGATGGTGACACGGTTACTGTCACATCGGTGTCGTCGGAAGATGAATACTTTTCAGGAATCAGGCTTTTTGCCGGGGTGATACGTCCCCGCTTTTCATCCTCAATCATAAACCCATCTGTCGCACGGATAACTGCTTTGTAGTTGCCGGGCAAAATAGCCATTTCAAATCCACCGGTTGATCTGTCGAATGATCCAGAACCTCCGCCGTTCTCACCCGTTTCTGAGACGAGATTCACGTACGACTCACCCTCACCTTCACAAATGAGCGGCGAGCCATCCAGCATGACCGTTCCATTGATTTTTACTTTACCGTCGGTTTTCTTTTGGCCACACCCGGTGATGCAAACCAAACCAGTCAAAAGAACGAGTGGAAACAGAAGGCTATAACGGCCCAGATTTTTCAACACAGAATGAAAGATAGAATGTGGCGTTAACACTGCAGGACTCCTCGAATAAAAAATAAAATATGTCTCTCAATAAAAAAGCCCATCCCCAGTTCGGCTCAGCTAACTAAGGATGGGCGTGAATCACCAATACCTACCAACTAAGGCAACTTCCCACGTGAATCACCGTCGGCACGATTTCCAAGAAAGTTAAAAACCTGGAAGTCAATCGTATCGCTCAGCCAGTGACCAGCCCCATCAGCAGTAGCCACGCCGAAGACACCACCAGTGTGCATGCTGCCCGCGCCACAGTTCTTCGCTCGCTGTGGGTTGTTACCGTCTGAAGTTGTTTCGTCGATATGCGATGAATTTGGACGAATTGATGTCGGTGTGCCTACCTCCGCGTTAAACATTGCAGAGCGTTTGTGCAAACCTGGGCGGCGTTCGATAAGCAGAAGCGTGTTCGAAGTGCCATCTGTAATGTCTTTAAATTCACACTCAAATTCATAACTCCAGTTGAAAACCCCAGGAGTTGCCTTGACGCTGTATATCGGCTGTGATGCTGAATTCCACCAATTTGATGCAGCACGACACCAAGATGCAGTTGATCCATTCGGACAATCAGGCGTGGCCGCAGGAAACCCGAGAGGACCAAGCGACACGTCATAACATCGACCACCTGTGCGACGATTGTTGTGATAGCCCCACATCCCAAGATTTTTCCCATCGACCGTTTTCCCACTAAAAGAGTCTGGATCAGAAGGGCAAAACTGTGCAGTGTAAATTGGTTCACCGCCAACAACCGGAGCCAATGCAGTCATATTATTTACAGCTTGCCCTGGGCCTTTTTTCCCGGATAACTGATGCTGGTTCAGTAAGTCCATCTTGTCGTATGTTGTGCTCATTTCAATAAATGGCATAAGTACAACCGTGAAAGACTTCCAGATTTGATTGACAGCAGTGCTACCAGGTGAACGTCTGGTAGAACCCGAGGGCAACGATCTTTTTGCATCAGCATATGTATGCATTGCCAACGCATTCTGCTTCATTTTATTGCCACACGCCGACCGACGAGCAGCTTCACGAGCCTGCTGCACTGCGGGCAGAAGAAGACCAACAAGGACGCCAATAATGGCGATCACGACCAGCAGTTCGATCAGCGTAAAGGCAGACCGCTTTCTCGAAATATTCATGGTTCCCATAGCATTTCCCCAAGAAGTGAAAGAAAATATTTATCTTTCAAAGTATCTGCAAACAGGCAACCACAAACCATCCTGTAAACACATGAATGAACAATAGAAACTGGTACAAGAATATCACTTACCAAGGCTGCTGTATGCCTCACGAAGTAGTGCTTCAGTTTCATCCCAACCAATGCAGGCGTCGGTGATGGAAACACCATATTCAAGAGCTGACCGATCCTGATTAGGCTTTTGTTTCCCGGGATTAATATTACTTTCAAGCATGACGCCGACGATTGAATGATCTCCTTCAATACGCTGCTTGAGAACATCTCGGAAGACAATTGACTGTCGACGATGATCTTTCCCTGAGTTTGCATGACTGCAATCGACTATGACTCGCGGCTTTAATCCAGCCTGCTCAAGTCTGTTTCTCGCATCAAGTAACATATCCGGAGAGTAGTTTGAACCAGCTCGTCCTCCACGAAGCATCAACACACCCCAAGGATTTCCAGCAGTCGACACGACGCAGATACCACCTCCGTTATCAATACCCAAAAATGAATGCGGGGCCTTCGCTGCTTGCATGGCATCAATCGCAGCTTGCAGCGAGCCATCTGTTGAGTTCTTGAAACCAACTGGCATAGACAGACCGCTCGCCATCTGACGATGGGTTGGTGACTCTGTTGTACGGGCGCCAATTGCACCAAGCACGATGGTATCAGCAATAAACTGAGGTGTTATTGGCTCCAAAAATTCTGTTGCCGTCGATAAACCCATATCTGCAATTTCAATCAGCAACTCACGCGCTAAGCGCAAGCCAGTTCCAACGTCAAAAGAATCATCCAGATGCGGATCGTTAATAAGCCCCTTCCAGCCAACAGTTGTTCGTGGCTTTTCGAAATACACACGCATAACAACCAAAAGTCGATCTGAAACTTCCTTGGCAAGTGCGACCAATCTTGAGGCGTATTCACGAGCACCATCTAGATCATGAATTGAGCATGGGCCAACAACAACCAGAAGCCGTTCATCTTCACCAGCAAGCACTCTTTCAACCTGTTCTCTGCCCGAAACAACCGTTGCAGCTGCGGCATGGGTCAATGGATGCGCGGACACAAGTTGAGCCGGTGGCACAAGGGGGTCAAGGCTTCTGATGCGGACATCAGCAGTCGAAGGTTGGCTTTCAGATAAATTTGTGTTTGTTTCCATCTCTCTCACTCTACACCACGGCTGGAAACACTAAACCCCGGGGTGCATTTGGCCGAGTAGCGATCGACTTGGGTCATTCGGTATGTTCTTGAGGTCGTTTCTGTCTGCTTTTTTTCATTTACTTCCACCTTTTCAGGAATCTTGCCGCGTGACTAAGCATATTTTTGTGACCGGTGGGGTCGTCAGTTCGCTCGGTAAAGGGCTAACGAGTGCCTCAATCGCAATGCTCCTCGAATCACGTGGGCTGCGTGTCAAGATGCAGAAACTCGATCCGTACATTAATGTCGATCCAGGAACCATGAGCCCATATCAACATGGAGAGGTGTATGTCCTCGATGACGGCAGCGAAACTGATCTCGATTTAGGCCATTACGAACGATTCACCACAACGCATCTGACACGACAGAGCAACTATACCACCGGTCAGATTTACCAATCTGTAATCAACAAGGAACGACGCGGTGAGTTCCTCGGGAAAACAGTTCAAGTCATCCCACATATTACCAATGAAATAAAAGAAGTCGTTCTACAACTTGATGATACCGACACCGATGTTGTGATTACAGAAATTGGCGGCACAGTTGGAGACATCGAAAGCCTGCCTTTCCTTGAGGCCATTCGACAGATCCCTCTTGAGCGTGGTCGTGAAAATTGCATGTTCATTCACCTCACTCTGGTTCCATTCCTAAAGGCTGCTGGTGAACTCAAAACCAAGCCAACACAACACTCTGTTGGAATTCTCCGTCAGATTGGTATTCAGCCAGATATTCTTGTGTGCCGCACCGAGCGAAGCCTTGATACGTCCGACCGAGAAAAAATTGCGCTTTTTTGTAACGTCCCACTGCACTCCGTCATTGAAGAACGGGACAAAGACTTTTCAATCTATGAAGTTCCCTTGTCACTTCAGGCAAACAAGATTGATGACCTCATCCTGAAGCAACTCAACCTGCCCGCCGCTTCTGCAAATCTTGAAGGGTGGCATGATATTCTGCATCGGCTTCGCAACCCGGAACACGAGGTTTCAATTGCACTTGTAGGCAAATACGCTGAGCACCGTGATGCCTACAAAAGTATTTACGAGGCTCTCGATCACGGAGGCATTGCGAACTACACACAAGTCCGAGTTCAGCCAATAAAGAGTGAAGAAATTGAGCAGAACGGTGCAGAAAAGACACTTGCCGGATTTGATGCACTCATAGTCCCTGGGGGCTTTGGTGAACGTGGTGTGGAAGGAAAAGTCGAAGCTATTCGCTACGCTCGAGAACGGAATCTTCCATTTCTTGGAATTTGTCTAGGCATGCAGTGTGCGGTCATTGACTTTGCCCGTAATGTAGCTGGCCTCAGCGAAGCACACTCAACAGAGTTTTTCCGAGATACCCCACATCCGGTTATCTGCCTGATGGAAGAACAAGAGGGTGTGACAGACAAAGGTGGGACGATGCGACTCGGAAGCCAGCCTGCTCTTCTTAGCGACGGCAGCAGATCTAGAGCCGCATATGATGTTTCAGATATTTCTGAACGTCACCGCCACCGCTATGAATTCAACGGTGGCTACAGAAAACAACTCGAGGAAGCTGGTCTTCTGATCGCTGGCACACATCCGGAAAAAAGTCTTGTTGAAATTGTTGAAGTAGCGGAACACCCTTGGTTCGTCGCGGTGCAGTTTCATCCAGAATTTAAAAGTAAACCGACCGCTGCTCATCCGCTCTTTGCTGGTCTTGTTGCTGCAGCGGTAAGCCATCACACGGGTGTGAAATAATCAACACCGAATGTACTCTCTAGCGTATTGATCCTGTTACTTGAACCACGTGGACACCCTTATGACTGAACCTCCAGTTCCATCAAATGACAATGGCCCTATGAAAGCTCCTCCTGCTACGTTCGAGTTTCTCGTTCAAACAATGTTTACTCAGGCTTTGATGGCCTTTGGGAAAATCCCGAACCCTATCACGAAAGAATCCCTGAAGAACCTCGATACTGCTCGACACTTCATTGACATGCTTGAAATGCTCGAGAAGAAAACAGCCGGAAATCTTGCTGATGATGAGAAGAAACTTCTTGAGGAAATTCTTCATCAGCTTCGCATGACGTTCATGGACGAGCAGCCAGGTTAAGAATTACGTACGCCATCGTATTCTCGGCAGCATTCTCGGTGAACATTGCCGTCTTATTTAACTGAAAGACTACCGTGATGGTTTCAATATATTCCAGTTCCGGAGAGTTTTAGATGACTGCTCAACGGCTCGATGGCAGAGCACTCGCCAAAAAAATTGAATCTGAACTTACACCGAAGGTAGCGGCACTAACCAGTAGAATTGGCCGCCCCCCGCGGCTTGTTGTTGTTCTCGTGGGAAACGTTGCCGCAAGTGCCTCGTATGTGAAAAGTAAAGCGTCTGCCGCAAAACGGGTAGGAATTACCGCCGATGTTTTTTCGGTCCCAGAATCAACTACAACGGCTGAGCTTGTATCTACCATCGAAGCCATCGGACAAGATGAACACGGGCTGGTTGATGGCATTCTCGTTCAGTTGCCACTCCCAGATCATGTCGATGCCCGGGCTGTGCTCGATGCGGTACCTCCTGACCGTGATGTCGATGGCTTTCATCCAGTAAACGCAGGTCTCCTTTCTCAAGGAAGGCCTCACTTTATTCCCTGCACTGCTGCAGGAGTTCAAAGAATGCTTCTCGATGCTGGCGTTGAGACTCGTGGCAAGCATGTCGTTATCGTCGGACGGAGTGACATTGTGGGAAAGCCACTGGCACTCCTTCTTGCCAGCCGTGGGCCAGGTGGCGATGCAACTGTGTCCATCTGCCACAGCCATACGTCTAATTTGAAGGAGGTGACTCAGCAAGCTGATATTCTTATAGCCGCCGTTGGTATTCCGCAGCTGATCACGGCCGACATGGTAAAACCCGGAGCTGTTGTAGTTGATGTAGGTATTAATCGAGTTCAAAACGGCGAAACAAGCCGACTTGTCGGTGACGTTGACTACGAACCTGTCGCTTCGGTTGCAGAAGCGATATCACCAGTACCCGGTGGAGTGGGGCCCCTTACTGTCGCAATGCTTCTAGAAAACACATTTTTTGCGGCTCATGAGCGGCAGAATATCTAAAAAACAGGGCCTTGATCACAGTTTTCGGCTTGTTTTCCTCAGGGCTTTCAGACTACCCTCCTCCCTCCAAATAAATGAATTCTGCGCCAGAATAACTTCCTGCGTAGTTGGAAAGTCTCAAAATTACTCAGCCTAAATTTTTGGCTGAAATCTTGGAGCCGTTCCAACAAGAAGACATTTAGAAGTGAAATGATACAACCTGCCATTTCCTGAATCATCAATGTGAACATCTGCGTTTTTTATTCATCTTATTCCCTAGATACATCAAACTGACTTCATGAAGTATTTCCTTCGCGCCCTTCGTGATGCTTCAAAAAGCTGGCCACTGCTCCTATCTGCATTTCTTTGTTCTGCTGGCGTAGCCGGGCTGTGGGGCGCAAACATCGCAGCACTTTTTCCGATCATCGAAGTCACCCTCAACGGAAAATCTCTGCAGGATTGGAATAAAACAAGAATAGAAACGGCTGAATCGAACCTTGCGAACCACGAACAAGAGATTGATCAACTACGCGAGCAATTAGCCGGTGGAGGCAGGACACAAGCGGAGAAAAACACGCTTCAAAATAGAATAGACACCCTCACACTCGAAGACAAAGGCCAAGGAGCCATCTTATCCTCAGCTCAAGCAATTCAGCCATGGCTGGAAAAATATATTCCGCGAGATCCTTTTCAGACTGTGCTTCTTGTAGTTGTCCTGATCGTCGTGAGCACCTTCTTGAAACACTGTCTACTTCTTACCAGCACAATGCTCGTTAGTTTTGTTGCAATGGCGATCTCAAGAGACCTCAGAGTCAAAATTTTCAACAAAGCCCTTGAATTGGACCGCACACAATTCATGAAAAATGGTTCAGCTGGTTTTATGGCTCAAGTCACCCACACAGCTGATATGCTTTCGAATGGAATCACGACTACCTTTGGTGGTGCAGTCACCGAACCCCTGAAAATAATTGCGTGCCTCGGCGGTGCTTTCTGTATTTCATGGCAGCTAACACTCGCGTGCCTCACATTGGCACCAGTTGTTGGATTCTTGATGGTATGGCTCAACCGAAAAATGCGCGGTGCCTCGAAGAACATTCTTGCTCAAGCACTTGGTTTTCATCACGTGATGCTCGAAGCACTCAATAACGTACTCACTGTGCAGGCCTATACCATGGAAGCTTTCGAGCGGGATCGGTTTCGGGACAGCACAAATCATATGATGAAAATTGGGCTTCGACACAACTTTTATCGAGCTCTTGCAAATCCAATTACAGAGGTGCTGGGAATTGGAATGGTCGCAACCTCGATCGCCGTCGGGGCGTGGTTGGTTATCAATCAGGAAACCCAAATTTTTGGTATTACCATGACAGAGCAACCAATGACCGTCCCTGGGATTATGGTTTTTTTCGGGATGCTGATTGGTGCTTCAGATCCTGTTAGAAAACTCTCTGGCGTCATAACGGGAATCAACGTAGGAATTGTTGGAGCACAGTCACTGTATCCGCTTCTTGATACACCTTCAAAACTGAAAGAAAAACCAAACCCGTACTATCTCCCATCACCGCACCGAGAGATTGCATTGCGAAATGTATCGTTTTCGTATGATGGAATCGACACAGTACTAAAGAATGTCGATGTTGCTATTGAGTTTGGTGAACGCGTAGCAATAGTCGGACCCAACGGAGGTGGGAAAAGCACGCTTATTAACCTCATATGTCGTTTTTACGATCCCACAGAAGGCACTGTTGAACTCGATAACGTTCCGTTGACAGAACTGGCGGTGCAAGATTTGCGAAGGCGAATTGCAATCGTTACTCAGCAAACAGAACTTTTCAATGAAACGATTTTGTACAACATCCGTTATGGCAGGTGGGAAGCTACCGAGCAAGAAATAGAGGAAGCGGCCCGAAAGGCTCGCGCTCATGATTTCATCGCCGAATTCCCTGACGGATATAAGACAAAAGTTGGCCCGAATGGTTTTCGTCTCTCTGGTGGACAAAGGCAGCGAATCGCTCTCGCTAGGGCATTCTTAAGAGATGCTGAGATACTTGTACTCGATGAAGCTACAAGCCAAATAGACGTGGCAAGTGAAGAGCTTATTCATGAAGCTCTTTCATGTTACGTCAAGAACCGAACGGTGATTATGATCACACACCGACCAAGCACTCTTGCGCTCGCCGATTCAATCCTGGAAGTTGACCACGGACAGGTGACCAAAAGACCTGCCGCAAACTATCGAGCAGCATGACGGCACCCGTTGACCACTATCACATACCTTGTCCCTCCAATCACATTGTTATGGTACCGGCAGGGCTACTCAACGAGGAACTGAATTGCCCTCAGTGCAATGCACAATTTGTCGCTGATTTCACAACCAGTGTTGAGTACTCTGACGAGCAGACTGAACGTGCTGCGTACCAATGGCTCGTTGTAGCCATTGGTACAGTTGCGGTATTGATCACCGCCGGAATCATTGCCCTGATATCCCAGGTGCTGCAGTAGACGCTGTGGTACACACGACTGTAATTCTTCAGAAAACAGCTATCGACTATCACACTGGCTGAGTCGTTCTTTCCAAGCTGCAACGTTTTGAGGCTCGTATGTTATCGGGTCAAAACTATCCCTCACTACAGACCGCACGCTTCGCAAATCTAGTTTCCCATTTTCAGCAAGAATCTGTACAAGGAGGTTTCCTACAGCCGTTGCTTCAACCGGACCAGCCACAACTGGACGATCTGACGCATCAGCTATCATTTGACAAAGCAACTTATTTTGAACACCACCGCCAACGATGTGTACTCTACTGATGCGGCGCCCAACGAGTTCATCTAAATCTTGCAACGTTCGAGACACATCTGCAGCAACGCTTTCCAACGCTGTTCGCACTACTGCACCAGTTGATTCCGGAACCGTCTGGTTACTTTGTTGGGCAAGCTCCCGTATTGCTTGAGGCATATCATTGGGGGCCACAAGTGAAGGATGGCCAGTGTCGATTATTGTTTGCAGTGGTGTAGATTCAGCAGCCAAAGCAGTCAATTGCTCCCAGCTCCAGTTATTTCCGGATCTTTGCCAACTCACTCGGCATTGCTGCACAAGCCAAAGCCCACATATATTTTTCAGTAATCTCGTTGTTCCACCTACACCACCCTCGTTTGTAAAGTTGTGTGCGAGACATTCTGGGGTCATTAAAGGCCGATCAAGTTCAGCCCCAACAAGTGCCCACGTCCCAAGGCTTACATAACACCAGTCTGGTCGTGATGAAGGCGGTTCAAGCGCCGGAACTGCAGCAACCGCACTAGCAGTGTCATGGGAACCAGGGAGCACCACTCGGACATTTCCAAGTCCTGTTTCAGATGCAATGTCTGAACGAATATGGCCAATGTCGCACCCTGGATTAGCAATCGGCCGAAACAACTCAGTCGGAATCTCGAATTTGTTCAAAAGATCATTCGCCCACTGTCCGCTCTGAGGATCAAAACACTGAGTCGTCGAGGCAATTGTTCGTTCATTCGAGCGCTGCCCTGAAAGTAACCAGTGCATAAGATCTGGGATCATCAACAACTGATCAGCTGCTTCAAGAAGTTCTGGGCGATCTCTCTTTACAGCAAGTAGTTGATAGAGCGTATTGATTTCCATGAACTGAAGGCCAGTAGCTTTGAATGTATCTTCTTTTGAAAGTATTTGCTGTGCTGATTCAATAAGGCCCCTTGTACGAGAATCTCGATAACACACAGGCTCTGACAAGAGTGAACCGTTCTCGGTAATGAATGAAAAATCGACTCCCCAGGTATCGACCCCAATACTCTGAATTGCATTCTGATGCTGATCGGCCGCAATCCGTAAACCATCTACAACACTGCTCCAGAGACCAACCAAGTCCCAAACAAGTTGGCCACCAAAACAGACTGGCCCATTTTCGAATCTATGGAGTTCCTTCAATTCAAGAAGCCGTCCATCAAAAGCACCTGAGACGATGCGACCACCCGAAGCTCCGAGATCGACCGCTAAAGCAACTGTCCGTGACATTTCCGAAACCCTCCTATCGCCCATTTCCTTCACTACTACCCCGCTGAGCAAACCGTTGTACCACCCAAATGGCTCGATGCCACGCCTAGGTCACGCAAATTGTGGTAACGCACACCATGATCAGGCCCTATGATTTCTCTGAAAGGCGAATTCCTCGTAAGAAAAGGACGATTTCCCTATTTGTCGAAAGAAGACAAACTCAGGTTTACGCTCCTCCAACATCATGGCACGATACGCGGTAATAGTTCTAATCATTCAAACTGCAATATATTTTCCTGATATTCGATATAGAAATATAGCCCCCGCCGACGGCTTCCAAATGAGGCTCCGTTAAAAACTTATCCTGCTGCGACAATGCCTTCCTCTGATTCAGAAAATTCCTCACAACCTCGATTAGAAGCCTCCCCTGAACTCACGGCGGAGTTAGCATCAGCGAGTGAACTTCTTGAAAAGGCAGACCCTATTGATATTATCCGTTGGGCCTCAGACCGTTTTGGGAAACGGCTTACTATGGCTACGGCTTTTGGTCCCGAGGGATGCTTGATTCTTCACTGGCTCTCTTCTGTTGCCCCTGCCACATTTGTTTTCAATCTGGAAACGGGCTATCAGTTCAAAGAAACTCTTGAACTGCGTGATCGTATTCGAGATCGATATGGGATTACTGTTTCGTATGAAAGTCCAGAGACAACTGTTGCAGAATACGAAAGAAAACATGGAGGGCCACTGTATCGAACTGACCCATCAACATGCTGCGGTGATCGAAAAATCGCTGTCATCGAACGCGTGCTTTCTAACTTCGATGCGTGGATGAGTGGTATTCGCCGGGATCAAAGTCCAGATCGAGCAAGTGCTCCAATTGTTGGTTGGGATAAAAAATTTGGCGTTGTCAAAATTTCTCCACTTGCCAATTGGACAAAGTCCCAAGTCTGGGATCAAATCCTTCAAGATGATGTGCCGTACAATCCACTCCATGACAAAGGCTATGTCAGCATTGGATGCTGGCCGTGCACTCGAGCTATTACAGCTGGTGAGGATGAACGGGCTGGCCGCTGGAGCGGCAGTGAAAAAACAGAATGCGGTCTTCACATTCGAGATTAGCACTTCCCCTCGGCTATACATATCATGCCTTGTTGCCTGTCAACGTCTTTACTTTTTGCAAAAGATCGCTCGCCTCAAACGGCATCGTAACAACCTGCCGCAGGTCGTCTTCAACAGCCTCGGCCACTAGGTCTAACTGACGAGCACTCGTGATAAGTAGTGCAGGTATCTTTTTCAAATACGGATCCGGTGCTAATGAATTGAATACCGACACTGCATCATGACCAAGCACTTGGCTACTCAATAGAAGAATATCTGCCGGCGTTGGCACCGACTCAAACCGGGTAATCGCTCGCTTCGGATTCTCAGTCACAAGAACACGAAAACCCTGTTTCGAGAAAAATTGTCGCAAGGAATCTTGCGACTTACCTGAGACTTCAACAACCATGATCCTTGGCTTATCCGAAGTTTTGGACCTTACGCTTCCTGATTTTGAGGGCTGCTTCACTTTCTCTGTCGAATCAGTCGTATGAACTGTTTTATCTTCACTACATCTCAGATGTATTGGCTTGATTGCCTCTTGTAACTCTGACACCGTTTGAAAACGATGCTTTGGTTTCAGGCTGAGCGCTTTATTTACAACATCAACCAAATCGCGTGGCAAATGAGGCGCAACCCTCCCGAGTGGTTCAATCTCTGAATACCGCTTCGGATCAGCCCGTACAGCTCGATCACGTGATTCACTGAATGGTGAACGCCCAGAAAAAATAAGGTACAAAAGCGCTCCAAGAAAAAACACATCGCTGCGGACATCGTCACCACGAACGCCTCCCGCAGCCTCAAGCGCAGCGTACTCAACGGTACGCAATTTCCCAATTTCATCGTCTTTTTTTGCTTTGGACTCCACGAAACTCGCAAGTCCAAAGTCGACAAGCTTTGCTTGACCCTTTGAAGAAACGAGAACATTAGATGCCTTTAAGTCGCGGTGAGTCACATGTTCACCATGAGCGTAGACAAGAGCATCAATCAACTGTGATGCCAAATCAAAACCACGAATGAGATCGAGGCCTTTGCGAATCTTAACTAGTTCCCGAAGGGTCTGCCCTTCAACAAACTCCATGGTAATGAAGCTGCTGACACCCTCTTTTCCAACTTCTTCAATCCGAACAATACCTGGATGCCGTAGCATTAATCCCATACGACCCTCTCGCAAGAAAAGTTCACCTTTGATTTCATCAGAGGAAAAACGTTTCCGAAGAACTTTTACCGCAAGAATCTCTCCACTGTCTTGTGCGATAGCACGGTAAACTCGTGCGAATGAGCCAGCGCCTGCCTGGTAAAGAACTTTTGCTCGACCATAAAAGAAGCCATTGCGGTAGCCCTGCCGCACGCGTTCCCATTGATATCCAGTCAGTAGTTCTTTCCGTACACAGACTGAACCAAATTGTTCTGAAGGAGCGTCATGAGAGCCTAATTCCCGCCATACCCCTGGCATCTTCGCCGGGTCTATCAGGCCAAGTTCAATGGCTGCCGAGGCAAGTTCTTCGCTGGTGAGGTCCTGCATGAAAAAAATCCTTGTCCAATAATACCTTGGTCATCGGATTAATGCCGGAAAATACTTTCCTAATTTACCTGAATGTCCTGTTTTTGAGCCAAAAGACGAACTGCTGAACCAGCCCCTCTAGAGCACACCGTCGACACCCTGCTACAAGACCACTTTACGCTTTATCGCGCCAGCCTCACAGGACTTTAAGGGCAACCATTTGTGGTTTTACGCCGACCTAGAAACTCTGGTCAGAACGGGCAGCCGCTGGTGGTCATCAGTGACCCTTTGAATTCGATTCTACC
>Ga0114925_10000907_pt1 | contig 14039 bp, 17 predicted proteins | sample SumtaG_2_FD_87287 | JGI IMG/M metagenome (GOLD analysis project Ga0114925, IMG submission 87287) | Deep subsurface microbial communities from Indian Ocean to uncover new lineages of life (NeLLi) - Sumatra_00607 metaG | ecosystem: Environmental > Aquatic > Marine > Oceanic > Sediment | place... | reverse complement strand
CTACTCAAGAGATAATTGACGCTGTACCTTTTGTAAAGGCACTCATCGATTCTCTTGATAATCAGATATCTGAACTAATTAAGGCAATTGTCTATTTATCTGATGAACAGGTGAAAATTAAAAAGAGTTTGAGAAAATCAGGTGACTTGGATGTAGCTCAGGCTAAATTGATTAAATCAATGAGTGAAAATATGAGGAAGATGGGAGAGACTCCACTTCCTAGAAAATCGATTTTGGGAAAGAATTTTGAAATAATTCAGAAAGCCGGTGACGGTGGGGAAAAGATATTCTCACTTACAAAGTTACAGGCAATAGATAGGTTAACTGAATTATGTAAGACAGATAAAATCTCTCTGGAAGAGTTGCAGAAAGCAGAATGGAGAATTCAGAAAGGTGTTCCTTTAGAAGGCGAATTGGATCATCTTAATGGACTTCTTTCTAAATAAAAAAAATTAATTAAATTGGAGGATTATATAATGGAGCAGGATGTATTAAATATGCACTATGAGGGATTTGCTAAAGGGAATATGGAGATGATGGAAGCTCTTACTAAGGCACTGGAAGCAGGAACTGGTGTTGATGTTTCTGGATTTACCGGTGGTAGAGCAATTATTCCTGAATCTCTTGATGCAACTTTAGTAAGTATCTTATGGAAACAGGAACATGCGAAGCTCTTTAGAGCATTAAAGAAAAAACCAGTTAAATCTCCTGTACATCAGTGGGCAAGAAGAACTGGTGTTGGTGATGATGATGGAGCATTCGTTGCTGAAGGCGGAGCCTCAGTTGAAAAAAATACTGATCTTGAAAGAAAATGGGCAGAAATGAAGTATCTTCAGACTTTAAGAAAAGTTACTCTTCAAGCAACTATTTCTATGATGCTTGAGGATGCAATGACAATTGAAAAACAGGGTGGTACTCTTTGGGTTATAAAGCAAACTGAAAGAGCATTATTCCATGGTGATTCAAGTATGGTTGCCGAAGAACCCAATGGATTGTATAAACTTCTTATGGATAATGTTACAGCAACTCCAGCTCATCCTGAAAATGTAATTGACCTTAGAGGAAAGACTGCCGAATCAGTAGCTTTTGAAGAGGCTATAGTTGAAGCTGCAAGAGTGGTAACAGGAAAATTTGGTATATCAACTGATCTTTATCTTTCTCTGATGGCAATGGAAAGTGTACAGAGACTCTTAAGAGATAGAATGAGATTCCCAGTTGGAAAAGGTGAGACGACATTACCTACTATGATTTTTGATCGCTATCCAACTGCTTTTGGAACTTTGACATTACAGCCGGATCTATTTTTAGTTGAAGGTCAAATACCAAGAACATCAGTTGATGCGAGTGCTCCTTCTCAGGTAACTATTGCAGCTACTGCTACTAATGATGCAGCTTCTAAATTTGTAGCGGCGGATGCTGGAGATTATTACTATACTGTGGCTGCCGTAAATAAATATGGACAGTCTTTAAAGGCTACTGAAGATCAAGTTAGTGTTGTAGCAGGTGATCGAGTAGATATTGTTGTTACAGAAGGTTCAGTCGATGGAACTTGTTTCTTTATATTTAGAAGCAAGAAAGATGCAGGTGCAGGATCAACATTGTTATACGCAACTAAAGTAAAAAGAACAGGTGATGATCCGACTATAGTTGACTATAATGCTGATTTACCAGGAACGTCTCAAGCTTATGTACTAGGTATGAATCCAATGTATGATGCGATTGAGTGGTTACAGTTTCTACCTCTTATGAAGTTTGATCTGTTTCCTGCAAATGCTGCGATATATCCTTTCTTGATGCTCTTATATGGAGCGTTAGGACTTAAGAAGCCTGAACATCAGGTAATGATAAAAAATATTTCTCCTTCAAATCTTAATTGGTTCTAATAAGATATGAAGGATAGGAAATAAGGAGATAATAAATGATAATTACTAAAAAACAAAGAGAAAGAATGGATAGAAGTTGTCCACTCTTTGATAAAGATGATGTAGAATTTACTCATGTAGAAGAGCCAATTTTTTTGGTTTATGAAATAACAACAGGAGCAACTTCTGGTTTGGAGATATTTAAAGACAATGCTCCATTCAAATTTGAAATTTTGGATGTCTTTATTCAATGTAGAGGAACAGATGCAACTGGTACTATGAAGCTTGCAGACGGTGAAGCATCACCAAATGATATTACAGATGCATTGGCTTGTGAAGTAGATACTACAATAGCTAGAGCAATGACGATAAATGATGCATACAGTATTGTCAAAAAAGACGGTTCACTACAAGTTATCTGTGCTGGTACTACAGTTGCTAATGTAAAAGCTCTTGTGACTGTTGTTATAAGAGAGGTAGATTAAAAAAAAGGGAGTCATAAGACTCCCTTTTTTTATAATTAAGGAGAATATAATATGGATAAATGTATAGTTGATTTAGATAGTTGGAAGATGCCTATGATGGAGTGGCAGGAGTTTAGTCTTAGGAAACATGGAAAAGAAGTCAAATTAGATATCTCTAATGATTGTGGTATAGGAATAAGAGTAAAAGGAGATACTACTGAAGGAAAAGTAATACATATCGGTAATCATCAGCAAATAAAATTTAAGGTTGGATTTAATAATAAAATGGAAATAAGGAAATATGCTCCTAGAAGTCCCACTCCTCGGACTGGAATAAGAGTAATCCAGTTAAATATTAAAGTTGAGAAAAAGAAGTAAATAGGTGTCCGGTTATTTTTCTTTCGATATTGCTGATGGTTTAATAAAGAAGAAGTTAAGTAGTGTTCAATTTAACTTCAATAATAAAACTGTTTTTTCAAGAAATGTAAAAGATAGTGATAGTACGGTTACTATTGATTTGACGGATGTAGGAACTGTTAAAACAGTTTTAGTTACCTCTACAAAAGAAATAACTCTTACTGTTAACGGAGTAGGAATTGCAGTAACAAACTTCTTATTTATGGAAGTTTCCTCTTTAACCTCTCTAACTATAGCTTGTTCAGATACGGAAGGTTCTCAAGTAGAAATTGTTATTTGGGGGACTTAAATGGAAATACCAGATTCTAAAGTTTTTGAAACTATGCAGAAGGTAGCCTCTATGGAGCCTACGGTTAAAAGAGTGGCTGATTTCTTTGATAATGGTATATTGGACGAAAGAATTCAGACTGCCGTAACAAATGGAGTGAAGAATTGTCCTTTTTATATTGAAGGAAAAGCAAAGAAGAAAATAAATTCTGTTGTTAAATGGGTATTAACATTATGTGTACCCATTCTTGTAACACTATTAACTTTATTTGCAACTGGTATATTTGCAAGATGAGAGGATAAAATGGAGCTATCACAGATTAATGTAAATTTAGTTGCAATGCAAATGGAAAGAGAAGGAAAGATTGATAATGCAACTACAACGGGAATTGAAGAAGTAGCTAATGAGTTTTTAAGATCAAACGATGTAATTCAAAAAGCAAAAAAAGATGAGGTTAGTGCAGAAGATTGGATTAATGATATATTGAAATTTGGTTTAATAAAAGCTGTATCTGCAGTAAGAAGAATGAGAAATAAGAGAATGGGAATAGGAGAAGAAGTACCAAGATTTCCAACAATATATGAAATGAGACAAATGCAAGAAGATGGTTATTTTTAAATAAGGAGATAATAAAATGAAAAGAATATTTACAATAGTTTTATTTATAGTGATATTTATAGCTTTAAGTGTTGGTTATACACAAGAAGTAATAAATACAAATCAGGCAACTGTAACTTGGGATGAGGTTACAGGAATAACTGGAGTTGTCTCTTATGAAGTATTTGCAAGAAATAGAATTACTTTAGAGGAAGCTTCATTAACATTTGTAAATGTTCCTCCAGTTGTAGTAACAACTCCTGGTGAAGGAGATTGGGATATAGGTGTAAGAACAATTAGACAAATTGATGGAAAAATATTGTATAGTATTATGAATTGGTCAAATGTAAATGGAGTGTGGACGTCAAACCCTTTTTTCTTGAGACATTATATTCCTCCGGAAGCTCCGAAGAACTTGAGACCGTTATAGTATTTTTAAAAGGATGTGAATAAAAAATGTTAAAAGATAAAGCCAGAATAAAAGGAAAAATAACAGCAACAGTAATTAGACTAGATGAAAAGGGATTAAAGCTATTTGCAGCTCTAAGAAAGAAGTATGGAACAGATAGAAAATCAAATCCTACTTATATAAGTGAAAGGGAAAGTATTTATAAAAAGCATGGAAAAATTATGTCTGTGTCTACTACACACAATATAGTAACGGATGAAGGAGATGCAATGGTTGCTGATTTAATGGCACAAACTCCAACAAAGACAAAAGTAGACAACTCAAACGGATATATAGAAGTAGGAACAGGCTGGACAGGATCAGGAACAAAGCAGAATACTTCTTGTAACACACCAACTGGAAATCCTGAACCAATGGATGCTACTTATCCTGTACTAAAAGGAACTTGGGGAAATACAGATGATAATGTAGTGCGATACCAAGTTGTATTTGAAGCCGGCGATCTTAGTACTAATGGTATTGACGAAGCAGCACTTCTTAATAATGCTTCTGCAGCATCAGCTGATTGTCTTGGCTACGGACAACTTGATCCAGTTGCAGATATGACTATAGCAGATAGCCTTAAAATAGAGTGGGAATTAACTACTTTAGGTGCATAGGAATGAAAAATGTATGAGTATAAAATCCAGGAAGAAGGATTCAGAGAAGACGGTTATTATACAGCAACAGTAAAGGTATGGGAAAAAGTTGAACCAAAAGAACCAGAAGAGCCAAACGGTGATGACCAAGATGAAGATGATCAAGGAGAGCAAGAAGAAATACAGAAATGGAGAATTGAAGTTGTTTATGGAAAGCGAGTTCCAAGTGAAGAATTTAAGGTAAGAGAAATAGAAAGAAGGATAGCACTATTGGATGTAGAAGAACCTTTAGAACCAGAAAGAATGTATACTGCACAGGAAGTAACAGAAATATTACAGAGAAAGGGATATTTAGAAGGGCATGAAGAGTTTAGTGAAGATATGCCAGATAAAGGAGTATAAAGAGTGGCAAGAAAGTTTTGTGATTCATTGTTAACTACAGGTGCTAATGATGGCAGTACTTTTGATGATGCTTACCAGAGTGAGGAAACTGCATTAGAAGCAGCATTAGCTGTGGGAGATAAGCTTTATATTCGTAGGAGATCAGGATTTTGGAATCCTTTAAGCGATATAAATCCTTCTGCTGATGGTAATTTAGCAAATCCGATCCAAGCTATTGGTGGGCCTCGAAATGTAAAAACAGGCACGGGTACTTTTGTACAAGGGAGTAATATAATTTCTGGAGTATCTTTTGTACCAAAACTTGAACAGCATGGAACACGGATGATAAAAAATGATGTGGATAGTAGGGAATATATGATCTCTGCAATTGCTCACAAAATAAATTATGATAATAAGAGTGGAGATTTTACAGAAGGATTAATGGTAACAGGGGCAGGGGGATGCGAAGGGAAGATACATAAAATAGAAAGTAATGGAGAAACAGGAAGCTTATGGATTGTGTCAAAAGCAAGAGAATTGATTGATAGAGGAAATTGTGAAGATCCGATTGCTCCCATGATATTTAGTGAGTTTACTCTACTTTTGTATAATCTAACATGTCTGAGAAGTTCAGAACAAGCTAAAAATGGTACTTATAGTTATAAAAGTATTATTACGGTTGCTGCAACTGCTCAAACAATATTTGCTGAGAATACTAATGGAGGAGATTTGCATGGACATGTTCCAGGGAGTACTTATACTTTAGAAGTATGGATCAAGATCCCGTCAACTGGAGGTATTGCATTAGATGAAGTAAAACTGAATATTACCGAATATAATGGTAGCACATGGGAAACGAGTGAATCTTCAAATCCTACACAATATGATGTTTGGCAGAAGTTATCTGTAACAAGGACACTTAGAAGTAATGCTACAGGATGTTTTGAGAGATTAATAACTTTGCCAACAGTTTCAGTTGGTGAATGCTTTTATATAGATGATGTTTCTCTTAAAAATGTTTTCTTAGATAATGAACAAATAACAGATGAAGATACAGGAGTAGCAGATGTAGATGGAACTCCTGCTGATGATGGATTTGTTATTTTGGATAATTATGCAGGAACATCAGAAGAAGATGGAGCCTTGACAATAGAAAAAGATGAGGATTATGATGATTTTCAGTTGATAGATGACAGTACATGGACAATTAAAAAAGTTGATTGGAATGGTGATGCTGATGATTTGCCCATAGTAGATTTTGGAGCAAATAATTATGATTTATATATAACTACTGCATTTAGCTGGATTTATAAAAATATGTATTTTAAAGGTAGTAGCAGCGCTTATGGTATGGTAAGAATACATACCAACCAACAATCTATATTCATAAATTGTATTTTTAATCAATCGAATAATACAAGAGGTTTGCGGTGTTCTGCAATAAATAATTCCTGTGCGTTTACAAATTGTATCTTTTTTTCTTCAATTATTTCAGGTATTGCTCGCTATGGTATTCAAACATCAGGCAACACAATAGACTTAGTAAATTGTGCTTTTTATAATTGGTATTCAGCATTTTATTTATACGGTTGTACTTTTAAGAATGTTAATGTTGGAATTGAGTTAAATAATGATACTTATGACATATATGCATTGCTTGGAGGAATTGTTGATAAAGTAGGAGCTAATGTTAAATTAAGCGGTAAAAATGGACTTATATATAAAGGTCATGTGATGACAAAAATATCAATAGAAAATTATCAAAATCTTGTGGGACATAGATATTTTTATATTCAGGGTGAAATGATTAAAAAAGATGTTTTAATAGCAAGTGGTGATCCCTATAGACGTTTAGCTGGTGCAGAATCAGTAATAGAGATATCTTGTAATAATAATATTGTTTATGCTTCTGCTCCTGATGAGTGGAAATATTTAGTGTTTGAACATGAGTTTGAAATGGATGTTGCTTTAAGAAATTATCGCTATTATGTACAATGTAAAGCAATGTCAATTGTAAACGCAGGAGAACTTTATCTTGAGTGCGAGTATGTTGATCAATATGTGAGTGATTCTGTTTATCACATGAAAAAAGTTAGATCAGATGAGGTAATAGCAGAAAGAACAGGAGCAGATGATTGGAGTCAGTATTTAGAAGTAACAGGAATACATCCGGCAGTAAAGAGTAAAGTAAGGATAAAGTGCTTTTTGAGTAAATATGATGCAGATGGAAGAATATTTATTGATCCTAAAGTAGGGATATTTACATAATGATTTGGACACAGAGAGATAGTTCATGTGGAACAGATCATATTGTGGGTGTGGCTTATAATGGTCTGAATTTATGGGCAATAGGAGGTTGTGAGACTTTAGCAACTTCACTAAATGGAATAGATTGGATTCAAAGAGCTAATCCATTTGGTGTAACTTTTATTCAGAATATTGCTCACAATCAATCAAATTTATGGGTTGCTGTAGGAGATGATGGAAAGTTAGCAATCTCTTCAGATGGAATAGATTGGTTTCTACAAACAAGTTCATTTGGTACAAGTAATATCTATGGTGTTGCTCATAATGGTTCAAATCTGTGGGTTGCAGTTGGATGGGCAGGTAAGTTAGCTACTTCATCTGATGGAGAAAATTGGTTTCAAAAAACTAATCCGTTCACAAGTGTTATTCAGAATGTTGCTTATAATGGCTCTAATCTATGGGTTGCAGTAGGGTGGGCAGGTAAGTTAGCTACTTCAACTAATGGAGTAGACTGGATTCTACAAACAAGTTCGTTTGGTACAAGTATTATTTCTAGTGTTGCTCATAATCAAAAAAGTGGAGGTGCTGGTTTATGGGTTGCTGTAGGTTCGAGTGGTAAATTAGCTATCTCGTCTGATGGAGAAAACTGGGAACAACAAACTAGTTCATTTGATACAACTATAATAAGAGATATTGCTTATAACGGTTCTAATCTATGGGTTGCAGTAGGAGATAGTGGTAAGTTAGCTACTTCACCCGATGGGATAAATTGGACTCAACAAACAAGTTCTTTTGGAACAGATCAAATTGCTGGTATTGCTCATAATCAGTCAAATTTATGGGTTGCTGTAGGTGCAAATGGTAAATTAGCTACTTCATCAGAGATTCTTATACTTTATCCTAAAAAGACAATGTGGAACTATGGAAAGAGTGTATTAAATAATTCGATCAAGACAAATATTACTCCAAGATGGAGCTATGGAAGAAGTACTCTAAGACAAGATTTTATTGGAGAGCAATTTATAAGGAAGATAGTAAATACTATAGGAGTAACTGATGTTGTATCAAGAGCAATATCTTTTGCAAGGAAGATAACTAGTACTGTAGGCATAACTGATACTTTGTCAAGATCAATAAGTTTTGTAAGAAGCATATCAGATACGATTGGTATCTCGGATATACTTACTGTTATAAAAAGAAAGATTGATTCTTTTGGTACATCAACAATTAGAAGAATACATAGAATGGGCAGTCCAAAAATTAAAGAAGTACACAGAATGGAAAGTTCAAAAATAGAAAAAGTAGACGGAACAGGTAGTCCAGAAATTAAGGGAAAGTAAGGATTAAAAAATGAATAGACTAATGATAGATGTAGATAATTTAGCACAAGTCTTAGATTATTATGATGTAATAAAAGTATATAGAGCAACTTCAGAAACAGGGGAGTATGCAGAAATAACTGATGTAGATACAAGACTTACATTAGAAGAAGAAATAGAGATATACTACTATTCAGATGACAATGGAATATCTACTCATTGGTATAAGACTTCTTATTACAATACAACAACAACAGATGAAAGTGTAAAGTCTAGTGCAAGGCAGGGTGGAACAGAAGTAGAAAAGATAGGATATAAGTTTGATAATTATAGTGCTCCTCCTAATGAATGGGGAAAAGTGTTAACAGCTGATGATATGAGATATCACTTCTTATGGGGAGTTGATTTAATAGCCTCAGATGAAGCTGGTTCTGAAGTAGAAGATAGTCAATTGGAGGCAGATATAAAAGCGTCTTTAGCTGAATGGGAAAGTGAACTTAATATTGATATAAGAAAAAGGGTATATTTGACTGAGCCCTCTGATGCATTATTACAGGCTACAGAGTGGATTAAGGGAGTTGATTATACCGATGAAGAGGATCCTTATGATTTTAATGTTTTAAAATGGCAGAATTATGGATTTCTTCAATTAAGACATTATCCTATCATTAGTATAGAAAAGGCAGAAATGTTTAGCGCTTGGGATCAAAAAATAATAGATATATTAAACTGGATACGAATGCATAAAAAGAAAGGACAGATTAATATATATCCGAAAGGAAATATCTTATTTGGAACAGGATATGTAGGTTCAGGATTAATAGCTGCTCATCCTTATATGTTTGGACTTAATTATCCAAACGCCTTTAAATTTAATTATACAACTGGATATGAAAATAGTAATTTTATTCCTAAAGATTTAAGAGATGTAATAGGAATGTTAGCAGCTATTAAAATTCTTGGATGGGTAGGTGACGGATTACTTGCAGGTTTTTCAAGTGCTTCAGTTAGTTTAGATAATTTAAGTGAATCTTTTAGTTCGACTCAATCAGCTACAAGTGCATATTTTGGGGCACGTATTAAGTCATATATAGATCAGATTAAGGAATTTAGAAAACATAAGAAGTATAAATATGCAAATATACCAATAGGATTTATAAGTGGAAGATAATGAAGAGGAAATAAATGGAGCATTGTCAAATATGTAAAAAAGGATTTTTAACAGTTTATGATGTATCTGATAAAGTATGGAAAAAGATAAGTCCTGAAAAAAGTGAAGGTGGCACACTTTGTATAGAATGTGCTGATAAAAGAGCTAGAAAATTAGGAATAGATTTATTTTGGGTAGCTAAAGAGAATGAATATGAAAAAGGGAGTAATATAACAAAAAAATTAAAAGAAGCCTTAAAACTTAGAAAAGCTAAATATATAAAAAGATGGAAGGGTAGAGATGGAAAATGGTATTATCAATATAAGGAAGAAGAGAAGAAAGATAAGAAAATTAATGTTAAAAAAGTTGTTAATGATACAGCAAGAGAATTTAAAATTAGTATAATGAAATTTCTTCCAAAAAATATGACAGGAGAACAAAAGATAAAATTGAAGGAAATGGATGATACTAGGAGTAAAATATTAACAGATATATTAAATGGAGTAAATAATAATAGATTAATATCTTTTGAAGGACGAGGTTTATTAAGTGGTTTAGATGAATATTATAGATTAGTAGGATATAATATTAAAACTGGAGAAGTGGAGATAAAGAAAAAGAGAAGTAATAAAATCTTTACGAAAAGAGTAGAGGATTTACTTGAAGAAAGAGAAAAATATAATATAAAGAAATTAAGTAAAGCCTTTATTTTTAGAAAGGCTAAGTATATAAAGAGATGGAAAGGAAAAGATGGAAAATGGCATTATTCTTATTCTTTAAAAGAAGCGAAAAGAATAAAAAATGAAAAGAAAGCAGAAGTAAAAGATAAGAAAGATATAAAATCTAAATTGAATGAAGAAGAAATCTTTTTTTTAAAGAAAATGAAAACTGAATTAAGACGAAATCGATATGGTGTTCTTTTTAGAACAATTGGAATTAAATTACAGGATGTTAAAAAGAAATTACCTTATATACATAAATATCTTCTTTTGGATCATTTGAAAAATACAGGAGTAGGCGTGCTTAATAAAGAGGGAGAAGAAGTTTTTAGAACACTTATATGAAAAGAGAAAGGTATGCAAGTTGAGGATATAGAAAGAGAGAAAGTAGATAAATTCGTTCCACTTAGTGGAACGAATTATATATATAAAAATAAGTAAAGAAAGAGAAATTTATTATGCCTAAAATAACAATGGAAAAGGCTAATATAAGGCAAAATGTCAAACTATATGAAGATGCTCTTAAAAGACATGGACAATTTTGCAGATGGTATCGCTCAAGTGTTTGTTATTGTATAGATGAAATGGGAAGAGCAGAACCATCTTGTAAAGAGTGTAAAGGGAGAGCATATATTTATGAGCCTATATCTTTTATAAGAAGAATTGATAATGGAGTTGGAGGTGGAATACTTCATATAGAGACGAAAGGAAATATAAAGTCAATTAATCGAATTTTTGGGAACAATAATATAAATATTCCTTATGATGCTTTTACTGAAAATATAATTAAACTAAGTAGTATAATAAAATCAGGAAAATATTGGCATTGTGATTATGAGGAAGATTTAAAAAAATCTTATTCTGGTAATGCTACTTATGAAGGAAGAGGAATAATAAGAGTTCCTATTATAGGACATTCGACATTGAGAGGTGATTTTATAGGAGAGTTATTGGAAATTACTTCTGTTGTTAATGAGACTAGAAGTGAGGGAATGAATGTAATATCATTTTGGGAAGATTTAATATTAACAGATTCCTATGCAGAAATATCTGATGAAATTAAAGTAATTTGTAAATATGTAAAGCCATTGGAATTTCTTATAAGTGGAATAAGTCAAAAACAAAGATATGAATCAAGTTTTGTAACGGCCGAGGCTGATATGCAATTAACAGTCCCGGGATATTATTATGTAGGACAAGGCGATATTATCACTCAACTTAAAGCTGAGCAAATAGTTTCAGTCGCAGGAAATGGAAATGGAGAATTTCATTCTTTACCATTCTTTCATGTAAAGTCGATTATTACTATTAGAGATAAATTTGGAAAAATTGAAGATGCAATTATAGTAAGAAATAATGAGATTAAATGGGGTACAAGAGTACCAGAAAAATTCTCAATAGTTTTAACTTATAATCCTTCTTATTCAGTATTAGCAGATTTACCTCAAATGAGATATGCAGAAAATAAGGTATTGCCAAGAAAAGTAATGCTTAAGCAATTTGATTTATATAGTAGAGGTAGAAAAAAGCCAAGTTCAATTGGAACAAATCAAGAGGAGATGACATTTTGATACAAATTAGATTAGTTCCAGAAGATTCACAACTTGCTGATTTAGTTACTTCACTTGAATTTATGAGTTCAAAAGTGATGCCAAAAACATATAGAGCCTTTAAAATGGCTGCTTCTCTTTTAAGTTATACTTGGAAATGTTATGCTTCAGGTGCTCCTATCCCTGGAACTATAATGAGATTGAAAAATCCTACTGGAGCTTATGCAAGTAGTATAAAAATAAGATTTCTTTCTCCTTTTTGTTATGAGATATTTAGTGATAGTCCAGTTGCTAAATTTTTAGAGTATGGTACAAAACAATACGATATGAAAGAAACTCATCCTTTTGGAAAAAGATCAAGAGTAAGTAAAAAAGGAATATCTTATTTAATTATTCCATTTAGACATGGAACTCCTGAGACAATAGGTTATGCTCCTATGCCAAGGCAACTCTATAACAAAATAAGAGCAATTTTACAAAGAGATGAAGAATTAGTAAGTGTAAGAGCAAAGGGAAGAAAATATTCTCCGAATTATGAAGGTGAATTAATTCCTAGAGCAAAATATCAATGGGGAGCAAGATTTAGTGGTACTGGATTTGATCAACTGGAAGGAATGGTAGCAATGAATATTCCTACAGGAAAAGAGAAAGGTAGATCAGCATATATGACATTTAGAGTAATAAGTGCGAAAAATTCACCGGCAATGAAATGGATTGTAAAAGCAAGACCGGCTATGGAAATAACAAAGCATGTAGCAGAAGAAGCAGGAGAAGATATAAAAAGAATGGTATTATCAGGAATAAAACAAGATATAGGATTAACAAAATGAAATTTATAATAAACATAATTGCAGACGTTGAAGATATAATTATAGAAGAAGTAAAAAAGTACTTTTTTGAAGAAGTAAGATTTAAAGAACTATATCCTAATTTTGGGAATTTGAGAGTGAGTGGTACTCATCCCATAGCCTTTTTAATTGATCAACAAATTAATGAATCTAAACTGCCGGTTGGTTTGTTTCCCTCCGTTACAATAATTGATGATACTGATCAGAAAACTCCTGAAATTCCAATTATGACACCTTTAAAAGATATTACAGTTACGGCCGCAGAAGTGAGTGATATGGAAGATAATAAGGCGATGTATTCAATTTCTGATAAAGATTTACAAACCTTAAAGGATTTGACTCTAAATGATAATTTTTTAAATGCTCAGGGAGTTGAGACATTTAGAAGTGCAAATATGGTTGCTGAAATATGGAGTGAGAATCCAAAGATAAAAAATAAAATATATGATTTGATGATCGGATTTTTAATAGGAAAAAAAAGATTTGACATTAATGAAAAATACGGTATTATTATAGGGGAGGATTCAATAGCTGGAGAGAAGTCAGGGAATTATAACTATGACTTTGGTAAGATATTATATGGAGGTATTTTGCGATTTAAAATAGACTTTAGTATAAGAAATTATATGATTGATACAGAAATTGGAAAAATAGCGAAGGTTGATCATTATGTTGAGAATGTACATGATAAAGGGGAATAAGTATTAATGGCTACTAAAAAACCGATAAGTAAAAGTTCTATTAAAAAGAAGATTATTATAGAATCTAAGATTCATTTAGATAAATATCTTAATGATAATAAAGAGATTAAAGAAATTTTTAAACCAATGTTAAAAATAATTTTTGGTTCTCGAATACTTACGCCAAAAAAATGGAAAGAAGTAATAAATAAAGAATTACATAGAAAATTAAATTAGGAGAGAATAAATGGGAGTAAAAGGAAAATTTTTTATAGCCGGAGGAAAAGCAACTACTCATTACCTTCCTGGTGCTTATTCTAAATTAGATTTTATTAGAGGTAGTGGGGGTTTAGTAAGCATTAATAATGCTGTAATAATGGGAGATTGTAGAGGTGGAGAGCCGAATAAGCTTCTTATATTTGGAAGTGCTACTCATGCATCAGATTTTCTTCGTTCAGGACATTTATTAGATGCAATTAAACATGCTTTT
>Ga0114925_10000906_pt1 | contig 14042 bp, 3 predicted proteins | sample SumtaG_2_FD_87287 | JGI IMG/M metagenome (GOLD analysis project Ga0114925, IMG submission 87287) | Deep subsurface microbial communities from Indian Ocean to uncover new lineages of life (NeLLi) - Sumatra_00607 metaG | ecosystem: Environmental > Aquatic > Marine > Oceanic > Sediment | place... | reverse complement strand
GTATGTCGCCACGATTCCAGGTTTCACCAGTTATCACGGAGAAACCGTTGATGGGCTAGTGGCAACTCAGACCAAGGAACAATTTAAGGAAACTGAGGCCAAATTTTTGGCAAAGGGAGGACTTGATGGGTAAAAAAAGCTCAGGGAGAGCGGCTGAAGCGGCATTAACCGCATCTACAGAGAGGGCCTTGGGGCTATCGGAGAAGCTGGAGCAGCAGACCGAGCCAGCAAGGACCATCCCGATCCAGAAGTACCGCCAGTTGGTCAGCGGAGATCCGGAGGCGACAACTCAAGCCCTAGCTCCTCAGATCCAGGGGATCAGGCAGCAGTTTGGACAGGCTAGAGGGTCCATAGAGAGGAGTTTGCCCCGTGGCGGCACTCTCGAACAGGCCCGGGGGGATATTGCCAGGGCTGAGGCCGGTACGGTGGGGAGCCTGGGTCCCCAACTGTTCCAGGAGAGTCTCGCTCGGCTTGCCAGTTTGGGTGTCTTTGGCACTCAGGCGGGAATCGGTTCTCTCGGTACGGCGATTCAGGGCGGTTCAGGGTTAACCAGTCTCTCTCAGGTGCAGGGGTCACAGGGCTTCGGAGGGATGATGGGGTCCATCATGGGAGGTAAATAATGCCTGACGCATATGATTGGAATAACGTTGTTAGCTTTCTCGGAGGCTTTGGTCAAAAGCGCGGAGAGATAGCTGCAGCCAACCAAGCGGATAAAGAATACAAGCTCAAAACCGTTCAAACGATGTTCGAAATGGCTGAGGGGCAGCGCGCCCAGGCCGCAGCCAGCGCAGAGGCCGCGGAGGATACAAGTTTATCCACAGACGCGAGAGCGAGGCATCGAGCACAAGCCGAGAAGAGTCTCCAGGAGGGTTCTCGCATCTATGACGGGGCCAGCGAGCTGTTCGGCATGATCGATGAGAAGCCGAAGACCGGGAAGAAAGAAAACCCGGCCATGCAGTTCCTTAAGTTCGTCAATCCATTCACAAGGCGCGGTCCGGAAGCAGGAGAGTTTGAGGCAAGACTTCAAGAGTTGATGGTGGGGCTTGGTGGGAAAGGTTTCCCGGCAGGTGGAGGCGGTGGAGCTGGAGGTGGAACGGATGTGGGCGGGGGGCTTGGGAAGCTCCCCACAAGCGGTCAAGGCGCTCCAACGCCTGGAAGCCCCGATATCGCAGGGCTGATAGGGGCAATGCCAGGTGGTGCTGCTGAGGAAAGGTTAGCCACGACAGGTCAGATCTTGGCCCAAGAGCGAGGGGAGCCCCTTCGAGGAACAGAAATGATTCCGGGAACTATCTTTCCCACGGAAACAGCTCTCGGACTACCCCAACCTGACTTTTCCGCTGAAGGAGCGACTCTGGCAGCAGCTCCCCAATTTCCCTACATTGAGCTAGGCCGGTACGCTCCACAATTTGGAGCCATGCCATCGGATCAATATTGGAACGGTGTCGCCCTGGAGGTTAAAGACGCATTAACTGGATTGCAAGCGATTCAAGCCAGAACACCGAACATCACAGAGACTTTGGACGATCTGGCGAACGACCCCGAAGCCTGGAGGCTATACATAACGGCCCAAACTGGCTCTGCGAATCACCCACAGTTGGAGAGTGACGACCTCGCCAAGGGTCTTGCGTTCATCTTCCCGGATCTCAGAGCAGACCGTCCGGACGCAGGAGCATCTCTAGTGCGGCAGTTTGAAAGTGACTTACGCAGGATGACAGTTAACAACCCGGAGGCGCTCCATGGTCCGTTCAAGGACTGGCCAATAGAGGTACAAAAATCTGCTGCGAAGGTTCACGCTTTCTACACCGTTGCGAGTGACACACCTGAAGTGCAATCCGGTAAATTGGCTTTAGACGCCTGGATGACGGACCCAGGTGTGCGAACCAAACAGCAGAAGCTGAACATAGACGCCTGGTTGAATGCCAGGAAGTGGGGCATGGGAGGGGGAGCTGGTGGAACGGCTGGTGCTGCTGTGTCTTATAGCGGCCGATCAGTAATGGACCCAGAGACTGGACAGATGGTTGTTGGAAAAATGAACAACAGGACCGGAGATATTGAGGTTGTTAAAGATGCCACGACTGGTAAGCCGTTCTTCACTGAAAATGCTGATATTTCCAGGTGGCAAGCCCAAACACCTATCACGGTCTACCCTGACGAAGCTTCTGTCGAACGGGGGATAACGGAACCCTACGACGTCTATCCGCTGCTCCCCTGGGAGGTGATCTCATCCATCGACAACTTAAAAATTACCCGAGCAAGACTACGATCCCTCATGGAATTACCTATGTTTGACTATCCCCCTGGAGCAAGGGCAAACATTGAACAATATCTGAGGGATAACCCTGATGTTGGAGGGCCGGAGTCACCGGAGTACCAGCGAAAGCAAGAGAGGGAAAGAGAGGATCAAGTAATTCGGGATAGGAACCCATTTCTCTTTCCACGCTAAACCATGCCTCAGGATGAAGAAGGACTGATACCAAAACCGCCAGCCGTGAAGGATATAGACCTGATGGCTCCCGAACCAGGACGGGTGGGCCTGCTTCAAAGGTCTCATGAGACTGGCCGGGGGGATCTCCTTAAGAACATTCTGACTCCACTCACTACGGTTGATCAGACTACCAAAGCGGAGATTTGGAACCGCGTTTTTGGGTCAGGAGAGTTTTCAAACGACGATCTTGAGCAGTACCTGACGCCACTCCCTATAGATCAAACCACCAAGGCCGACATTTGGGACATTCGACAGAGGCTCACGGGCCATCTCCCCGCTGCTGCCATCCCTAAGGCCGCTCCTCCTGATCAGACCTTTGGGAGAGCGGGCCAGCCCGCTATTCCCACTGAGCTTCCCCCTCCTCCCACAAGAGGTGGAATACTTGGTGGTCGCATACCCGCGACATTTCCTCCCCCTGGTAAAGTACCTTTAGAAGTCAGTGAGGCCAGGGCTGCAAAGGCAGCGGCTGATGTGGGCAAGCCAGTGACCCCACCAGGCTTCACCGGGCCACCCGTTCCCCCGATGGAACTCATCACCCCTCTATTGACAGAAGGGAGAAGTCCGGAGCAAACCGTTGCAGGTATCAAGGGTAGCTTTAACTTTGATATTGAACCACGAACAGGAGGAACACCGGGAACGCGCTATGCTTTTGAAACGCCCTTCGATCCTGAGACTGGCCAAGGGCTCCGATACTTCTTCCAGCTCGAGAAGGAATACCAGGGAAGCCGATGGGAGGATGCGTGGCACGCAGACGAGGATTTTGAGCGTTACAAAGGAATGGAACCCCGCGAACGCAAGCAACTACTTGATCGAGTGTGGGCTGGTGATCCAGAAATCGGCCAAACGATTGACCGAGCTGCTGCTGGCTTCAAAACCCTTGACCAGTTAAAGGAGGACCTGGCCCCGTTCAACACCCATCGTCAGATCTCCGTCCCCAGACCGGAACCCCGCCAACCGGCACAGCCGAGTGCCCCTGGCATGGCCGCTGTACTCGCCGGGATGGTGCCTCCAACTCCTGGGCTTGAGGGTGCGGTGAGAGCTGAACCCAAGCTAGGCCGAACTGCCGCAGAATTGCTCCAGCTTCAACAGTTTGGAGAGCCAGGGAAGCGGTGGGAAGAGAACGTCACGGCGGCTGAAAACTATCAAACCCTGATCGACCAGCCAGATAAGACTCGACGAGAGCTTCTGAGGCCGCGCTTCGCCAGCCAGCCAGAGGTTTTCGAAGCCATTGACTTTCACGCTCACCACAAACTGCCCTTCGAGCTGCTCAAAGAAGATCTGGCAAACCTGGACACCGTCCCACCAGCAGATCTGGCGCGGACCATAGACCCCATGGACCTTCCAGAAAGAGAGCGAGCAGCGCCGCCTCCTGAAACAGCCTTGGCGCGGTCCTTAAGAGACCAGTTCTACCCTGAGCGTGAGCAGACCCCAGAAGAGGAGATGCTCGAACGCCAGGCGAAAATTAAGCAACAGCTCGGGCCGATGGGTTTTGGCGAATGGGCAAGCCATGCTTTGTTCGGAGCTGGCGTCATCGATCGAATGCCGATGAGCCCATCCGAGCTCTTTGGAATGACCACTTTGATCGTTGCTGCGCAGCGGTTCAACGCTGGCGTTGCGGAAGACTGGGAAATTGCGCTTTTAGATGATTGGGACAGGAAAGAGCAAGATGCTCAAGCCCGAGGACAGACCCTCACGACTGAAGTCGCGGAAGTTGTCTCATGGATACCTGGTTTTGGTGCAGAAATGGCTCTCACCGGGGGGATCTATCGTGCCTCAAAGAAAGTGGCCATGGAATCTATCAGGCGTTTCGCCCTGGCTGAACTCCCGAAGATTGCAAGAAGAGCCGCGCGGATTCGCGGGTCGCGATTCGCCGGGGCTGCCTACGGAAGTGCGGTTCGTGGCGCAATCCTCACCCCCACTAAAGGTATGCCCAGGGTCATGGAAGAAGTTCTCTCCCGGGAGGACGACGACTTTTTGTGGGCGGTGTTCAAGAGAGTTCCAGCCGCTTATGCGGACACCCTGATCGAGGTGTTTTCGGAAATTAGTGGAAGGGCTATAGGTAAAGGTCTTGGGTCGGTGTTTGGAAGGATTCCAGGAGCCGCCAAAGTCAGGGCGCTCAAAACCGCCACGATGATGAACTGGCTCAATTCCAATCCCGGCAAGACCACCGCAGATTTCGCCAACGTCCTCCGTAAGGCTGGTTGGAACGGTGTGTTCCTGGAGTTTATGGAGGAGCGGGTAGCAGAACCCCCGCGCTGGCTCCTGGGCCTGGAAGAGATGCCAGAGGGTGGATACTTCAGTGAGGAACGCCTCCATCAATTCCTTGTTGAGGGCCTAGCGTTTTCCATTCCTGGGATGGGCCACACGGCTCTCGGAATTTTTGAAAAGGGAACGCGCGGGGAGCAACAGAAACTCTACGACGATATCCGTGAATTTTCTGAGCTGACTCGCCAGGGGCTTACGGCTGAGGAGATCTGGCAACAGTCTCCCACGATGATCAAGGACGCCATCACGAAAGCTGTGGATGCTGGCGAAAAGGTTGAGGATATCATCGACGTACAGACGTCTGTACTCGCGCCCGTGATGCCAAGGAAGGACCCGGAGGCAATCAGGCCAGATCGGAGCGGAGTGCGGCCTATTGGGGTTGATGTTGAGCTCAGGGGTGAAGTTCCCGAACCCCTCTTCATGACCTACCCCCAAGATTTTCGTACACAGAGAGAACGAATGATCATGGCCGCAGTGGATATAGCGGCCGAGGATGAGCTGAAGGCCGAAGAAACACGGCGATTGCATATCGCGGCTCAAGAATACGAACGTCAGGCACAAGCCAGGACCGCCATATTCACAGAGAAGTGGGGCGCGCTGCCTGACGATGTTACCCATGAAGTTTCAGACAATTTGCCTCTCAATCCCAAGGTAGAGGAACTCGTTTACGCCATCAACTCAACAGGGGTGCGGACCACCCTGTCCGGAGACCTCTTTGAAGGTAGGGGCCTGGAAGGGAGAAAGATTGTTTATGTTGATCTTAATCAAGAAGGTGTAGATCGACTCGATCAATCTGCCTTACCGGAGGGTTGGGCTGTCGTCACTTCGCTGGGCCAGGGTGTCAGGGAATGGCTCGGCTTGTCACCCGAAGAGACCACGGGCCTGGGGGGAGCGTTCGACCCCCAAGACCAACTGGATCAGTTGGCGTATTGGCGAGAGAATATGGACGATAACCGCCTCATCCGAGAGGGAGAAGAGCCAGTCAGTCCCGAGGATATACAAGCGATCGTTGATGCTTTCAGACCGGGGGCCGTAGAACCGGAGGTGCTGCCTGCGGAACGTCCAGAGGTTATTACCCCCGAAGAAGCAGCCGAACAGGTCACAAAGGAAGTAGAGGCACAGAAGAGAACACAGTTCAATGTGACGCAGATGGAAGTCAATGGCCAATTTCAGAGCCAAGTCACAGACGGAATGGGCGATGAACGCTTTACCTCTCCCATAGTCGCCACGGAAGCGGAAGCCAAGCAGCTCGCACAAGACTGGATGAAAGGCGAAGCTGAAAGAATCCTTGCTGCCAAAGAAGCCCCTGCTGAAGAAGCCCCTGCTGAACCCGATATCCCTGAGAGAGATCCTGAAATCCAAACCCTCCTGGAAGGCCGCACCTACGAACGCGCCATGGAAGGGGCCAAGAAGGTACTAGCCGGCATGGAGGATACGGGTGCGACCGAAGAAGAGATCCGATATGCAATGAACTACCGGGATTACCTCTTTGGTTTGGGTGAAGATCCCGGTACAGACCTTCCTCTTGATGTTTCTGGACCGATCCGGATGCAGATGGAGGAGATCGGTAAAGAGCTAGGGATACCGAGGAAGGGCATAACCGAGCCTATCTTGGCAGCGGAGATGCAGGAAGGGATCTCCGTCGAGAATCTTACGGGAACAAAATATCCAGTGGAGGATAAGCCGTGGGGAGTCTTTCGGACGGATCCGACTGGAACGCTACCCAAGGGCCTACTCGCTCAATTCGGTGAAAAGAGCGAAGCAGAGGCATGGGCGGCCAAACAATATCCTCCTAGAGAACTACCGCCCACACCCGCTGCCAAGCCGACACTGGCAGACGAAGAAGTCGCCAGGGCAGAAGGAAGGGAACAGTTCAGGCAGTATTTGGGACGCTTGGAAACCGATGAGGAGAAGGAATACGCAACGAGCTATTTCGGTTTCAAGATGGGCTTACTCCCGGACCCGGGTTTGGGTTTGCAAGTCGCAAATGCTGCCACGATCAGAAGGGAAACTGATGAGATTGTCGAGCGGTTGGGGGTCAGGAAGATTGGCGATGTTGAAGCCGCAGATCCCCAAGCACAAGCCCAAGCCTATGTTAATGATCTGGCCGAAGATCCTACCCTCATTACAGGTCTCGCGGACTACGCCCAAGAATTTCTGACTTGGAGGCTAAGCGGGGAATCGACTGACACTATGCCTCCGTGGGACTACTATGAAGGCATAAAAAGAGCGGGAAAAGTTACGGATAATATAGATAAACTGTTGGGTATAAAGACCGTTGGGCCTGTGGTAGAAACCCAAGCGGAAAAGGAGGCGCGCGGGGAAGCGTACTTCATTAGAAACCTGGATCGTTACCCAATAGGAACGACGTTTGAATTAGCCGACGAAGACATTCCCAATGCGATTCAAGGCAAAGAAAGAGACTTCTATTTAGGTACATGGGAAAAGATAGAAGACGTAGATGAAACGATCTTCTGGGCCAGTGATTCGGGAGACACCTCCACCGCCGAAGAATTTGCAAAGGCTCAAACCAAATCGGGTGGCAGATTCCAACTCAGACCGGACAGACCTTCACCTAACGTCGTCGATCCTCCAGCAAAAGCTCCCCCTACCAAAGAGCTGTACCCATACGCCGAGCAGGAGCGGGAGGGGAATCCGGGCTTCTTGTCAGGGGCTGAGACAGGCCAGCCCTTTGCTGCGCGTGTCATGCAGGGGCGTGGGTTCGACCTGGAGAGGATCTACGGCGCACAAGCGGTCAAAGCAGGAGTAGCCTCTCCGGTTGCTGGAGCTGCCCAGTACTACAGCTTCACCGAGGATCACGCCAAGCGTTACGGTGAAGAGGTCAGTGAACACGATATCAAGTTAAACAACCCTTACGTCATAGACAATGACCGCCAGTGGGCCGATCTGTTGGAAAGGTCCGATGCCTATGCCCTGTATAGCGTTGATAACCATCTCGCCGCTCCAGAAGAGAGACCGGAAGCTGCCCGAAGGCTTCAAAACTACCTCCGCGCCCAAGGCCATGACGGAATCATCGTCAAGGTTCCAGATATCGGGGACAACAGTCCCTATGGTGAGAAGGCTAAGAGACTCCGCGAGACCTGGGGCGAGACTCAGGCTGTTGTTTTCTATGAAGACAAGCCCATGACAGTCAGTGAGTTGAAAGACGCGGTGATGGCAAGGACCGACATTCCTGAAGAACAAGTAGATGCGTGGCTAGCGTTGCTGAAATCCCATGCAGAGGGCATGGGTATGACCTTGCAGACTTGGGTCGATCGAACTATTACCAAGGTGGCCGGAAAGCCTACTATCCGAGGGAAGGATGGCAAGCTACCTCCTGGCGCCAGTGACATTCTCTACCAACGCCGGGAGCCATTGACTGAAGCGCAGTTCATGAAAGTTTGGGAGGAAATGTCTCCCGCTTTAAGGGAAGAACTACTCAAGACGGTTGGTGAAGATGCTATAGAGGACACAATGAATGACCTCTTCGCACAGGGGTGGGCTCTGCGGGGCAACTTCACCAGTCCAAACCAACTGAGGGAGTATTTCCTTGTCATTAATCGGCCTACTAAGCGTTCATATGGCGAGAAGGAAGTTCGCTTTCGAGGCCCTGATATAGAGGCCATAGGAGCCTCCCTCCTGATAAGACCGCAAAAGGGTCCCAGGGCTTTCGCTGGCTGGAAGAAACTTTTGATCGAAGAACTTGGACCCTCCGTCGATCTGACCGGGGTCGACCTGAAGGAGTTGTACCGACGCTCCAAGGTGGTCTTTGAGCGCACGGTCAGAGCTACTGTCTCTGGCAAGCTCCCCTCGGGGAAGACTCTAGGCGAGCTGTTCGACAAGGGAGAGGCCAACAAGCACTGGTATGACAAATTCTGGGTAGAGATCCAGGTCGTCTTTGGGAGGATGCAGAGCTTTTTGCCAACTTAGTTGCGGCCCATTCCCAGATGACCGACACCACCCAGAACGCCGAGAGGGGCCTGCAGGCATATATCGAGTTGAAGACCGGGGTCCCCTTCACGGCTGTGGGCATGGCCAGAAACGTGATCCTCGCTAACCTCAAGAGGGCAGCTGAGGGGAAACCTATTCAGGGAATCAAGGTCACCAACTTCCTCAAGAACCTGATGGGGGATCTCTCTGCCGTGACTTTGGATAGACACATGATGGGCATCTTCTTCGGGGACAAAAACAAAGCCCCCACGGAACGCCAGCACCAGGTCGTCGCCAAGGTCGTCACGAGCAAGGCTAGAGGGGTCGGGGTCGAGCCAGCTCAGTACCAAGCCGCACTCTGGGCTGCTGCCAGGGACGCCTCTGAAGAACGGGCATGGCCCTTGGAGAAAATAATCTTCAGGCTCCTCAATACTGACCCACGCTTTGAGGGTCTCAAGGCCGACCTCATCAAAAATGCTGAGGACCCGGAAGCCGTCAAGAGGCTCCTGGATGTCGCTTCCGCTGAGAACGAGAGCAAGCGCATCCCGGAGCCAGAGGAAACGGTTGCTGTTGCCGTGGGCTTCGGTTTGTATCCAGCCGCGGTGACGAGAGTAGCAAACCGGATGGATCCTACTCCCGCCCAGGAGGATATAGATCGTGCTTTGAACCGGGCCAACACCTTCCTAGACGAACAGCACTTGGAGGATTGGTTTGAAGCGGCGGGAATAGCGGGACCAGGCCGTATCAAAGCGCAAGCTGCCGCGAAAGTGAAAGCCATTGATCGTCAGAAATTTTTCAAGGGGATGAAAAGCTCGCCCGCTAGGGCCGTTACTGTTGGGGGCAGAGACCGTTCCCGGGACGCGACACTTGCTCACCCACTTGCTGGCGAAGAAAAGCTGTTGCAAGCCATCAGAGGCGAGCAGCTCGCTCCAGAAACAGTAAGTACAGACCCGGAATTGAAGGAACGCCGACGCGCGCAAGAACAATCGCAAGACGAACAAGCGATGCTCCCCTTGGCTGGCGATATGGAGGACGAGTACCGAACTCGTCAAGCGGCCGATATGTTCTTCATGGATCAACACATTGAGCGACAGGTATTGAGGCAGCTGGAGCCATACCGCGGCATGAAGATGACGGAAGCTATCAAACGAATCCTGCAGGACACGGAGGAGGCTTTACCAGCGACCAAGATCTTGAGCAAACTCAAAGCCGGGGGCTTTCGATTCGCGACCGAAAAGAACCACCCTCAGAATCTCCAGTTCCAACTAAACAGAATGGATCTGCATTACGACACCAGGGGTCGAGGGGCGCGTAAATTCTACCTCCCGATCCCACCCGACGTTCGGGAACGGCCACCCGACATTCTCTTCCAGCGACCCGGACCCATGACCCAGGCAGAGTTCATGGAGGTGTGGAAGGAGCATGAGCATTACCTCCTGGTCATAGCGAGAGAGATCCTCCAGAACCACGACGAAGCCCTAGACGTGCGCCAGCAAACATTCGCAAAGGCTTGGACCAGAATAGACAGGTTTGTCGACAAGATCCACCTGAAGAACTGGCTCAATATGGCCACCCGGAGGGGTTCTCTTGACTTGATCAAGAAAACTAGGAGAGTTCCCAAGAGGCTCGCCCGTCTTGCCCCGGAACAGCAAATAGCTGGCGAGGCGGTGCTTCAAGATGTGGAACAAGCCTTTAATCTGCCCAAGACGGAGAAGCGGATCTTTTTCGAGGAGATCAGAGAGATCATTAAGCCAGTGATCGAGAGACTACCTCAGGCGAACAAAGAAGCCCTTCTCTCTATGTTCGATGAGATTACGACACGACAAACCGCCCTGGAAATGGGTGTCAACGTCGGCACTCTCAGGTCTCGCCGCAAGGTGGCTTTCGACAGGATTAAAGAAGCCTTGGCATCGTATGACCTTGACCGGGATGATTTCTTTCAGAAAGGAAAGGGAGCTATCCAGATTCTCAGGGAGGGTCGAGCGATCCTTCACCTCATGGAAGCGTCTGATATTTCTACGCTGATCCATGAATCCGCTCACCTTTTCAGGCGCGATCTTAACGCTGCAGACTCAGGAATCCTGGAGGACTGGCTGGAGATCAAAGATGGTAACTGGCTCGAAAAGCACGAAGAGACTCTCGCCAGGGCCATGGAGCGATACCTCCGGGACGGAATCACCCCAGAAGGCGAACCGGGGCTTGCCCGACTCTTTGAGAAATTCAAGACCTGGCTGCGCGGCATCTATGAAACGGTCACAGGTTCAGCCATTGACATTCAGATCCCGGAATCAGTCAGGCCCGTGCTGGCCCGGATGCTTGGTGTCACCGAGGTAGCAGCCCCTGCGGAGGAGGCAGCACTTCCACCCACACCCGCAGAAGCAGAAGCAGAAGCGAAAGTTGATCCTTACGAGTTTGTCGCCAAAGAGTTCAAAGGAAGATCAGTACCTGTAGCCAAACCGGGTTTCAATCCTGCTGTGCAGCATCGAAGGGTACTCGAGTCCTTCCCGGCTAACCAAACCCTGCGCGTCAGGGATGGCCTTGCCTATTCCACCAACGGTTCGGTCTCTGTAATTACCCGGACAGACCTCAAGAATGGGCGGTACTCACCCTATGTTAAAGGCCAACCCAAGGCGTTCAAGAAGGTCAAAGCAGACAAAAAGGCATGGTTCCCTGATGTTGGGGCGACTGGAGCCGATGGGCACTTCCACTTTAGGGCCATGGAGGATTTGCGACGAGCCATGAGCGTCCTCCGTACCGCTGCGCCCTCTCGCATGGCTCTATCTACCCTCCAACTTGAGATCAAGGGTAGAACCGCCATCCTCCGAGCAACCGATGGCCACAGAGCCACGCTCAACACCGTACCGTTCTCTTGGGAAGAAGATACTGCCAAAGAGGGAACCTACCAGATCCCCAGGGCAGCTATTGAGTTGGTCTTGAAGGATAAAAAGAACCCGACGGTCGAGGTATTCATTGGAAATGGCGCGATCACGATGCTGACGGACCATCTTGCGGTCAGCGCAGTCCAGGTTGAAGCCGAGTATCCGAACTTTGAGCGGCTCATGCCTGACCCCGAAAGAGAACTGCACGTTGATAGAGATGGCTTGCTGAGATCCATCAAGAAGCTCAAAGAAAACATGGACCCCAAGGAACCAGGCGTTTACTTCTGGATGCACGAAGAAGGAACGCTGGAAATGGGTGTGCTGGGGAAAGAAATCGAGCCGGGGAAGTCAGAGACCTTCACCACGGAGATTACTTTCAAAGAAACCTCCCCAAGTCTCACGGCTTCGCCAACGAATGTCACCATCCTCATGCCCAGGTCGAAGTCCGGTCAGGAGAACGCCGATTTCTCTCTCGATATCTATCACTTGACGGATATCGTCAAGGGTGTTTCTGGCGTGAACGTTCTGATTGGAGTTCCGAAGGGCCGTGAATTGATGTTCGGATTCGCAGGGAGTTCTGCTATCGAAGCAGAAGTCGTCCAAGAAATACCTGCGCTTCCTCAACGGCCGAGTGGAGCCCAGGCGTACATTGACACCATTGCGGACCCGGAGGAGAAACACTACGCCCAACTATATTTGAACTGGAAGCTGTCGCCGGGACGAGGAGAGCCGGTCATCCCCAACGTGAAGATGGGCAACGCCATCCGTGAGCTGGTCGACAATCTTTTAGCCGACGAAACTATCACCCCTGGGATTCCAAAAGCTGGAGCACTACCACCTACACCCGAAGAAGTGAAAGACCTTGATGTGCGAACACCAGCGCAGGCCGCTGGAATCGATCAGGAAATACAGCTCTACATCGACGACTTTGGAAAAGGCACTGGGCAGCGGGACTACGCAATACTCTATAGGGACTGGCGACTTGGCGGGGACATACCTTTCCCCACAGAAGAAACCGTAGAAATGATTGATGCCGAGCAAGCCGAAATGATCCGATGGCGCATTGATGCCATGGCTGAAGCCGCTAATGTTCCTGTAAGAGAAAAACCTGAAGGCGTACCAGACACACCGTCAATACTGTCGGACGAACCATCATACGCTGTTGAAGAAGTTTCCGACCATATGCAGCTGGCCTACGCTCTCCTTGGCGATCTACGCGAGGGTATTAAGATCAACAATCCTCGACTCACGAAGCGGGCGAATGAGGCTTTTGGAGGAACCCGGGGAGAAGGGGCATATGACCCGCGCGATTCCTACGATGCCATGGAAGTGGCCCTCAATTTGTACATCGAAGACGAGGGGCTGGTTGACTTCAGCGATCCGGAAGGCACATCGAAGCGACTCCGCGATCTCCACGCTCTGATGCCTGTCCAGGCTGATCGTACAGAAGAACAGGAAGAGTTACAGCAGTTCAGTAGCCCTCCGGATCTGGCCTTTGCAGCCGTGTATGCCTCCGCTTCAGCCAATACCGACCCTGTGATGGTGGCTTTGGAGCCTTCGGCCGGCACGGGAATGATTGCCGTCATGCTGGATGCTGGTGCGGCTGAGGTGATCGTTAACGAAAAGGCTCCTCGTCGCGTACAGCTCCTCGAGGAACAGGAGTTCGACACCTATCAGTATGATGCTGAGTTCCTGCACAGCGACTTACCGGAGCATATCAAGCCTGACGTCATCGTTATGAACCCTCCCTTCTCTGCAACAGGGGGCAGAACCAAGGCACACGCTACGAAATTCGGCGCAAAGCACATCACGGAGGCTCTGGCTAGGCTAGAACCGGGGGGACGACTGGTAGCCATTGTCGGCCAAGGAATGGCTATGGACAAGAAAGCCTTCAGGAAGTGGTGGAAGCAGGTCATGATGAAGCACACCGTCAGGGCCAACATAGGTATCGCCGGGAAACACTACAGGAAGTGGGGAACGAGTTTCGGCCAGCAGATCATCGTCATCGACAAGATAGGCCCGCATGATCTCGTCACGGTTCCCTTTGCCCAGCAGGTAAAAAGCGTTATAATAGGCAAAGATCTCTCACCCCTAAAGGCACTTCGCCTTCTCAAGCCACTTGCTGAAGAGGATATCAGTGAGCGATTTTCTCAAAGAGCAAAAGAAACAGGCATTCCTCCTACTCCGACAGACGTTTCAGGTAGACGCGAAGGGGAGAGGGGACCCGTTGCACCTGCTGGTGAGGTACTCCCTGAGAGAAGACCAGAAGGGGGATATCAACCTGCGCCCGGACCTCCAGGGCGCGCCGGACCAGAGGAATTGGGAGGTGTGGAACCAGGCGAAAGACCACCACCCGAAGCGGTTCAACCAGGCGGTCGAGAAGGTCCTGGAGTGGGAGAACCTGGTGGTCCCGTCGAACCCGGACGAACTCCAGGAGTGGGCGGCGTTCCTGGTCCTGGAGACATTAGACCGACTGAACCTGT
>Ga0114925_10000905_pt1 | contig 14045 bp, 10 predicted proteins | sample SumtaG_2_FD_87287 | JGI IMG/M metagenome (GOLD analysis project Ga0114925, IMG submission 87287) | Deep subsurface microbial communities from Indian Ocean to uncover new lineages of life (NeLLi) - Sumatra_00607 metaG | ecosystem: Environmental > Aquatic > Marine > Oceanic > Sediment | place... | reverse complement strand
TTCAGCAGACGTTTGGACTCGGCACTACTGGTGTTGGGTGGTTCGGTGGTATCATCGGTATTGGTATGCTGGTTGGTGGTATACTCATGGGTATTTTCGGCAAGAACGTAAATCGCGGTAAAACAATTATTTTCAGCATTACAATACTTGCTCTTTTCTTTTTGGCAGGGCCGGTTTTTACAACCGCTCTTTTTCTTTACATTATTTCCTTTATTGCCGGCGTAATGTTCTCATTTATTGGTATTGCTCAAGATACGATTCTCCAGGAAGACGTTCTCAAAGGTATCCGGGGCCGTATTTTTGCTACAAAAGAGTTTGTAATAAATTTAACTGTTGTCATTTCTGCTTTGTTCTTCGGTATGATTTCGAAATTCGCTGCACCATACTCAATTATTCGAGGTGTTGGCATATTTCTCATATTCATTACCATTGCAGCCTTTCTCATCTACCGATCAATTCCTGGCGATATTAAGGCGAAACTGTAGTAATTCTTAGATCCACGTCCATCATAGATGAGCGGGATTGATTTGACATTTGAAATTGGGTATTTGATATTATTGCCCTTTTATGCTTCTACTCCCTTTTTTAACCTTTTCCCTCTTATTTTCCCTTGTTTACCCCTCTTTACCCATTTTAATTCAGCCCTCTTTCCGCCTTCTTAAGCCCTTTATATCTTTATATCATTGACCACAACAACAACCGGAGAAAAAGTTCGGTAGATTTGCTTGACATACAAATTTGAGTAGATATAATTAGTTATTCCCTCGCTGCCATATATGGCAGTTTCGGGATACTCAATTTCCCAGCCAAATCAAAGATATTAGGGGAAATTGGTACGGGGCGTGGCGCAGTGGCTTAGCGCGCCAGCTTGGGGTGCTGGAGGTCGCCCGTTCAAATCGGGTCGCCCCGATATTAGGCACAGGGCATAGGGTTCAGGAAACAGTATGCTGATTACCTGATATCCTGATCCCTTAACCTAAATCTCCCCGGCTTTTTGTAAGCCATGCTTTGCGCACAGTGGACCAACCAACTCATATATCACAGTTGTTGCTGTTATTGTAGTAAATATCATCCCGCCGTATTCCGGATACAATGCCTTGGCAGATAAAGCAACACCCAGGGCAACCCCTGCTTGTGGAACCAATCCCCATGCCAAATATTTACCAATTTTTGCATCAGCATGACTTTTCCAGGCACCTATCTTAACACCGACAAATTTCCCAATAACCCTGAAAATAATATACAGAAGTCCCATTATTCCTATTTCTGGGATTAAACCAATTTCCAGGTTTGCTCCAACAAGAATAAAAAAACATAAGAATAGAATAGGATCAACCTTGCGTAATGTTTCAAAAAATAATGTACTATCCTTTGAAATATTAGCAATAACCACACCAGAAACCATACTTGTTAATAATGGCGATAAATGCAATTTTATCGATAGCCCGACCACAAGGAGGATAAAACCCGTAGTAACAATAAGCAGTTCTTCTTTAGTTCTAATAAACCTTGAAAAATAGTGGAATCCAAATCCCAATATCCCTCCAAATAATAATGACGCTAAAATCTCTATCAAGGATCTGATAATAACAAGCAAGTTAAAATTACCACTACCTACGGCAGAGGCAAACATAATGGCTAATGCTGAAAAAATAAGACACCAGGCATCATCTATTGCAACAACCCGTAAAAGCATTTCAGTAACTGTTCCTCTGGCTCGATATTCCCTAATAACCATTACTGTAGCTGCCGGTGCTGTAGCTGCAGCTGCGGCTCCCAATACAAAAGAAGGATGAATTGCCATACCGCTCAGAAGAAAATATATTACCATTACAATGGTTACGATAATCCAGGCAAAACTCGCCTCTAAAACCGAAATCCAAATAACAGGTTTACCTGCCGCCTTCATATCCTTGAGCGTAAAATTGGCGCCAAGGGAAAATGCAATAACACCCAAAACAAAATTTGAAATGAAATCTGAAAAACTAATTATTCTCAATGGCACCAGATTCAATAGTCTGGGTCCGATAAGAATACCAATTAAAAGATAGGCAGTTACTGCAGGAAAGTGAATCTTCTTGAGAAGTTTTGCGCCGAAATATCCGGTTATGATAATTACAGCTAAACCAAAAATACTATTCAGTTGATGCAATATCCCCGGCTTTGATTAAACTGTATTTTGTTAAAAGTGGACCAATTAATTCAAATATAACTGTTGTTGCTGCGATGACAGTAAAGATATAATTACCAAATTCAGGAAAGGTTGATTTTGCTACAAGCCCAATACCAAGTGCAACACCTGCCTGGGGTGTTAAGCTTAATCCAAGCCAGTTCTCAACCAGTTTTGGCGCATTGCTTATTTTCGCACCGATCTTTGCACCATAAACTTTTCCGATCACACGAAATATTATATAAAGCAGACCGACTATCCCCATTTTATAAAGAATACTAAAATCTAAATGAGCGCCTGCCAAAATAAAGAAAACAAGGTAAAGCGGAGCATCAACTGTCCTCAACATCTCAAAAAACTTATAATTCTCGCGCGCCAAATTAATAACAACAAGCCCCATCATCATCGAGGACAAAAGAACAGAAATATTTATGGCGATCGATAAACCAACATTCAAAAGTATAAAGCCAAATATATATACTAAAAATTCTTCTGAGGTTTTTACAAATCGATTTAAGAAAGAAAAAATGTAACCCAGGATTGCACCAATAATGAGCGCTCCGAAAATCTCACCGAGACCGGCAAAAATAATGGATATCTGGAATACTTCGGCTCTCATGGCGTTGGCAAATGCAATGGCAAGAGCTGCAAATATCAAACACCAGGCATCATCAATCGCTACAACCTTTAACAAAAATTCAGTTAATAATCCGCTTGCACGATATTCCCTGATGACCAAAACAGTAGCAGCTGGTGCAGTTGCTGAAGCAGCAGCGCCAAGCACAATCGCTGGATAGACTGGAACCTTAACGATAACAAAATAAACGAGTATAGCAGCAGAAACCAATACCCAGGTTCCAAGAGCAGCAACAAGAGAAATCCACATAATTTGTTTCATACCTTTTTTTATTTCTTCCAAACGGAAGTTTTCACCCAGGCTAAAGGCAATGATACCTAAAACTAAATTGGAAAAAAAGTCAGATGCTGTGAAAATTTCTTCAGTGACTATATTTAATATATGGGGACCAATAAGGATACCAACAATAAGAAATGCAGTGACGCTTGGTAAGCGAACATACTTCAAGAGGCGTGCGCCGACAAACCCCAATAAGAGTATTAGACCAGCGCTTAGAAGTGTATTCACTTCTCTATAATATCGTGTTCTTTAAATATATAGATAAAAAGATCAAGCAGGGAAAGCATCCCGACCAATTTTTTATCGGAAATAACTGGTAGCATTTCGACATTATGAAGTCTCATTAACCGACGTGCCTCGTGGAGTGTATCAGTTTCCTTAACAGAAACAAAGTTTGTATTAATAATATCATCAACAAGTATTAACATTCCCATTTCTGAAGAAAGTTCAAGATTCAAATCTTCATCATCTGCACTTTCCACAAAAGGCATTCTTTTAACAATCTCACTTACTGACTTGGAGAATGGTCTGAAGATATTACAAATACCCCTGTAGTTCACTATACCTAAAAGAATATTTTGTTCATCAGTAACAGGAAACATATGTTGGTTGGTTTTTCGCATCAATTTTATTAATTGCATAAGGTTTGTTGATGGTTTAACTGTTAAAACATCTTTGTTCATTACTTCGGATACAGGCAATTTTTCAATCTTCATATTATTATTATATACAAAATCTAATTGTTTTCAATGGGAATTTTGAATCAAGCAAGCACAACCTTATTCCGACCAGATAGTTTTCCTTCATACATTGCCTTATCTGCTTTACCAATAAGTTCATCACGGCTTTTTGCATCTTCAGGATACGTTGCTACTCCTAAGGTCACCGAAATACTAAATTTTTGATTGCTATAGGCAGAAAATGGCTCTCTGCTAACTTCTTTCCTTATTCTTTCCGCAATTAATGCTGCTGTCTTTTTGTCGGTATTGGGCAGAATTACAATATATTCATCCCCACCATAACGCGACACAACATCACCACTTCTTACAACCCTTTTAATTCTTTGACCAACATATTGCAACGTCTCACTGCCTACAAGATGACCAAAGTTGTCATCAACAAGCTTAAAGAAATCAATGTCAAGGAAAATTAATGAAATACTACGACGGGTACTTGTCCGATTCGTGAAAAATCTATCTAAAAATTGATTGCAATAACGACTATTGTACAGCTGGGTGAGATCGTCGATCAAGCTTGCTTCCTCCATTTTGCGGTATATTGCAGCGTTTTCCAGTGCAACGGTGATATGGGCAACAAGATTCTCAAATATCTCAAGGTCATCTTGTGTAAATGGCTCGCCACCGACCTTGTTCACAACTTCAACCACTCCGATAATTTTATTTCTACTAATCATAGGAACACAAAGAATTGATTTTGTAGTAAACTTTGTTCTTTTATCAACGCCCGAGTAAAATCGCGGATCTTTTGTGACATCAGAGACAATCAATGATTGACCATAGCGTGCCACCCAACCTGCTACGCCCTGACCAACCTGTAATCTCATCCCCAGAATTTTTTTCCCTGCCGCACCAGCTGCGGCCTCAAAAACAAGTTCTCGTTTATCGTGATCGAGAAGTAATACCGACCATCCCTCAGCCTTAATCAAATCTGCAGTCTTTTCCATAATGATACGAAGAATTTCCTTTGGCTCTAAAGAAGAACTAATCGCCTGAACGATTTCATTAAGTGTTTGAAGTTCCTGAATTTTTTGTTTCAGAGATGCTACTATTTTTAAATTGGATATAATATTTTGCCGACGCTTACTCAGTCTTTCTATGACCTTTTTAAAAAAATCAGTCCGATAGGGTCTATAAATCAATCCTTCAACGTTCATAAAAATAAGTTTTTCGTAATCAACTTGTAAAGCATTATCAGCCATAACAATAATGGGTATTGTAGCATCCAGTTTTTTAAGTTGATCCAATATTGTAATTGCTGAACTATCGAGAATCAGTAGATCAAATTTTTTCTTTTTTATACTTCTTTTAATGTCATCAATCTTTACTACAGCAGTCCAATTTAACCTTAAATCTTGTAAATTGCGGGCTAGTGTAGCAAGCCTCAAGCGATCTGTATCATATATTAAAGCCCGCATTAAATATTTTTGATTTCGTATACTAATTTTATATTCTTTCGTTGATTATTATAAAGGAAATCTCCATCTATCTGGATATCGGAAAGTTCTGCGTCGGTAACTGCCTTATCTTTCTTCAATTCTTCCAAATAGTGAATTCCTTTTGGGACAATTGATATTTTATGATCCGTGAATTTATAGCCGTGGTTATTTTCTCTCAAATCATCAACGCTTTTAATGTACTGCTCAAAATTCTTTTTCTCGGTTAGATATTCAAAATTCTCAATGTTCAAAATCATATTGGTCAGAGATGGCAAATCACAAATAACTACTGAACGACCTGGTTGCCGCTCCATAGAATAAAGAAAAGCATCTGCAATGATTGGACCAACAAGATCTGGATCACCGTGTGAATTAGCACAAAAAACGACATCTTTATTTGGCATCCCCGAGGCAATACCAACACCGATTCTAAAAAGACTTTTAAACTCCGGAGGCAACAAGGCATATGTAATACCATCAAGTTCGAGTGTTCGCTTGGCAACCTTAGCAAACCATTCGCGGTAATGCATATAATTTGCGCGGATAAACTCTTCAGCTCTTTGAACCATATCCCGAGCACACAGAACAGCTCTTTTTGCAGCATCACAAGCCGGAATGAGATCAAAATCAGCCCCTGTAAATATTGAAGACCGGAGTTTTATCCCACGACCAGTTACTGATTCAGTATAGAGGCGATTATATAAGGACATTGAGTTTTCTGCAAACCATACCAGACCGCCGTCTCCAGTATCTTTCAAAAGAAAACCCCCATATTTTTTAACAATATCAGCCATTTCTTTGGCGAATTTGTATTTAATTTTTTGTTCCCTTACAGCATCGTGCAACTTTGTACCCATATAGGAAGAGCCTCTAATATCATAAACCAGAATGGTAATGCATTTACGAAACGGTTCAATGTAATTCTTGATATCCTCAGGATAGTCACGGCCTTTCTTTGGTAGAGTTAGAATATATTTGCCTTCAAGAGATAAGATTTTCATATTTGCTAAATCATTTACTAATCTCTGTGGCTGGTCATTTGACGGAGGCAGACAATTAACTATATCAAGAAAACATTGACCAATGTACTGGGGAATAATTACCTGTTTCATAAATGAATTGTAAGCTACCTTTATTTTATCAAACTTAATTTCAACAGACAACAGTCCTCTTTTTTCGAACACATTGAGTAATGAAAGACTGCGACTTTTTTGCCGATGCAATTGCTCAAATTCCTGGGTTAATATCTTGGCGAAAATCTTATTTTCCTCTTTGGTTAGAGACCCGAATTTATTATAAAACATAAAATCATCGAAAATTTCATCAATTTTTATTCTTCTATCAGAAGTTCTTTTTTCAATACTGCATCTAAAATCCTCTTCCTGCTGCAAAAACTTATCTATTTCATCACGTCTTTTTTCATAATCTTTAAGATGATAAACATTTCCGAGAAAAAGTCTATCAAATCGTGAAAATAGATTTGATGTCTTTTGAGTAATAACGTTAATATCAACTCCCTTTTCGACCTCATGTTCTATTATATCTTTTAGACCCTTCTCTACCTCAAGATAAAGGTCGTGGAGTTGTTCTTTTAGTCGTAAAGCATAGAGATCAATATTTTTAAGTTCCTGCTCCATCTTACCCGTTATCTCCCGAAGGATAAGAGATACCTTCCTAATCAATTTCATGAGTGATGCTTGAGATAAGTAGTTTAAATACACTTGTGGTATTTTTCTAATTGCATCTTTAATGCTTGTAGCACCAAATCCTGCAATATCAAATAATAAATCGTCTAAAAGATTTTCGGCACGGGCGATCATGATACTTCTGTGGACACTTAAAAAAATCTCGGGCGAGAAGGATACTTTTTTCAATTCTTTATTAAATCCCTGAATATAATTTATCTGCCCCGCATTTTCGATCAACTGCACAATTTCATCAGCACACTTCTCAATTAAGGTATCAGGAATTGGCAACCCCATTTTCTTGTGACCTATGTAGAGCGCTAATTCGTAACCCTTATAGTTTGTTAACCGATGTCCCAGCCAGATGACAAAGTTAACTCTGTTCTCAAATATCTTAATTGGTTCGTCTGATATGTCCAAAAAGGCTAATCCTTGTTTTATCGCTAATAAATTATTTGCGTATTTTTCTTCGTTAATAAACCGCTCTTTCAGTAATTTGCAGTACTGACAATTTTCTTCGATATAATTCTGAACGTCATGAATTAGAAATTTCTTCATTTCACAATCTTTGTTGATACTTCAAAAAGCTGTTTACCACGTCCACCTTTTTCATCTCTTATTTTACCGGTTTCATCTATTGCTATGTCAAAAGCGCCTAATAGAATTTTAAGGCTGCCCGAACGTGAAACTTCCTGGCCCAATTGTTTAACAAAAATTTTGTATAAATCGAGTATAAAACCTCGTTTCGTTACCTTCTGTTTCATCCAGTATTCTAACCCTTGCTCAATACTAAGTGACAGAGGATCTATTCTCAGACCTTCTTCACTGAGAAAGGAAAATTTCTTCACATTTAATAAGAGATTAAAAAGTGTCGCATCATCACAAATTATTGTCGATTTTTCCTTTGCCCTGACTCGAGAATATAAATTTGCCTCTCTAACAAGCATACCAGTTAGGTCAAGTTCACCAAAAGCATTTTTATCTAAATAAATCTCTTTAGGGCAGACTCCTGAAGCAATACCTACACCTATCTGAAAAATTGCTTGGTAAGATGATAGTAATGTTGCATAGGTCACTCCTTCGAAACTTATTTTTCGTTCCTCAGCTTCACGAAACCAATCTTGATATTTATTAATATTTTCCTGCACAAAGTTTTTAGCACCTTTTACCATCTCAACTCCACAACGAACAGCTGATAAAACACTACCTGGTTCGAGCTTTATTGTATTGTAATTTCTTATATCATAATGATTTACTGCAAATAATACAACACCACCGTCTCCTGTGTCCTTTATGGGAATACCACCATATCTCCCAACAATGGATAGCATAGATTGTTGAAAATAATTTCTTATTTCACTTTCCCGCTTGGCATCCCTTAATTTTGTTCCCATAAAAGTCGAACCCCTGATATCATAAACAAGCACAGAAGCTAAATTTTTATAGTGTAGAATATTCGAAGCAGAAACATCCCTTCTTCTTTGAGCAGTCTTAATATTTTTTTCAATCATAAAAACTTCACCTGACAGCGATTCTTCTGCAAGATAACGGACCCCTTCGCTCGGTGTTACATCTGACAATTTAGGGTAGTATTCAATTAGTTCTTCCAGTAGAAATGTTCTAACCAGAGGTACTATTACTTCATTTGCTATCTTTGCAAATTTATTATTGATTGCATTAGTATTATATCTTTCTTTTAAAAAACCGATACTACGATATTTGTTCATAACCTCCATCGCCGTCTTGTTATTTCTTATCTCATTAATAGTACCTTTTATTAACAACTGAAGTTGATCGTCAGCAATACTTTTATTTTTATTAAAAGATAATATTATATAGGAATCCCATTCATTTCTAAAAACAAATTCCAATAAATCTTTTGTTTTATAACCAATAATGTGCTTTAATTCACCTTCTTTCTTTACAAATTCATGGTATTCATTTTTTAGAATTTTGAGGTCATAGCCGTAGGTTATAAGATTAGCCCGTAATTTTTTTATCATGCTATCCATTGGTTCCTCGGTTGAAAAATGTTCGGTAAGATCAATCAATTGTTCTTCGATAAGCTTGGTCGTATCTTTTGCTTTTCGTTTAATATCCTGGCGTTTTCTTTCAATCATCTCTTTTCTGTTTTCAATTATTTTAATCATTTCATACGCCTTTGTTTTTAGCAATTTCAATATTTCAGAAAGACTATCATTATCAGGAAAGAAAAAGTAGGATTTGAAGATTTTAAGAACTTCATCCTTGTTTAAAAATGTTGTTCTACTAATTGCAGCCATAATTTTGTCTTTTGTGTCTGTATAATAGGAAGTAGTAATGTTTTTAAAAATAGCGCTAAACAAAGGTTCTGGCAATCCTTTTTCAAGAAAACACTTACTTAGCAATTTCATTGTTTCCGAATGGTTACATTGTGGTAAAAGTGGAATCTTTGTATAAGAATCTACTATTAATGTGTCCATTACAGCCATATTATCAGCCAGTGAATGCCTGATATAGCTAAATAATTGGTTAACAACAACGCCTAAACGTTCTGAAATTAATATCTTCTTCGTAAGCGGTACATGCATAGTCTGTTGCTTTAGAAGATCACGTAGAAGCTTACGGTTGACTATCTCAAATATTAATATTCTGTTATTATCGCCTGCTACGAACTTTTCGTAGATTTCAAACAAATTTTTGCTATACCTTTCAAAAAATTGATCCCATTTATCAATTCTCGATTCATCTGATAAAAAATGTACATAGTGTGTGATAAATTCCTTTTGTAGTGTAAAAATTTTCCGTCCAAAATAGACTAATTGTTTACCGCCTTTTTTCTCAAACATCTCGATAAAACTGTCATCTTCACAAATCTTTTTCAGTATACTGATATAACGTTCAAAATTAATTGTATCACGATAAGTATTTTCGAGATCTTTATAGTATGGAGTTTTCTGAATCAGGACATCTTCAAATTCATTTCTTAGCATTATACCGTTCCTTTGCCGCTATATGTTCTCTGTAAGTTTTTGAAAAGTGATGTCTGCCATTCCCCCTGGAAACGAAATAAAGATAATCAACATCTGCAGGCGAAATAGCAGATGCAATTGAATTCTCACCTGGTGAGCATATCGGTCCAGGTGGAAGCCCAATATGGAGATATGTATTGTATGGCGAATTACACTGCAGGTCCCTTTGAGTTAATTTTGTTTTTGTTTGATATTTCTCGTAGTTGATATTTTTCAAAGCATAAAAAACTGTTGCACACGATTCCAATGGACGACCAACCTTAAGTCTGTTAATAAATACCCTGGCAATGATTGGTCTTTCCTCTTCGAACTTTGCTTCTTTCTCAATAACGGAGGCTATTATTATAACCTTATTAATTGAATCTGAATCGTCAAAACCATATTTTTCAATATGTTTATTAAAATTTTTTATGAATGTACTGACCACGGCAGAATCGGTTTGTGAAATACTAAACGAATAGGTATCAGGGAAAAGATAACCTTCTAGCGAAGAAACCTTCAGCCCTAAATCTTTGATGAAGTCCCTATCATTGCATAAGATAATGAATTCTTCTTTATTAATGACCCCATTAATATCAAGTATCTCAGCTGTCTCATAAATTGTAAGCCCTTCAGGTATGGTAATAATAATATCAGATTTACCACCGCGAGTAAGTTCATTAATTACATAAATAGGATTTTTATATTTCTGCAATTCATATGTACCAGATTTCAAATGTTTCTCTTTCCCGGATATTTTTAGCCAGAAAAGAAACTCATTGATGTCGCGGACAATATGATTGTCTGAAAGATATTGTGCAATTTCTCTTGCGTTGGCATCCTCTGGTATAGTAATTTCTGTTCTGTCAAAATTAATAGGTTGCAACCAGATTAAAAATATTAAGATTAATATTGAAATTGCTATTACTTTCCTCTTCATATTGTGCGTGCGGGTTGCGACTTCAGGTATTCATCAAGCATGATAGAAGCAGCAATCTGGTCAATCTTATCCTTTTGTTTTTTCAAACCAATATCCTTCATGATTTTCAGCGCATACCTACTGGTAAACCGTTCATCCCACAGTTTAACCTTGATATCTATCGATGTTCTAAACTTCTTTAAAAATCTATGTATTTCCTGTGACATTTCTGTTAACTCTCCTTTATGTGAAAGGGGATTGCCAACGATCACAAATCCTACATTGTTTTCCTCAATGATACACTTAAGTCGTGCTATAAGATCTTTTTGAGATTTGGCCTTTAGCGTAAGTAATGGTTGCGAGATCACACAGAGCGAATCGCTGATCGCAATCCCAACCCTTTTCTTGCCATAATCAATAGCCATAATCCTCATATATCTCTCCTAATTCAGACACATAATATTGTGTACAAGATAACCTCACTTCGTTCGGTCAATAAATTATAATGAAATATCCTAATATGTCAATATTGTTAGCTAATGGAAATCGCATATAGGTATTAATTACGCAATATCTGAAAGATGGTATGATCTAAACTCTCACCCAATGACCAATTCAATCATATCTGCCAACCATTGACTTTGCCTGCGATATACATAAAATGAGCTATGGGTTATGTTACTATTATACGTCCGATTAATTGTGCAATAACATTCGTGTCCGTATTAGTCGGCGCATGGATCACCACAGGTTTTATATATACACCACAGCTAATTCTTGCTGGTATGATCGGTTTTATTGTTTGCGCATTTGGCAATATTGTCAATGATCTGTATGATATTGAAATTGATAAAATCAATAATCCTGATCGGCCGTTGCCATCAGGTAAGGTTAATAAAAAAATTGTGATATCATTGGCATTTTTTTTCTTTATAATCTCAATTCTATTTTCTATCAGTCTTGGCTTACCTGTGTTTTTACTTGTACTCGGTGTTCTGATTTTGCTATTTATCTATGCCCTCTATTTCAAAAAAACAATAGCAGGTAATTTTGTAGTATCAATAATTACCGGACTAAGTTTTATTCTCGGCGGTATCGTTGAAAATAACTCCGCATGCATATTTCCATTTCTCTTTTCTTTTTTTATCCATATGCCGCGTGAAATAATAAAAGACGTAATTGACATTAAAGGCGATAAATCGGCTGGCATTATCTCTTTACCAATTCTTTTGGGTAAAGAACGGTCATTTAATATCGGTGCTCTCCTATTAGGCATTCTATGTATTTTACTTCCGCTGCCATATATTATGAAAATTTTACATTTACAATACATGATAGTAGTATTAATATTTGCATACCCCATGATTATCTATGTAATCTTCAGACTTTTAAAGAAGCCCCAAGAACCCGTCTTAGCCAAATTGAGCAATCTTCTAAAAATCTCCATGGCAGCAGGGCTTGTGGCAATGATATTATGATAATCAAATCAATTATTTTAGGTATTGTTCAAGGATTGACTGAATTTTTACCGATATCGAGTTCTGGACATCTGGCTATATTAGAAAAATATTTTGGCATCACCGAACCAGTCGTTCTTGCTACTTTTTTACATTTTGGCACATTTGTCGCTACTGTGGTCTTTTTCTTTAAACCAATCATCGCCATAATCAATGGTCTGGTAAAAGGAGAGAAAGAAAGTGTTGATTATGTTATTTATATTATTGTTGGAACAATTCCTATTGTACTCTTTGCAGTAATTTTTAGAACCCAGATAGAACAGTGTTTTACTGATATACCAATAGTTGGAATTTTCCTTGGTATTACAGGATTAATTCTCCTTTTGACCAGTATTGTCAAAAGAGGTGACAGAAAAGTTAAGCTGTTGTCGGCCATAATGATTGGTGTAAGCCAGATGTTTGCTGTGTTCCCCGGCATCTCGCGCTCTGGTATGACCATATCAACCGGGCTGTTTTCAAAAGTGAGCCCTGAAGAATCATTCAAATTCTCCTTTTTACTATCCTTACCTGCAATTCTGGGCGCCAATCTTTTAAAATTAAGAACAATCTCACAAATAAATGACTTTCCAAGCATAATCATTGGCATGTTCTGTAGTTTTATATTTGGTCTTATAGCACTCAAAATCTTAAAGGGTATAATACATCGAAGATTCCACTTATTTGGAATTTATTGTCTGGCTATAAGTATAATAATATTATTGCTAAAATGAAAAAAACAGTTATTGTTTTATCATTGCTTATTATCTTCACCAAAGTCTTTGGTGATATAAATAGTTACCGAAAAGGTAATCTGGTTATCGAAAATATCCCTGAAATTCCATCATCACTCGTTAAAAAATTAACTTCTTATCAGAATACACGTTACGCTTCTTTTCGCGATTGGCTGCCCAATGATAAGGGTATGATTATCCGTACAAGGCTCGGTAATGTTTCTCAGATTCACTCAATCGAAACACCAAAAGGTTTCCGCAAACAGCTGACGTTTTCCAAAGAGCCTCTTGATGTTGCTACTATATGTCCGAATCCCCAGAATCCATTTTTCCTTTTTACTCGGGATTCAGCTGGCAATGAAGTAGACCAAATCTACAAATTTAACTATATAACAGGCAAACATCAACTCTTAACCGATGGTAAAGCCAAACACCTCACACCGGTCTGGTCACACAAAGGAGATAAGTTTGCTTTTTCCCACAATATACTAAACACCAGAGATTTTAATATTTATCTCGGTACATTAAAAGGCGAAAAAAGCTTCCAGCGGATTTTAGAAAAAGGAGGTTATTGGTACCCGGTAGATTTTTCACCGGATGATAAAAACCTGCTCGTAAAAAAATATATCTCGGCAAATGAATCTTATTACTATGTTTTAGATATTAATAAAAAGACAATAACCCAGATCAATCCTGAAGACCAAAAGATTGCTTATGGTCAAGCATACTGGGCACGAAATGGAGAAGGGATTTATCTGGTCTCAAACCAATTCAGTAATTTTAAACAACTGTTATATTATGAACTGGAGACAATACATAACGATATTCTTACCAAACAGATTCCATGGGATATTAAGGAATTTGAATTATCTACCTCAGGTGATACAATTGCGTTTGTCAGTAATGAAGATGGGATAACTAAATTATATTTTTTAAATACTAAAACGCGCACAATAACACAG
>Ga0114925_10000902_pt1 | contig 14056 bp, 23 predicted proteins | sample SumtaG_2_FD_87287 | JGI IMG/M metagenome (GOLD analysis project Ga0114925, IMG submission 87287) | Deep subsurface microbial communities from Indian Ocean to uncover new lineages of life (NeLLi) - Sumatra_00607 metaG | ecosystem: Environmental > Aquatic > Marine > Oceanic > Sediment | place... | reverse complement strand
TACAATATAATTTTTTCCCCATGACATAGTATTCTCCTCTATTTAAGAATTCCTAATAAGTAATAGATCTGTGCCCTTATTTTACCTGTAGTTAAATTATCAGTGTCTACTATAAAACTCAATCGTTCTTTAAATATTGCTCTTAAAGCTTGTTCTCTATCTACAACTTTGTCAAATTTATCTCTTAGTCTACTTTTTTCCTCCTTTAGTTTTTCAGTGGTTGAAATACTGATACCTAGGTATAATAACTAATGCAATAAAACAAATAGCTATGCCGATAGTAAGTATATTTTGTCCCATTTTATTTATCACCCTTTAAGAGTTTGTATTCTTTTTCTAATTTAGCATTTAAACTAAAGTATAAAAAAAGTAAGTATATCTCCTTCTGGTACTAGGGGAGAGGGTTAGATACCCTCTATCCCCTCTATTTATGTTTAGGGCTTAATAGCCTCTTACCAGTCCAGTTACTGCTCCGCCTGTAGATTGAAGTTTGAAAATAGATTCCGGTTGTAAGTTTTGGTACTGAGCACCTTTTGTATACGCATTAATTACGTGATACATAGTTGCTCCGGGTTCTTGTCCAAATCCCCATTGAGTTGCTTCGGTTTCAAGTTTGCTAAGTAAAAACTTTTTATTGATCTTATCAAAAGTATCTTCGGTATCTTTTACCGGAGTGGCCAGTGCTTTTTGTAAATCTATTTTAATTTCAATGGCCTCATTTTCTACTTGACTGATAAGATGTGAAATATTAAGTTGATTAAAAAAACTTCCGATAATGTGTTTGAATCGGTTGTGCGCTACTCTTACAGGTGAAATCATCCCGTTTGTACATACAAGTCGAAGCAGAAAAGCTTCAATTGAAAAAGCCTTATATCCGGTCTCAGAGTTTACAATAGTAACTCCAGGTTTCAATATATCCCCCGGTGTTACTTCAAAGTCTTTACCGTTGGTAATACTTATAGTAAGAATATCGTCCGACAAATTATACATTACGTTTTGTTTCGGTCCATAATTATGGACCAGCTGCTGTACAATTTCTGGATGATTAATTGTTTGATATCTGGTGGTGAAAATAGCCCTGATTTCTTCTTCATCGAGTCTTATTAGAAGATCTTTATTAGCTAAGCCTTCAAGCCAAAAATTAAGATTATTTTTTTGAAGATAATCTGGGCATTTTTTTAAATAGCTCTGAGGCACCCCTAATCTGGTACACACCTGAGTTTTTGCTGTTTTTCTAAGAGATAAAGGATATCCTTCAATCTCTAAAGTGTTAAGGGAAGTGAAACGCATTTTTCTTGTATTAACAACAACGTCTCTGAAATTTTTTGACGTTGTTTCAGTAAGGTCTAATACTTCTCCTAATAATCCTTTTCCTGTGTACCCTATCATGTGCGTTCCTCCTAAAAAGGTTAAAGTAGTATAGCATACTGTATTTATAAAATCAAGTAAAAGGCATCCGCTTTTAAAAGGAGAACAACCTTCTGTTGAAAGGATGCCTTTTACTAACTCCTACTTCTGCTTCTGCCGATGTTCCTACAGTACAGACATTTTTGGTGCTACTCCGTCTATTTTCATAGTTATTCTCTCTTCAATAAAGTTAACATTTGCGCAGCACACAATCTTTTCATTTCATCCATAAAATTTGTCAAAGATATTTTTAAATGAGGCATTTCACAACCTTGATAAATAACCTCATTTTCCGTTATTTCAATAAAAGCAGTTATTAAATTGTCTGGTATATATTTATAGCTAAAAGCATTTATTAAATTGTCTGGTATATACTCATATCTAAAAATATCTGTACTGGACCATTCTCTATTAACTATGGTATACTCTAGCACTTCTAACAAATTTACTAATGTAAGTTTCAAATATTTTTTTTCGTTGTTATGTGTTATCTGTACTATTATTTCATTATTTACTACATCTATATCCATTTTGGTATCTCCAATCTATTAGGTACTCACAAAACAATTTTTTTATCTACTTTATCCAATATATATTATACTTCAATGCTTTTTTTCTTGGGCTTAAGAACCAAAGATCTGCATTTGAGATATGAATATGGTTTTATTTCTGCAACTTCATTCAATACTGTCTCGGAAACATAATCTTTTGCTTTTTTGATATTAATAGTAGTTATTTCAAGGTATTTTTCCTGTCCTATTGTACTAACTATAGTTTTTCTTGCAGCTAAGTCAAAATTTCTTCTCTTACCGTCTATTTTCTTAGCTTCTGTGTTTTTTGTATTTACAACTTCTAATTTATATTTCTTAACAAGAGGCATAATTTTTTTCTTTAAGTTATCTTCCTCAGCAGTAAGCTCTGTTATTAAAGTTCTTACTTCGTCAAGCCTATCTACTTGTCTTAATATTGCTTTTTCTTCTTCAGTGGGAATACCTATTACTTCTTTTATCTCTTCTTTTATCTCTTCTTTTGGTACTAAAACATCTTGTGTCGATGCTGTGGAGGTTTTAGCTTCAGTAGATGCTATTGCTGTAATGTTTTGGTTTTTCTTATTTTTTGTTTTGCTGCGAGCCATTTTATAAATCCTCCGTAATAGGGTTATTGATTTTATTTTGTCATCTTTTTGATGGCCTTAATCAATCCTTATACTTTTTAGTATACCAGCACTATCTGAGGATGTCAAGATTTATTTTTCGCTTTTTAAAAAATTTTTAAATTTATTTAGTGCAATACTTCTCATTGAAATGATATTCTTTTCTTCTTTGGTTAATTCACCAAAAGTTTTAGTATAGCCACATGGTATAAAAATAGAATCATAGCCGAATCCCTCACCTAAAGGATCAAAAGCTATTTTGCCAGAAACAGTTCCTAAAAAAGAAAATATTTTTCCTTCAGCATCAGCATATGAAATACAGGTTATTGCCTGTGCTTTTCTGCTGCTACCAGACTCTACACATTTAATAATACCTTCAGTACCTAATTGGGATACAAACCATGTGATAAAAGTTCCCGGTAAACCATTCAACGCATTAATGCATAGGCTGGTATCGTCTACAATAAGAGGTTCCTTTAATTGGGCATATGCTTTTTTTGCTTTGTCCGTAGACACTTCTACTACATCTAATGACTGAATTTCTGGAATATTCAAATTAACCTGTTCTATTGGAAATCCTAAAATATCTTCAGTTTCTTTTACTTTTTCTTTCCTGTTTGTTACAAGTATCATATTATCTCCTCATATAGAAAGTCAACAAAAAAAGAAGTGGAAAATTCCACTTCTTAGTTCTGTCGAAAAAGCTTTAATATTACAGTAGATTTAGCATTTACTGATAAATTAGTAAAGCTAGTATAGTATTTTAAATTTATTACAGCTGTTAAAGTGTAATCTGCTATGTAAGAATTTAAAATTATCTTTTTTAGGTCGCTAAATAATGAAGGATTACTCATAGCTTTATGAATAATTACCTCATCCATTGTAAAATCAATAAATTTATTAGAAAAATCTCTTAAAAAGTCCAATTTGGAAAGAGTTATTATAAGTATTCTCACATACTCTTCAGTTATGTTATTAGAAATCAAATTATTTTCTAACTCTAGAAAAGAGTCATTCAATAATGTAGTTAATATTGAAGAAAATAACCTATTCCATAAAAGACACCATTTATCAACAAATTGTTTGATAGTTATTACTTTTTTTTTCTCAAAAACCTCTGTTTCGGGACAAATAGGTTTAAAATTGTCACAAAATAATTTTAATTTCTTAGATACTTTTAATATAAGATTTCTTGCTAATTCTTTACTTTCTTCGTCATAAAAATTACTTATTTTGTCTCTCCTTGTCTAGTAGAGATTCTATACTTTGAGTGAAATCTGTTAAGTTTGCTTTTTCTTCTCCTAATACTACTACAGGAAGAGCTAATTCGTCGGCTAAACCTAAACATGCAAGTTCTGTTAAGCCATCGGGATCAGTTATGTCAAAAAAAGTATAGTCTACTCCTTTTTTATCTAAAAGTTCTTTAAGAACTATACATCCTGGACATAAAAATGTTCCAAAAACTTTAATATCTTTCATGTATTCTCCTTATTTACCCATTAACTCATTTATTTTTATTTTCATGGCCTTATATTTTTTCTTTTTCGTGTAAGCCATGTATTAGTGTCTATTAATGCTTCTCCAGGTATCATAACTTTACTTTCTATTATACCTTCTTTCATACATAATTGATAAGTTACAGTAAAAGAAGAAACATCTATTTTGAATGATTTATACTCTATACCTGTTATTTTACCTAATTCCTCTGCAACTTCTTCAAGTTTTTTTGATATTCTATTAGATATATCATAATACGCAAACAACTCTTCTTGAGTTAAGTTAATCATTTTTTTCTTGTCTTTTATTTGATTGTTTTTTAAAAATATCTATGTAATCTAATGAGATTCTTCTCCATTCCGCTCCAAGGATTCCTATTTTAATCATTATTTTTACTCGCTTTTTTAGGAGAAAACCCAAATCGTTCATTTATAATATTCTGAATATATTGTTTTATCTCTTCGCTAGATTTATTATCCTTTGCCATTAACCAAATACTAATTAAATCCTCTCTCATATTGATAATATAATCTCTATGTTCTTGTATTAGTTTTTTATATTTTTCAGATATATTATTAATATGTTTTTCATACTCATTTATTAAATTTGTCATTCTTTATCCTCCTTCCACTCTAAGCATGTTTTTATTCTTGGAGCAAGTTCAGGTAAGAAGATAAATCTTCTCCGAATGGGTCATACTCTCTGTCATCTTCTATTTCTGGATCTTTAGTACATAGTTCATGTATACAAGTAGAATATATTTAATTTTATATTTTCTCTAAGTTTCCAATGCATATTAAATAATCTCCGTTAATAGTTGAAAAAATATTTCTTTAGAGTAATTAATACTTGCAAAAATGTTTGTTCCTTTTTTTGCTTTGCTTCCCCACTCTACAAATCCTTTTTGGTTGATTTGATGATACATTTCTACTTCTTTAAACTCTACTACGGAATCAGATATTATTGTCATAGCAGCAAGAACATCATGAAATTTCTTAGCTTTAGTCTGCTGCAAATAAGTATCCATGCCTTTATAAATTAAAAATAGTCCTAATGAATGATTGAATTTCTTCAATTTCTGATGAGTTTCTTTTGTATACTTACAGTGATGTGTGACATTTTTGGATGTAAAAAACTTTTTACCTTTTGTTTTCAGGATTAAATCTACTGCTTCAATGTCAGAACAAAAATTAAAAGTACGATTTGTTACTTTCTTTTTAAAACTTCGATAAATAACTGGAGCTACGTTGCATCCTACAAAACCGCCTTGACCAAATAACAACGGTATTGAAAAATTTTGATAAGTTTTCAATAAATTTTTAATATTAGTTAGAGGGGCACCTGTAAAAAGAATACTTCCAGATTCAATATTTTGTTTTAGCAATTCTATTGCTGACATATCAGGTTCCGCGGGTAAAAAAGAAACAAAAGAATGATGTATAGGATTTAAAGAGTACTCTACATCAAGAAAATCACTACCAACAGGTATATTTTTATTCATGTTTTTCAAAATCGTTTTAATACATCCTATTTGACTTTTATTGCCTGGATAAACTGTAACACCAGTTAAATCTATTAAAGGATGCCTAGCTAGAAATATTAATGCAAAATAGTCGTCTGGATCATTTAGCTCCATATCAAAAATTACTTTTTTCTTTTCCATAATAATACCTACTTTATAAGCGTGTTGTAGTTTTTGATTCTATTGAAAATATGCCTATTAAAAGATGTCATGTTAGAAAAATGCGTGTTAATGGAAAGATGCTCCAGCTTTGACATTATCTAACATGATATCTCCTTTTAGGTTGTTATTATTAAGTATACCATGAATAATTAATAAGTCAAACATTAAAAGACTTTCCTTTAAGTTGACATTTAATTGATTTTCTAAGATAGTCAATGTATCCATCGTTTTCACACATTGTTTTCGCAGGAGTATCACTAACTTTTGCAACTGGCATACCATTACATTCTACTATTTTCATAACAATTTGCAATGGAGTAACACCAACATCATTAGTAAAATTAGTACCGATGCCAAATGATACAGGTAAACGATTGTTGAAATACGTCGCTAAATTAATAGCCTGGGGAAAATTTAATCCGTCGCTAAAAACGCTGCTTTTAGTCATAGGATTAATATCCATTTTTTTATAATGATCTATAAGTTTATCTCCCCATATATAAGGATCTCCTGAATCATGCCTACATCCATCATATAATTTTGAAAAATATTTGTCGAAATCATATAAAAATTTATCAAAACCAAGTGTATCAGTTAAGGCTATACCAAGATTACCTCTATATTCTTTGGCCCATTCGTTTAATATAAATGTCTGACTATCTAATGAACGTACCAATGATTGTGCCATTTGAAATATTTCATGAGCCATTGTACCAATAAATTTTATACCATAAAGATACGACAATAATACGTCGCTTGTTCCCACAAAGGTTGTAGGTTTTAATTTAGCTGCTGCTGTTGCTACAGCTTCTTCATGCCACGCTGTAGAAAAACATCTTCTACCCCCAAAATCAGCAAAACGAAAAGGGTTTCCACTTTTTTCAAATTCCAGAATCCTATATAACTTTTCTTTCAATCTTTCTCTTCCCTCGGTAAGATCGAAATTAGGATAAACATTTCTAGTGTAAACTTCTTCTACTATTTTAAGAACATAAATTTCAAATAATGTAACATGAATAATCGGCCCAGCACTTTCTATACAAAGATTACCGTCATCATCTACCCATGCTTTTATCCACTCTCTATTTAATTGAAACAATTTTAAGAAATAAATAAAATCAATAGTTAAAAATTTAGCATTTTTATTTATATGATCAAGTTCAAACGGCTGAAAACGTAATGTGCATAACCAATCTAATTCTTCATTTATTTCGCTTAAAAATTTAACAAGATTTTGAACTCCTTTTGTACGATTTTTATATTTATATCTAGACGTAACCGCTGGAAATCGATGTAGTAAAAACTGTAACATTGTTATTTTATAAAAATCAATACTGGTCAGAAACTGAATAACGTGATCGTTAACTCTTTTAATTCTACTTTTAAACTCCATAATTACTCCTTTTAAGATCACATGGTTGATTTTTCATTTTTTCTATATAAACATTTCTTTCCGTAGTTTTTTCTACTTTTATTGTAAATCATATGTAATAGCAGGTGTTATAACTTCTCCATTTTTTATTATTATAATTCTTTTACCCGGACCTGCACCATTTATACAATCCCAATTTTTACTATTTAAAAAATCGTATTCTTTATAAAGTCCTGTACTTAAACGATGCTCTAATTCTTTTTTATCTAAAAAATCTACGTTTACATTTCCTTTATTTCCATTATTACGTAACACTATATATTTTTCTTCTTTCATATTTTTCTTCTTCCATGATTATGGCTAAGTTTAGTTTTGGCTTTTTGTTGCCGTAAAAGTTTAGATTCCTGTTTGTTAGGTACATGTTCTCTTGTAGCAAGCTCTTCTTTTAAAAGATGTATACATTCATCCCTAAGTTGTATTGTTATACTATCTTTGTCTGGGTTATCCTCCCACATCCAACTATCTATACAAACTCGGTATCTTGCTAAAAGATTTAACAATTGCTTAGTATACATAGTTTTGATACTTTTTTTCAAGTCTTCAATTTTGTCTTTAGTCATAGCTATTTGGTTACTTTTTTCTATTTCTTTACGTAATTTCCAATCTTGATAATGTATTTCTTCCCAATCAAAACCGTTTAGACCTTTTTTGTCTCTTTTAGTAGTTACAATATTGTACCAAGACATTTCTGGAAAAGAATCGTCTGACTCTAAAATAACTACTTTATCTCTTTCTTGAAGTATGTGATCAATAGGAACTAATATATCGTTAACATAAGCTCCAGTAGTTCTGTAAGCAAGTTTAGAATGTATCTCGAAAGCAAAATCTAAAACAGTAGATCCTTCATGTATAAGTCTAAACTTTCCGTCTTTACTGAAAACGCACATCATAATTTTTTCCTACAAATTCTTGTATGTTTTTGCATTAAATTGAATTTTCATAATTTTCTATAGCATAAGGAGGAGCCCCTAGTACACTCTTGTCAATCTCCTTATAAGTGTAAGCCTTTACACAATAAAATTTAATTATTTTAGCTGTTTAATTAACCATTTTGCAGTAGCTAAAATTTGTATCAGATCTTTTTCCACTTCTTTTTCTGGTAATAGATCAAATATATTTAAATTAGTAAGTCTTCCAAGTGTTCCTCTATCCGTTCTAAATAATTCTCCTGCTCCCCAGCAGGCATTGGCTAAACGAAGTAATAAATCGATATTATTGGCAGATAAGCTTTGTAATGGAGTATTAATTCTTGTTATTGCTTGTAAAATAACCAAAAAGTTTTTTTCTAAGTTGCTATTTAGTGATGCATGGTTTATAATACCTACTCCAGTAATTACTGCTTGCAATGCAGCTATATTTCGTGCTATTTTTTCTGGGGATTCTTCTCCAAATGGAGAGTACCATTCAGGCTTTCCTACTCCTTCTGAATAAGCTTTATCACATACATTGGCTAACTCTATTAATAATGATTTATCTTTTAATATTTCTTTAATTTTTTCCAAATACATTTTTATTCTCCCTTTATTTAAAATTTAGTGATACACTTACGTAACTATCTTGAATTCTATCGTATTACTCTGTATTTGTCAACTATTTCTTGAAGATCATTTATAAGGTCTATTACTTGGTCTGGCTTTACTATTGCATTACTTAAACTTCCATATTGCATTTCAAGGCAATGATAGAGTATATTTCTAATAGCTTTTTCGTCTGGAGAATACCTAAGTGTACTTTTATCATATACAGTTTGTAATTCTTTTTCTCTCCTGTTAAAATATTCTTCTAGCTTTTCAAGACTCCATTCTCCTCTCCGAATACTTTTTAATAATTCTCTGTTTCTTTGAATGTCTAAGTCATGTTCAGTTAAAAGCATTTCAGCTTCTTCAAGAAGCCTAACTAAATGATATCCAAATTTTACGTCATACTTGTGCTTCTTTATACTTTTTACTCTTTTAGTTAATTTTCCGGAAGCTCCACATTGTTTTCTAAGACTTAAAAGCTGTTTAATGTTGTCAAAAGATAATTTTTCTAAATCAGTAGATCCTTTTTTCTCTATTTCTTTTTCAAATGTTTCTTTAGATGTATCAAGATGTACTTTAAATTGTTCACATAAATTTATATACTCCAAAATTTTCTTACTTTTGAGTTTATGTAATTGTGCATATGCGTAACCACGAAAACGATGCCAGCAGCCTTTGTGTAAAAAAGTTTTTCTATACTCTCTAACATATTCTCCAATTGGTGAACTATATAATATACAATTTCTAGGAGTAAATAATGTATCTATCATGTTAGGATTATTTTCAAGACATAGCTGAAAGAACTTAATAATATTGTACACAGTTATATCATACTCTTTTTTTGTGGACAGGTCTTTTATTTTATCCGGCTGATATTGATTAAATCTTTTAAGCTGTCTCCCAAATCCAGGGATTTCTCCTCTAAGATGTGGAAAAATCATATCTTTATGAGGAATACAGAATCCGACCAAATCAATATCAGACATATTTTCTTTGTCCGTAGTATCTGCTACTCCGTATGCTACACTACCAGTTATAGTAAGATACTGTAAACAATCGATTACATATCCTGGAGGAGATATTAAATTTTTTTGAGCTAATCTTTTAATAATATGCATTATTTTTCTCCATCAAAAACTGTATAATCTCCATTTTTAATATTTTCTATACATCCGAAACATAAAGATATCTCTTTTCCATGTCCAGCATCAAATTTTAAAACATTCTTATCTTTTTCATATTTACATTTACATTTATTACATCTTTTTGATGTGACATAAACTGCTACTTCTTGGGTTCCGCCTACATATTTTTCTTGCATATTAATCCTCTACTTTAGTATGTAGCCAGCTAATTATAGCGTTTACTTTTGTTTGCCATGAAGCATTAAGTCTTTCCTGAATAAAATTATCAAACAAGTGTTTAAAAATACTCATTAAATCGTTTATAAAATATATTTTTTCAAAAAAGGCCCCGTCCATATCCTCTTTATCTAAAGTTACTTTAGGAGTTTTACAAGCTTTGAAATTAAACCATTTATCATCTAAAGTGAAAGTATAATCTCTATCTTCAACAGTAATATTAAATTCTATAGAAGTAATTTTTTTACCTTTGTTGATAGCTTTAATAGCTTCACTCATTTCTGATGTTTGGCCATGACATATTACTTTTTCGTTATCTTCCCCTGTAAGCGTTTCCAGTGTTATTTTGTCCCCAATATAAGCTTCAAGTTGCTCAGGTTCTTCGATAGATAAACGATTTTTGGTGGTGTCTGACATACACCATAGCCAAATAAGAAATTCTTGGCCTAAAAATCTTTTCATGTCAGGTAATTCGGTTCTATTATCTGAATGTTCTGTATTACTGAAAGTACCATGTACAAAATTGGTAGCATTTAATTGTTTAAGACTTAAATTATTGCCTTGTTTTTCTGCCATACTGTAAGGAAAAAATTGTGTAAGAGTACAACCAAAAGTTTTATTAAACACTTCGAAAAAAGAAAGACATAATTTTTCACTGGTTGATGTAAAGAGTACTTCATTCGTTTTAGTATTCCATATCATGTCATATGTTTGCGTAGTGGGAATAGCTCTTCTTAACAAATGAGCAGTAATTGCTTGCTTGATATCATTTTTTTCTTCTTTTGTAATTCTTTCCTCTTCTTCAGAGTATCTTTCAGTTAATCTTTTTCTATACCCACTAAGAATAGCTTGTTTTGGTACTTTGCGTTTATCTACTCGTAAGCTTAAAGTAATAAATTCCCCTTTACTAAAGGAAGCATTTTCAAATTTATTATCCATCCAATCAGTTAAATTTACCCATCCTATAGACAGTTCGTCGTCTGATTGTTCTTCTATTTCTCTAAAAGTGTTCTGTTTTATTTTAGCTAAAAGCTCTTCTCTACTAAAGTCTAAGTGTTTAGTAGTTTTGAATCTTGAAAAACTGACAGATCTATTAAAAATTCCCATTTTATTCCTTTCTTAGTTTTTTTGTTGTTTTAATGTGTTACCTTTTTAATTTCTTCGTTAATAGAACATATTTTTTCCAATAATTTGTCCGGATCTTTTATAAACTGTGTAAGAGGTCTTCCTATTATGCAATAATCTGCACCTTGCTGTATTGCTTCCGCTGGAGTATTTTTTCTATTCTGATCATCTTCTTTTTTATACCAAGGTGGTCGTATTCCAGGACAAAATTTGTGCATACTAAAACTATTAACGTTCATAGTTTGCAAATCCTGAGAAGAACAAACAATGTTTTTATATCCTAACTGTTTAATTTCTTCTACTAGAAAAGCAGCAGCATCTTTAGACCATTTTTTATAAATTTTAATAGTCTGTGCGTCTTTAAAAGTAGTAAGAACAGTTACGCCTACAATATGATCAAGAAGTAAATCTTCTTCTGGTTTAAATAAAGCACTAGCATGTACTGTAACTAAATCAATACCTCTAGATACATATTTTGTTATCTGGTCATTCATACTATCTTTGGTGTCAAAAAGTTTGTTGTCCAACATTACTTTAAGATTTTTTGATTTAAAAAAATCAACCACAGCATATCCGTTTTCCATTAAAAATTCTGGCTTTATCTTTACTCCCCATATTGGTAAATTTTTATTAAGTGCTACTACATCTGGATAAGTTACATTATCCAGAGAAAATATTACTCTTGACATTTTTTCTCCATTTTGTAAATACGTACTTCCAAATTAGTTAAAGCCGTTTTGAAATTAACTAAATCTAATTTTAACTTTTTAATTTCTTCCGGGTCTTCTTCTCCTGTCCAATAAGAAGGTAAAGAAGGTATTATATTACTGGCAGCCCGTACGTGTACTCTAATATTTAATAACCATTCTTTATTATACTTATCTGACATTTTTGATGACCCAGTCTGTAGTTACAAGATGTACGCCGTCTTTTTCCATTTTATCAATTGCTTTCTGTCCAGCTTCTTGGTCAAGGGCTCTAATAGCATCTGTTACAAGGTAACATTCTACTTCTAGTCTTAAGAACTCGTACAAATTAATAACAACACATATATCGGTAAGAACTCCTCTAAAGATAGCTTTTTTAACATGGTATATATCTTTTACCGCTGCTTCAATGTTTCTGTTACCCGCAGGATTTTCTTTACTAAAAAATCCATTTACTCCCTGCTTGCCAAAAATTACTTGATTATAATACTTGGTGTTTATTAGTGTATTTAAATTAATAGTACAACTTGGAACAAAATAACGAATGCTGAGTAAAGACTCAGGAATTTTTTCTTGTCCCCATGTTCCATGCATAGCATGCACTCCATAAGTCGCTAACTCTTCTCTATCTATGTTAATATCGAAATGTCGGTCAACTAAGCTTATAATAAGTCTATTTGTAGCGTAAGCATGGTTTGTTAAAAGTTTTGTGTTTTTATGAATTCCTAGTACGTCAGGTGCAGGTAAGGCTCCTTCAGGTAACATAAAATCATTACTAGTATCTACGTCTACATCTACGAATTTTGTACTTATCATATTTTTCTCCTTATAAATAATTCTTTACATTCCAGTAGAGATATTTATAGTCTAAAGGGTTATTAATTGCATATTTGTTTTCAGCTAAAATTCTATCATAAAAATGAAACCATCTAGCTTTCTTAAGCAGAACCATTGTCCCACATTTATGAGTAATTTTAATAGCTTTTTTGCCTTTATATTGTACTCTGTCTACTCTTCGTAAATCTATAAGCTTTATAGCTTTACTTTTACCAATGTAAATTATTTCACTGCGTGTTATTTTACTAAATTTATCTAGAAGAAGATCGAGATATTTGTAAAATTTATTACTTGGATCTATATAGAAAATATCCGTTGTTCTGGATTTCATACCGCATTCTATAGTAATACAACGTCCAGCTCTTTCTGCGGATATAAATCTTTCATAAGTTAAATCAGCTTTTCTTATATTACTCATCTATAACATCAAGAAAAGAAGCAGCTAAATCTCTAAATTGAGTAGCATTAAGTGTACCCAAAGAAGTTCTAAGAATATTTACAAAGTCTTTAGAAGAAATTTTAGTGTCTTTATCTCCAGTAATTAATTCAAAAGGTATAGTTGGCATAGGAGGCATATTTCTCTTATGCTCTGTTTTCAAGTTAAGTTTCAGAATTCTTTGAGCGTCTCTGTTGTTTATTAGATGGCTTTTATTGCCGAAAACATTTTCTATATAATTGTCTAAGATTTCATAAGGCCCTATATCTGCTTCATCTGTTTGTCCTGGAATAAGATCAGCAGAGGGTGCCTTTGTTAAAATAGCTTCTGGAATTTTTGGTCCATCTGGATGTGTATCATTCCAGAATTTTGCCATTTCATACACTCCTCTTTTTGGTAGATTTCCCATAGGTTCAATATCGCATGCTGCATCACCATGTTTTGTGCAGTAGCCTACGTAGATTTCACTCATATTGCAAGTTCCAAGGACTATCCTATCGTGTTCATTCGCTTCAGCATACAGCATACACATGCGTATTCTTGCCATAAGATTTTGGGATGTAATATCTTTATTCCAATCTTGATACAAAGTTTTGCCTTTTTTAATTAGTCTTTTTTCTGTTCTCCTCTTTATAAAAGCATCATGAATATCTTTAATACCAAGTATAGAGTAGTCAATTCCAAAATTTCTAGCTAAAGCAATAGCGTCATCCAAATTAGAGTTGCCATAATAAGGCATCATTAGCGCATGAATTTTGTCTTTACCTAGAGCATTATTAGCAAACGCAAGCATTAAAGCAGAGTCTATGCCACCACTTAATCCTAACTCACATCCTTTCAAAAAACTATCAGTTAGTGATCTTTGAATAAAGTTAGAAATTATTTTTAAAATTTTTG
>Ga0114925_10000901_pt1 | contig 14059 bp, 9 predicted proteins | sample SumtaG_2_FD_87287 | JGI IMG/M metagenome (GOLD analysis project Ga0114925, IMG submission 87287) | Deep subsurface microbial communities from Indian Ocean to uncover new lineages of life (NeLLi) - Sumatra_00607 metaG | ecosystem: Environmental > Aquatic > Marine > Oceanic > Sediment | place... | reverse complement strand
TAGTTCACATCGGCGATGCCTACCCCGATCGTACAGGACGGCTGCTGAGCCGAGGGGCACAGCTTGTTACCCTGGCTTTCGCTGCTGCGACTGAATATCTCCCCAGGCGCAGGACACAGCACATCGGCACTCCAGTGCGCAAGCAGATATTGACCGCCGATGCCGCCTGCGGCCAGGAATTGCTGGGACTGGAACCTGACAGGTTCACGGGCCTGGTCACCGGCGGCAGCCAGGGAGCTCGGAGCATCAATGAGGCCATCTTGGCGGCATTGCCGACCTTGCTGGCCGAGCCTGATCTTCAGATTATTCATCTATCGGGAAGACGTGGCTACGAGGCAGTAGAGAAGCAGGCCGAGGCATTGGGAGCCGCCCCGCCAGCATACCACTGCCTGGCTTACCTCGAACAAATGGGCGCGGCGCTGGCAGCAGCGGATGTGGTGGTCAGTCGGGCTGGCTCCAGCAGCATCGGCGAGGCTACTGCGCTGGGCAGGCCGCTGGTGCTGGTGCCCTATCCATATGCCGCAGGTCATCAGAAGTACAACGCGGCTGAGGTACAGGAGGCAGGGGCCGTGATTGTTATCCCCGATGAGCAGCTTTCTGGCTCAAGGCTGGCGGAGGTAGTCCTCGGGCTGCGCCGAGATGAACAGCGGCGCATAGAGATGGCTGAGGCTAGTGCTGGCTGGGGCCGGCCAGAAGCGGCCCAGGACATTGCCCGTATCCTGTTAGAGGTGTAGGGCGAGGCAGGCAAGCGGTTGAGTAAGCGCAGCCCTCCGTAGTGAGCCACTATCAGCAGGCGTTGCCGTGAGGTCAACGGGACAGTTGTAGCAACTGAGTGCAGGTTCCTGGCATCCTGGGAAGGGTTATTCCAGTGTGCGACTAAATATATCAGATGGTGAACGACGAGTAAAGAAGTTTGACAATGATCCGTTATGAGTTGTGAGGGAGGTAACCACGATGGGTGAGATTAGAGTCGGATTGGTCGGGTACGCCTTTATGGGCCGGGCGCACAGCAATGCCTACCGGCAGATCCCCTTCTACTTTCCAGAGATAGAGAGCAAACCGGTATTGAAGGCCCTATGCGGGCGCAGCCCGGAGCCGCTGGCGCAGGCGGCTGCGGTCATGGGTTGGGAAGAAACTGAGACGGACTTTGACACGCTTGTGGCGTGCGACGATATTGACCTGATTGACATTACCACACCCAACAATGTCCACGCAGAAATGGTGATCAAGGCAGCCCAGGCCGGCAAGCACGTCTTTTGCGAGAAGCCGCTGGCGATGAGCCTGGCGGAAGCCAGGGAGGCCCAGGAGGCCGTGGAGGCGGCGGGAGTGGTCAATATGATCTGTCACAACTATCGTCGGGCTCCGGCAGTTTCACTGGCCAAGCAGATGATTGACGACGGCGCACTGGGCACTATCTATCACTGGCGCTCGCAGTATCTTCAGGATTGGTTGGTAGACCCGCAGGCCCCGGCGGTGTGGCGAACTCAGAAGGAGATTGCTGGTTCCGGCGCGCTGGGCGATCTGCTGGCGCACAGCATTGATCTGGCGCTGTGGCTGGTCGGAGACATTGAGCGGGTCTGCTGCGATATGGAGACTTTTGTGGACGAACGCCCGCCGCTGGGTGGTAGTGGTGAGCAGATCAAAGTGGACGTGGACGACGGGGTGGTGGCGCTGGCGCGGTTCGCCAACGGCGCCCTGGGTACTATGGAGGCCACCCGCTTTGCTCCCGGTCACCGCAACTACAACTTCTTCGAGATCAATGGCTCAGGCGGCAGTCTGCGGTTCAATCTCGAGCGAATGAACGAGCTTGAGTACTACGATTGCGCCGACTCCGACGGTCAGCAGGGCTTTCGGGTCATTCAGACTACCGAAGGTGGCCATCCCTTCATGGGCGTGTCTGACAATGGCGGCCGGTACTGGCCGCCCGGGCATATCATCGGGTATGAACATACCTTCATTAACACGGTTGCTGACCTGCTGAAGGGTATCGAGGCTGGCGAAAGCCCGGCGCCCACTTTCGCTGACGCAGTTAAGACCCAAGCGATCTTGGAGGCGTGTGAGAACTCCGCTGAGGCTGGTGGCTGGGCGGAGGTCGAAAAGGGGTAGAATAGAGTTGCGAAGGGCAGGGGGCTACGTGGCCTGGGGGCGAACAGCGTAGTCGAGGAGAGTGAGGAGCCATGGGGTGGGAGCGTCGAGGCGGAAAGTTCAAAAGATGAGCCGACAAATATTGTCTACATGACAATGTCCTGTCTCAACTGAGGGAACGTTATGATTGTTATTGACAGGTCGCTCAGTACCAGAAAAGAAGATTTGCTCACGCATTTCAGGGGAAGAGCGAGTGAATCGCTTGAACAGGTAAGGCGTACTTTCGGAGCTACTCAGTACAAGGCACAGGCCTCCGCTATTAATAAGGCTAGCATCGAAACAAAGGATAACATGATCAAAAGCCTGCTGCAAAAAGCAGCTAGAGAGGAGTGGAGCAATAAACAAGCCCTCGAGTGTGTCCTAATGATAACCTACACTCATTATGTCGTAATGATTGAGACTAGAAACGAAGTGTGGCCATACGAGTATATGACATTCTCCCGACGAATCGGTGAGTTGTGGCAACCCTTCTGTAAGTTATGCTTTGATTATCCACTCAGAGGCATCACATTATTTGTGCCACCGCTCTTCTCTGAGGTGAAGCAAAAGCTTAGTACTGAGATCGAGGACTACATTGATACTCTGACCATCACAGAAGAACAGAAAGAGCAATTGAAGAAGTATTACAACAAGGTATGGAGCTTGGTGACTTCGGGAGAAATAAAGCTGGAACTTGATTTGCATTTCGAAGACAATGGGGAAAGATTTGTGGTGGATTTTAAAAGCGGATTTGGCTCTAATGAAAAGGGCAATACAAACAGATTGCTATTGGTTGGGAGCATTTACAAAAGCTTGGAGGAGAATTATAGGGCCCTGCTTCTCGTCAGAGCCGAGGAAGATAGAAACAACAACTATTTTCGGATATTGAAGAATTCTGGCGTTTGGCAAGCTTATTGCGGGAATGAAGCATACGCGAAGGTTAAAGAGCATTCCGGGTTCGACATCAAACGATGGATAGCAGACAATATCGACTGGAGTACGGATCTCAGCAGGGAGACGATGGACTACTTGAGGCAAAACGAGCTAGAGCAGTACTTAAAGTGGTGAAAGACGATGGAGAGAATATACAGGTCATATTATACCAAGTCTGATCCAATCGTCCGCTATATGGTTCGAAAACTCTCCGTTCGGAGCGGGATGAGGGTCCTTGAACCATGTGCCGGTGACGGAGTGTTCGTCGATGCACTTAACAGCATGATACCGAGGCTTTCAATAGATATTTATGAGCTAAACCCCGAAGCGATTCAGCTCCTGAGGAAGAAGTATGGGTCAAATTCCACCGTGAGGATAACTCAAGGGGACACGCTGACTCATGAGGAGCTCTTCTTGCTCTCTAATGCTGGTGGCGTATACGAGAGGATCATAGCCAATCCTCCTTACGGAGGGTGGTTGGATTATCAAGAACGCAAGCATCTGAAGGCGTTGTATCCAGAGCTATATGTAAAGGAGACCTATGCTCTCTTCCTGTATCGTTGTGTCCAGCTGCTGCGAGACAACGGAGTTCTGGTATTCATCATTCCCGACACATTCTTGAACCTGCACAGGCACACCAAACTGCGACGGTATTTGCTCACAAGGACAAGAATCAAGGAAGTATGTTTGTTTCCCTCCTCGTTCTTTCCCGGTGTCAACTTCGGCTATTCAAATCTGTGCATAATAACGCTTGAAAAGTGTGCCGTAGCAGAGGATTGCGCGAAGAATGTCATCAAAGTGGTTGGTGGGTTGCGGAGTGTTGACGCATTCGTAGATCTGGTGAAAGGCAGGGAAAGAGACTATGACACCTTCAAGTTTAAGCAGCGGGACGTCTTGGATAGTATCGACCATGCTTTGTTCATATCCGAAGAGCCTAAGATTACCTATCTTATTAACCAGTCAAGCGTGCGCATTGGGGATATCGCCAAGTGCGTAACTGGTCTTTATTCGGGTGATGACAAGAAATATCTTCGTGCGGGCTCCAAACATGCAAAGAACGCAGGGAAATATGAAGTGGTTGATCCGTCGCGCGTTTGCACCGATTACACTTCAAGGGAGGATATTCTCGGTGGTATTAGCGCAGCCAAGCACTTCGTTCCTATTGTGAAAGGCGGAGCAATAAGATACCTCAAACCCGACATGTGGTTCATGGATTGGAGCGTTGAAGCAGTTAACGACTACAAGACAAACAAGAAGGCCCGGTTTCAAAATACAAAATACTACTTCAAATATGGCATTGGAGTCCCTATGGTCACTTCATCTCACATAACGGCCGCCCTTATCGAAAACAAGCTGTTTGACCAGTCAATAGTAGGAATATTCCCTGAAGATGAGAAATGGACCTATTATCTTCTGGCATTCTTCAATTCACCCACGTGCAACAAATTAATAAGAACTATCAATCCGTCAGCAAATAATTCCGCCAACTACATTAAGAAAATCCCCTTTCTGGCGCTATCTGACAGACAACTTGAACCAATAAACAGAATCGTGCGAGAAATCATCAAACATCCACGACGCACGGGCAAATACGCGAAACAACATGAGGCGACGCTTAACGCATTGATAGAGACCATATATGGGTTTTGAGAACGATAGAGCCGACGTTGGGCTGGTGTGTGAAGCAGCTTGCTGTTTAACGAACAAGGAGGCCAAGTCTATGAAAATCGGAGCGTTGACGGTAGCGAAGGCGGATCTGCCATTCGAGGAGGCCTTGGACTGGTTTGCTGAGGCCGGTTGTGAAGCGGTGGAGATTGGCACCGGTAACTATCCGGGCGATGCCCACTGCGATCCGTATGAGCTTAATGAGTCGGAGAGCAAGCGGCAGGCGTTTATGGAGGCCATTGAAAGCCGGGGCCTGGAATTGTCGGCGTTGAGTTGCCACAGCAACCCCCTTCACCCTAATGCGGAAATAGCTCAGGCCCATCATGAAATCTGCCGGGCGACGATGAAGTTAGCGGGAAGTCTGGGCATTAAATGCGTCAATAACTTCTCGGGACTGCCCGGCGGCGGCCCCAATGACCGGGTCCCTAACTGGGTAGTTGCGCCGTGGCCGGAGGATCACCTGGAGGCACTGGAGTATCAGTGGAATGAGGTGGCGATTCCCTACTGGCAACAGGAAGCAGAATATGCCGCCGAGATGGGCATCTACATCTGCCTGGAGATGCATCCCAACTTCCTGGTGTACAATCCCGAGACGCTAATCAAGCTGCGGGAGGCCTGCGGCGAGCACGGTGACCGTATCTGCGCCAATTTTGACCCCAGCCACCTCTTCTGGCAGGGCATTGATCCGTCGGCAGCGGTCCGCTGGCTGCAACAGCACGGTGAGGTAATCAAGCACTTCCACGCCAAGGATTCGCGCGTCTATCCGTGGAACGCCCGCGTCAACGGTGTGCTGGACACCAAGCACTACGGCGATGAGATTAACCGCAGTTGGATATTCCGCACCGTCGGCTATGGCCACGGCGCCGAGGTCTGGAAGCAACTGATCAGCACCCTGCGGATGTGCGGCTACGACGGAGTGCTCAGCATCGAGCACGAAGACAGCCTGATGAGTCCTAACGAGGGATTCCTGAAGGCAGTGGAGTTTCTCCAGGAGGTCATCATCTCTGAGACGCCTGGCGAGATGACCTGGGCATAGCTTTGACCGTCCCGCCAGCGAGTTTGCTGCAGCGGGGGCTATGGTGGTGTGCGTAATTGAATAATCGCCCCTGGTTGTGGTATACTCTAATAGATAGCCCCTATCCCAGCGTTCGGTCTGAACATCCGGCCAGAAGGCGAGTAGGCCGATATCAGCGGGATAGCTTTCAGCAAAGGTGGTTTGTTGATGTCTCTAATGGTCTATTTGAATGGTGAACTGGTGCCCGAAGCCGAGGCTAAGATTTCGGTCTTCGACCACGGAGTTCTGTACGGCGATGGAGTTTTTGAGGGGATTCGTGTCTACAATGGCCGGGTCTTTCGCCTTCAGCAGCACCTGGAGCGACTGTATAGTTCGGCTGCAGCGATAATGCTCAGCGTGCCGCTGACCATAGAGGAACTGACTGAGGCAACTCTGGAAACCTGTCGCGCCAACGAGCTGACGGATGGCTACATCCGCCTGGTCGTCACCCGGGGGTGCGGCGACCTGGGACTGGATCCCCGCAAATGCCAGGAACCGACGATCTTCATAATCGCTGACTCCATTGAGTTTTATCCCGAAGAATACTACGACAATGGCCTGGAGGTCATAACCTGCGTCACACGGCGCAACTCGCCAGATGCGCTCGACCCGGCCATAAAAAGCCTAAACTACCTGAATAACATTCTGGCCAAGATCGAAACAGTGCGCGCGGGTGTGCCCGAGGGGATAATGCTTAGCACTGACGGGTACGTCGCCGAGTGTACCGCTGACAACATATTTCTGGTCCGCGACGACCATGTGGTCACTCCTCCTATTTCGGTAGGCAATCTGGGGGGCATCACCCGGCAGGTAGTGATTGAACTGCTGGCCGAGATGGGCATTGAGACCCACGAAGAGCTGTTCCGTCTGTTGGAGGTCTACAACGCCAAGGAGATGTTCCTGACTGGCACTGCCGCGGAGATAGTGCCGGTGGCGAGGGTGGATGGCCGGCCTATCGGAGACGGTAGGCCTGGTCCGCTGACCGGGAAACTGCGCGAGAAGTTCCACGAACTGACTCAGCGCGAAGGCCTTCCGATCTAGAGATAGGTTCAAGTCGGATTTGATGAGCTGTGTGCTCTGCCGGGCCGGTTACTGCCTGCAAGTTACGCCAGGTCAAACGTAGGCCGATATAGATATAGGCACAGCAAGTGCAGGGAAACATTTGGCTGTGCTGAGGCGTCTTAATAAGTGTACACTCGTCATAGATGATCACCTCTTGATATTGCAGGAGGAAGACGAAATATGGAATTGTGGCAGAGATTTACTCCCCGGGCACGTCGCGTTGTGCTGCTGGCGCATACTGAAGCACAGCGCAGCCGGGTACAATTGATAAGCACCGAACATCTGCTGATGGGGCTGTTGCGTCTTGGTGACGGCGTGGCGATGGAGGCGCTGGATATGGCAGGTGTGGACTTAGACAAGCTGCGCTCTGATCTGGAAGAGCGGATGGAGATGGGGGGAATTGAAGAGACGAGTAGGGAGCTTTCCTTCACTCCTGATGCCACTCAAGTCCTGCAACTGGCTTATGCAGAAGCCCGCCACTTGGGCGATGCCCATATCGGTACGGAGCACTTGCTGCTGGGTCTGCTGCGGCTGGGCAAGGGTCCTGCTTATCGGACGTTACAGCGTTATGGATTGGATCTGCGCCAGACGCGCCGGATGATGCGAGAACTGTCGGAGAGCGAGTCAGGTCGCAGTGAAGAAGGTCGCAAATCCAAGACACCTCACCTCGATCAATTTAGTCGCGACCTCACTGAACTGGCGCGCCGGGGCAAGCTGGATCCAGTTATTGGCCGTGAGCCTGAAATTGAGCGGATTATGCAGGTACTGTGTCGCCGGACTAAGAACAATCCGGCTCTCATTGGTGACGCTGGCGTAGGAAAGACCGCTATTGTCGAAGGCCTGGCGCAGCGCATTACTCACAATGAAGTCCCCGACTTGCTCCAAGGTCGTCGGCTGGTGGCATTGGATCTGGCCAGCTTGGTGGCCGGCACCAAGTATCGCGGTGAGTTTGAAGAGCGGATGAAGCGGGTTATGGAGGAGATCCGCGACGCCGAGGGGCAGATTATTATCTTCTTGGATGAGCTGCATGCGATGGTGGGCACTGGTGCCGCCGAAGGGGCCATGGATGCTTCGAATATTCTCAAACCTGCCCTGGCCCGCGGAGAGCTGCAGTGCATTGGCGCCAGCACGCTGGACGAATACCGCAAGTATATCGAGAAGACTCCCTCATTGGAGCGTCGTTTCCAGCCCATCACCATTCGCGAGCCTACCGATGAGCAAACGATGCAAATCCTGGAGGGCATCAAGAGTCGCTACGAGGACTTCCACCGGGTCTGCTATATGCCTGATGCCCTGGAGGCGGCGGTAGAACTGTCCAATCGGTATATCATGGACCGCGCTCAGCCTGACAAGGCTATTGACCTTGTTGACGAGTCGGGTTCTCGGGTGAAACTGCGTCAGTATAAGATGACCACCAGCGTCGAAGCTCTCACCCAGGGCCTGTCCGAGGTGGAAGCGGAGCCAGCCACTGTGGTGCCGGACTATGAAGAGTTGCAAACAGATTATGCGGAGGCACCCGACGAACAGGCTGAGGAGGTGCCTTACGTTTACCGCGAAGATATCTGCCAGGTCGTCTCAACCTGGACGGGCATTCCGGTGGTCTCGTTGACGCAAGAAGAATCTGGCCGTCTACTGGGTATGGAAGAGGTCATCCACGAAGATGTAGTCGGCCAGGACGAGGCAGTAAATACGGTGTCTCGGGCAGTGCGCCGGGCCCGGGCGGGCATCAAGGATCCCCGCCGGCCAACTGGCTCGTTTGTCTTTCTGGGACCGACCGGCGTCGGCAAGACGCTACTGGCTCGGGTGCTGGCCCGGTTCCTGTTTGGTGATGAGGATGCACTGATTCGCATTGATATGAGCGAATATATGGAGCGATTTGCTGTCTCCCGTCTGACCGGCGCACCGCCGGGCTATGTTGGCTACGAAGAGAGTGGCCAGCTAACCGAGCAGGTGCGGCGGCGGCCCTACTGCGTGGTGTTGTTCGATGAGATTGAGAAGGCCCATCCCGAAGTCTTTAGTATCCTGCTGCAGATAATGGAAGATGGTCGCCTGACCGACGCCCAGGGGCGAGTGGTTGACTTCAAGAATGCTGTCGTCATTATGACGAGCAACGTCGGGGCGCGTATGATTACCGAGACCACTAAGATGGGTTTTGCCGCTGCTGCCGAGGAGCCGACGCTTGGCGAGCAAGACCGCGAATATGAACGGATGAAGAAGAAGATCACAGAGGAACTGCGCAAGACTTTCAGCCCGGAGTTCCTCAACCGAGTAGACGACGTTGTTGTCTTCCGGGCTTTAACGCGTGAACAGATCGATCGAATCATTGACCTGGAGTTGCGTAACATCCATGATCAGTTGGCCGCCCGTGGCTTGGACTTGTCCATCTCTGATGAGCTGCGCGACCATCTGGTCGAAGAGGGCTACGAGCCGAGCATGGGCGCGCGCCCCTTGCGCCGGGCTATCCGCAGGATCATCGAAGATCCTCTGGCCCAGCGCGTTCTGAGTTGGGGTGAGGAAGTTCAGGGCGATATTCAGGCCAACTACCGGGACGGCGAAGTAACCTTTGAGCTGGTCGAGCACAGTGTTGTGTCGCCGTAGTGTCGCCACCGAGTCTGTATCCAGGGGCAAGCTTGCCACTGCAAGCTTGCCCTTCTTTGTGTTGAGCAATCGGTTGGCATCCTGGACAGACCGGCTTGCCGGTGATAGTATGAACTGTGCAGGCTCATCATACCTGTAGGTGAGCAACAACAGATGAGCGAAACTGGCTCTGTAAATAGGCCGGGCGCAATCCTCCGCTTCCTGTCCCGGCGACAGGAAGTTTGGTTGATCATCCTGTTGGCGCTGGTAGTGCGCCTGGCGGCGATCAATTCCCCATATACCAGCATCCACTGGATCAAGCAGTTGCAGATTGCGCCGATTGCCAAGAACTTCTACGAAGACGGTTACAATATCCTGTGGCCGGAGACCGACTATAGCGCCGACCGGCCCGGATACATTGAGATTGAGTTTCAGCTTGTTGCCTTCGTGACGGCTCTGTTCTATCCGATTTGTGGGATCCACGAATGGGTCGGCCGGGCGGTTACTGTTTCCTTCAGTATCGGCTCGCTGATCCTGCTCTACGGCCTACTGCGCCGCTATCTGGGTGACCGACCGGCCACCTTTGGCCTGCTGTTCTTTGCATTTGCTCCTGCCAACTGGTACTTCAGCCGGGTGCTGATGAGCGAACCACTGATGCTGTTTTTCTCGATTGGGGTGGTCTACTTCTTCTCGTTGTGGCTGGGCGTGCCCAGCTCGGCGCCTCAGCCGGGCAGGAGTGGCTTGTACTTCGGGCTGGCTGCGCTGTGCGGCGCGCTGGCCTTCTTAGTTAAATTGCCCACCCTCGTGTTGGTCTTTCCCCTGCTATTCATTGCCTATCGTCGCTACGGATGGGCTCTGTTCCGACAGCCAATTCTGTATCTGTTCGCGATTCTCACGGTTCTGCCGGCGGCGGCTTACTATCATCACGCCCAGGTCAATATCGGTGCTCATTACTTCACCGTCGGTGTCGGCTTTGGCGGCGGCATGTGGGCTTCGCTGGAGCATTTCCTGCGACCGGGAAATTACTCGTTGATGATGCAACGGTTGCTGAAAGATCACCTGACCGCTGTAGGCTTCGTCTTGCTCCCCCTGGGACTGCTGGCATGCGACGACAGGGGGCGTTTTCGGTGGAATCTGTTTCATATCTGGCTGGGCGCTATTTTCCTGTACTTTATTGTTGTCGCCGGAGGCAATCTCAGACAAACATACTATCAGTTGCCCCTGCTTATTCCAGCCAGTGGCCTAATTGGCGTGGGCTGGGATCGGATCAGCCGAATAGCGAATGTTTCGCGGCTGCTAACGCCGCTGCTGGTTGCCCTGTTCTTGGTTTTGGCTGTGTGGGGCGTGCAGCCGTTCTACGAGCAGCAGGTACCGGTTATTGCGGCTGCTGCTGACCTGGACCAGATTGACCCTGCCAAACAGTCGGTCATAGTATTCCCTCCCGGTTTCGGCTGCCTCTATTACTTCGAGCGGCCCGGCTGGGTGGGCCGCGAAGGCTTCGGCAAGCCGCCGAGCCAGGTTGCTCCCGAGGACACCCCCAGCCCCGAATATGTGACCAACCGAATGAAACGCGGTGCCCGCTGGGCCGTCTACTTCGAGACAGAAGGCCCCGGCACCCGGCCTGATCTTAAGAAGTATCTGGAGCAGATCTACTCGGTGGCCCTGGCGACAGAGGGTTACACAATCTATGAGCTGTCTGCGCCAAAGTCGAGCCAGTGAGCCTACTGCATATCCTGGAAAAGGCCCCCATTGTGTCTGGCAATAGGATTATCATAATTGGCGGTGGCATATCAGGGCTGACCGTGGCCTGGGAGCTGGCCAGGCGGGGGCGCGAGGTTGTGCTGTTGGAGCGGCGGGATGTCCTGGGTGGCTTGGCACGTTCGGTGCCACTAAACGGGAAGCCACTTGAGGTTTATTACCACTTTGTCTGTGGAGGCGACCGCCACCTGGTGGAGCTGGTGAAGGAACTGGGGCTGGCTGACAGGCTCCACTGGCGCCCGGGTCGCACCAGTTACTTTGTCAATGGCCGACTGTACCCTTTCACTACACCTTTAGACCTGCTGCGCTTCTCACCACTGAGTCTGACAGGTCGCCTGCGCTTTGGGCTGCATACGCTGCGCTGTCGGCGGCTGACCGATTGGCGGCGCCTCGAGCACCTCAGCGCCGAGCAGTGGCTGATTGACAGCGTCGGTCACCAGGCCTACAAGGTGGTCTGGCAGCCGCTGCTGGAGGTCAAGTTCGGCCGCCACCACGATAAGATTTCTGCACCGTGGATCTGGCACCGCATCCATCGGTATTCTCAGTCCCGCACCAGCCCTCTGCGCCCCGAGCAGCTTGGTTATCTCGAGGGTGGCAGTCATACCCTGTTGACGGCTTTGCAGCAGAGGATAGCAGCGCAGGGTGGGCTTGTCCACACAGGTGTGGAAGCGCTTAGCCTAAACTGCTCGGGACAGAGGATAGAGGGAGTCGAAACCAGTAGTGGTTATTATGAGGCGGATACAATTATCGCCGCCGTGCCGCTGCCGGAACTTGTTAGACTTCTGCCCAAGGACAGCGAGTATGGCAAGAGGCTATCCCAGATCCAGTTCACCAGCGTCGCCTGCGCCCGGCTGGCCCTACGGCGCAGCCTCACCGATAGCTTCTGGGTCAACGCAAATGCTCCCGATGTCGCCTTTAATGGCTTCATTGAGTATTCCAACCTCAATCCGTGGCGCGAGTACGGCGGCAGCGATGTACTATATGTTCCCTTCTACTTCGACTCGAGCGACGAGCGTAACAAATGGCCGGACAGTCGCTTCATCGAATCAGCAATCCAGGGTCTACGCTTGATCCAACCAGAGTTCGCGCAGGAGTGGGTCGAAGAGGCTACGCTGAGCCGTGACCGCTATGGGCAGGCCATCTGCCCGCCTGGCTTCGGCGAGCGCGTGCCCGCTGTTCGTGCGCCGACAGAGGGGCTATATCTCCTGGATTCAACGCAGCTTTATCCGGCCGATCGGAATCTGAGTGGCATGATTAGGCTGGCGCGCTCGGTCGGTCAACTGGTGGCTGGCGGGCAGTAGGGGAGTAAGCTGCGGAGGGCGCTATTGATCGGGATTCTCTTCTGCCAATGGCAATGTAAATGTAAAGGTGCTGCCTTTGCCGACCTCACTGCTTATAGTCAGTTCTCCGCCGTGCAGTTCCACGAGATTGCGGCTTACTGGCAAGCCCAGGCCCCCGGAGGGGACCGACTCGGAGCCGTTGTTGTACTGGGTAAATTCCTCGAAGATTCTTTCATGATATTCCGCAGGGATGCCCGGCCCGTGGTCAATGATTGAGATTGCTGCCTCCTGGCTGGTCTGGCGGGCCTGGATGGTGATCGCTTCTCCCGGGGGGCTGGCGTTGATGGCGTTTGATAGCAGATTATGCAGCACCTGCTTGGCGCGTCGCTCGTCGGCATTGACGATAATATCCTCAGGTTCGATCGAGACGCGGACGTCTATCTGCTTTTCCCAGGCCAGGCCGTGGACAATGTGGTGAACGGCATCAATTAGCTCCTGTACCGGTACCGGCCTGAGGTGCAACTCCAGTTTGCCTGCCTCCGCACGGTGCAGGTCAATAACGTCGTTAAGCATGGTCATTAGGTGCTCGCCGGCCTGTCGCACATTGCCCACAGCGTCCCGCTGCTTGTCGGTCAGCGGACCGAGCACCTCCTGCTCCATCAACTCGGCAAAGGCCATGATCGCATGCATCGGTGTCCGTATCTCGTGGCTCATGCCGGCCAAGATGCGAGTATTCCTCTCGCTCCTGGCCGCAAGCTGCTTGTTGAGTTCATTCAATTCTCGGTTTTGATTGCGCAGCTCTTCTTCCCGGCGCTTGTATTCGGTGACATCATACACTGGCGGGATAGAGTTGCTGGTAGCATCCTGCTTTGCGTCGTTTTGATTCATTGGTTCCTCGCGGATGGTACGAGATATGGAGCCAGTAGTTGGGTGACGTAGCTTGTTAGAAAGCGGTCTTCAGCCTGCATTGACGGTGCGGCGGTCTCCCGGCGTTACGTGGTGGGGCATGACCGAATTCGCTGAGTTAACTGGCTTGGTTAAGGGTGATCCTCAACCATTATACAACATATTCACAGATATTGCAACTTTAGCCAAAAACCAGTCACAGAACCAGTTTCCCAGGAAATGGAAGTCGGTGTAGGTAGGAGGCTATGAACTGCTGGGGTAGCGACCAAATCCGCGTAGTAGCAGCAGGCCGAGCGCGACAGCACCGGCACTGACCACCAGGGCGATCCAGATTTGTCCATACCACGGTCGGGGGATCCACAGCAGGCAGTCCTGAGTCGTCCAGGAGGCCGGCCAGCCCGCGGCGACCTTCAGGCTGCCATAGTAGATGAGCCGGGCCAGACCGCCAACAAACACAAAGACGCCCAGCCTGTGGCTCAGCCTGCGGGCCACCAACAGAGCCAAAACAGTCAGCAGGATAATCAGAGCTACTTGGCCGGTCTGCTGGCTGGAGATGAGCCAGTCAGGAGCCTGTTGCAGCGCGTTCGGGTCGAAGTGGGCTGCCAGCGGGCCGATAGCCAGGATACGATGGACATACAGCCGGGCCAATGCCTGCAGGTAGCCAAGCGCCATGGCAAAGGCGCTCAGCAGGGCCAGGCGG